>OLRK01002308.1_pt1 | contig 12372 bp, 10 predicted proteins | sample 1672911 | NCBI WGS metagenome assembly OLRK01 (sample SAMEA3136736, study PRJEB25190) | human gut metagenome | biome: human gut; feature: human-associated habitat; material: faeces | place: Austria | collected 2013 | reverse complement strand
ATGTGTGGGAAGAAAACTATTTTGGAAGTGATCGCGTGGTAGATGATACTCTTCGTCGTTTACGTAAAAAACTTCCCAATTTAAATATTCATACGATTTATGGATATGGATATCGATTAGGTTAGTATGAAACAGTTTAATCAGTTTATTAAAGGTTTATCACTGACACAGCAGTTGTTTGCGCTCATTGCATTTTTTGTTACTTTTTTCTCTGCTTTTTTCTTTATATATATCAATAATAGTGTGGATAACGCTATTAAAGAACAAGTATTTGAAACATTGGATAATACACAATTGGCTTTGTTAGGAGCTAGTAATGCGATTGGCGATGATTCTATTTATAGTGAAGCTGACCAAACTATCACTTATACAATTGTTGTGAAAGGAAACAACTTGGTCTTGGCCTATAACAATGCTTATTCAAACAAGCCGGATTTGAATTCTAATGAGTGGCAGCAGATTTGTCAAGATGTTTTAAAGTGTTATAATCACAATGATGGAAAACCATATCACGGTATTTATAAAAATAAAGAAACAGGTGTAGATTCTTATTATGTAATTCGTAAATTTAAAGAGGATCGCCTTGTACTTACAAAAACATATAGTGATAATACTGTAAAAATGGAAGATATGCTCATCAATAGTGTTGTTTATATAACAATTATTGTTGTTGGTTTCTTCTTTATCATTTTAATGATGTGGGTAGTTACTTTGATTCATCCATTAAATCAGATTCGAAATTATATAGAAAGAGTAAAACTTGGAAAAGATGCAGAACTGCATGTCAACCGTAAAGATGAAATAGGAGAACTTGCAGATGCACTTGTAAGTATGAGAGAAGAACTTCTTCGTCAGGAAAAGACAAAAGAAGAAATGATTCATAACATTTCTCATGATTTGAAAACACCAATTGCGACAATTAAATCATATGGTGAAAGTATAAAAGATGGTATATATCCATATGGAACACTGGAAAAAAGTGTAGATGTTATTATTGAGAATGCGGATCGATTGGAACAGAAGGTACATTCTTTATTATTTATGAATCGTGTAGAATACTTAATTTCTCAAGATAGTGAGGGTATTCGCTCTAATATGAAAGATATAGTAGAAACCGTTGTACAAAATACACGTTTGATAAAACCAGAAATTGAAATTAAAACAGACTTAGAAGAAATTTATTTTGATGGATTGGATGAACCATGGCGTGTTGCAGTTGAAAATATAATTGAAAATGCATTGCGTTATGCAAATACTGTGATTGATATCCATTTAAATGAGCAGGAAGGATTAACAATTGCTAATGATGGACCTTGTCTTGAAGAAGACCGTATCAAAACTTTGTTTAAACCATATGAGATGGGAAAAGGTGGAAAGTTCGGTTTAGGTTTAAGTATTGTATCAAAAGTTGTACAGGCAAATGGATATAGTGTTTGTGGTGAAAATACAGCTTATGGAGTCATCTTTAGGATTCATAAAAAGGAATGTTCAAAAAAAGGACGTAATTAAAAGGAACCCTTAAAAGGTTCCTTTTATGCTTTTTTAACTTCAACTTTTACAAATGTACCATCTTTTGTTCTTCTATAAGCGGTTCCTACTGGGGAATCCAGTAAAGGAATGATGGATGAATCCATATTGCATATAACATTTAATTGAAATAATTGTGTATTTGATACATTTTCTAAATATTCTTTTGATTCATCTCCATGGAAGAATTGCCATCCACTATCTGTTGTTCCTTCTACTGGCTGGATACGAACCATATAGTTAATGTTTCCTCCATCAATACTAATACGATCACTTACAAGGCCTGCTTCCTTGCTTTCAATCACTTTTTTAACATCTTTTAAAAATCGAAAATAACGTTTACCTTTTGGCCATGCACTTTCTGCCCATAGACTATTTTCTTTATAAAGTTCACGTATGCCACCCATAAGTGTTTCACACATTTTTTTCGCAAACTCTTCATTTCCTCCAGATTTACAATATAAATAATAAGTTCCTCCACATACATAACTTAAAGCATAATCTTCCCAGCTATCAAATGTGTAAAAAGCACGATTTGCAATATCATTAAGCATAAAATGATATCCCTCTTCACTTAAATACCCAACACTATAACATTCTTTTGCCATGCGAATAGCTTCTCCAAAATCAAAGGCACAAAACCCTCTATCTAATACTTCTGGATATAATTCTTTTGCGAATGCCTGGCATTTTTTAAAGAAGTCTTTGGTTTTTTCATCCGCATTATCTAGATTTTTTGCTTGCCCTTGCCAATATTTCAGACAATATTCAAACTGTGCCTGGGTGTTGTTGAAGACAAAGCTGTGAATATTTTCTACCGCACTTTTTTCATCGTGAATTCCAAAACGTTCATGAACATACTTCTCTAAATCTTCTCGCTCTATTTTATTAGAAAAGACTGGATAATTTGCTAATAGGCATGGTAAAGCAGAAAGAAGATGAGGAAAATCTTTTTGTTCAATTTCCTTTTTATCTTTTTTTGACAGAGCTTCGATTTCTTCTCGAAAATTCTGCATAACTTCTCCATAATTAATTTTTGTCATATACGATCTCCTTGTATTTCTAACTACTATTAAGTATATCATAAAACATGTTCTTTCCATGATTTTCTTCTTTAAACATTATCTATTTAATAAAAAAGAGTTTCTTTTTTTTAGGCTGTCCGTTATACTGTATAAAGGAAATAAAGGGGTGCTGTTATGGATACAAATAGACTGTTAAATACGGTTGGCTTTGCAGGGAAACTGCTTATTCAAAGTGGTGCAGAAATATATCGAGTAGAAGAAACAATGGTTCGTTTATGCAAGAGCTTTGTAGAAGTTCAAGATGCAGATAGTTTTGTTACTCCTACTGGTATCATGTTTTCTATAACAGTAAATGATCAAACTTTTACGAAGATCATGAGGGTACATAGTCGAAGTGTTGATTTAAATTGCATTGATAAAATTAATGCATTATCTCGCAAGGCAAGTGTTACACCTTATACTTTAGAGGAATTGGAAACAGAGCTTGATGAAATAAGGAAACAAACTCGTTATTCTTTTCTAGTGACAATGTTATTTGGAGCGATTGGGGCAGCAGGATTTGCTATTTTTTTTGATGGAACATGGAAAGAAGCTATTTGTGCCTTTATTATTGGAATTTTCATTAAATGTGTTTGCTGGTGCTTAGAAAAAATACAACTGAATTCTTTTTTTGTGAATGCTGTTTCTGCAGGTGTTGCGGCATTTATTGCTGTTTTTCTTCATTTATGTTTTCAAGATACAGATATGGATATTATGATCATTTCCAGTATTATGTTGCTTGTGCCTGGTCTTGCGATTACAAATGCAGTACGTGATACTGTAGCAGGCGATTATTTATCTGGGGTTGCTCGTGCAACAGAAGCTATTTTAGTTGCGATTGCGATTGCGGTAGGGGTTGGCTTTGTGTTAAGTATTTCGTTAAGACTGGGAGGTATGTGATATGCTGCAGATAATGTTTAGTGGTTTATTTAGCAGTTTTCTGGCAAGTCTTGGTTTTGGTATTTTATTTAATATTAAAGGAAAAAACTTGATTCTTGCTGGAATTGGTGGAGCTATTGGTGGAATGGTTTATAAACTTGTGCTATATCTTGGAGGCAGTGAAATGATCGCTATGTTTTTAGGGTCTGTTGTCTTCTCGCTGTATTCTGAAATTTTAGCTCGTGTTTGTAAAACACCAGTTACAACGTTTATTATTTGTGCCTTAATTCCTTTGGTACCTGGTGGAGGTATGTATCGAACAATGCAGCAGGCTATTGCGGGAAATATCGATAAGGCATTGGCAATAGGATTAAATACGATTAGCATCGCAGGGGTACTTGTTTTAGGAATCTTACTTGTATCAACACTTATGCGTGCATTTTATCATATGCAGAAAGAAAGGAAGGCAAGAGTATGAAAAAAGTAGAACTTTTATCTCCGGCAGGTTCTTTTGATGCTTTGCGCTCCGCAGTACAAAATGGCTGTGATGCCGTGTACTTAGGTGGAATGATGTTTGGGGCAAGAGCATTTGCGAATAATTTTGATGAAGAAGAGCTAAAAAAAGCGGTCGCTTATGCACATATATATGGAGTACGTGTATTTGTAACTGTAAATACACTTTTATATGAGGAAGAGTTAGAGACTTTTAAAGAATATGCGATAAAACTGCAGGAGGCCGATGTAGATGCTTTGATTGTTCAGGACATGGGAGCTTTTGTGTTGTTGAAAGAGTTGCTTCCAGATATGGAACTTCATGCTTCTACGCAGATGCACATCCATAATCATGATGGTATTTTAATGATGAAAGAAGAAGGGGCTAGTCGTGTAGTCGTTCCTAGAGAAACAACAATTGAAAAAATAAGGGAATATGCAAAATTAGGATTGGATTTGGAAGTGTTTGTACAGGGAGCACTGTGTGTTTCTTATTCTGGACAGTGTTTGATGAGTTCACAGACTTTGCAAAGAAGTGGGAATCAAGGAGAATGTGCACAAAACTGTCGTATGCAGTATACCTTGGAAAAAGAAGAAAATGGAATTCGAAAAGATGTTTCTACAAAAGGCAGCTATCTTCTTTCTTGCAAAGATTTAAATACATTAGAGGAAGTTCCAAAACTGATTGAAGCGGGAATCGCTTCCTTTAAGATTGAAGGAAGAATGAAGCGACCAGAATATGTAGCTCTAATGACTTCTTTGTATCGTAAAGCGATTGATGCCTATTATGAAAAAAAAGAGTTTCATGTAGATAAAGAAATGAAGGAAGAAATGCAAAAGATTTTCCATCGAGGCTTTACAAAAGGACATCTGTTTCATCAGATGGGAAGTGCATTAATGAATCCTGTAAGACCAAATCATATAGGAATAGAAATTGGTATTGTGGAAAATGTACATAAAGGAAAAATGACGATTCGTTTACATCACGATTTAGCACAGGGAGATGGAATTCGCATTCTTAGTAAGAAGGAAGATGCAGGTTTTTGTGCAAACCGAATTTATAAAAATGGCTTGCTGGTTAACAAAGCCTATGCAAATGACAGGATTCAGATGGATGTAAATACTTATGTGGAAAAAGGCAGCAAGGTCTTGAAAACAAGCGATGTAGTACAGTTAGAAAATCTTCGACAAAGCTTTGAAAAAGGAAAACGAAAAGTGGAAATTACAGGTCAGTTTTCTATGCATATTGGGCAGCATCCATTACTTGTAGTAGAAGATGGCATACATAAAGTAGAAATTGCAAGTGAATGTGTTTGTGAATTGGCAAGAAAAACAGCATTAGATCCAGATAGAATTCAAACACAGTTAAGAAAGACCAACGATACTCCCTTTATATTTAAAGATATTACATTGGATACGGATATACAGGGGATTTTTCCAATCAGTGAATTAAATCGAATGCGAAGAGATGCTTTAAACAAGCTGGAAGAACTTCGAAAGAATGTAAATGGAAATAGAAGAGTACAGACACCTAAGTTTACATGTTTGCCTGTTCAAAATCGACAAGAACTTTTAGTAGTTGTTTCGACTCAAAAACAGTATGAAGTCTGTAAAGAAATGGGAATTACAAATATTTATGTGGAAAATGAAGCTTTATATCATCAACTTCATCAAATCGATGAACATGTTTATAAAAGAGAAGCCCGTGTTATGAAAGAGGATTATGAACCTTATACGATGATTCAGGAAAATGGTGGTATGCATCATATGAAACATGGGATAGGAGATACTTCTTTGAATATAACGAATTCTCTTTCTGCCGGGTTTGCATTTTCTCATGGGTTGGATATTGTAACGTTGTCTATCGAACATGATGAAAATAGTATAAAAAATCTTTGTGATGGATTTGAAAAGCATTTCCATCAGAAAGGAAATTTTGCTTTGCAGGTATATGGGCATGTGGAATTGATGCTGAGTGAATATTGTCCTGTCAACGCATGCATCAAAGATAACAATAAGCAAAACTGTGCATTATGCAGAGGAAATACCCGCTATTCCTTAAGAGATATAAAAGGACATCGTTATCCATTGATGAACGATATCCATTGTCGAATGCATTTATTGAGTGAAGAACCAATAAAAAATTATAAAGATATATCAAAATATAAACAGCTTGGTATTACTTCTTTCTTATGTGTATTTACCATAGAAGATGAAACAGAATGCAGAAACGTATTACATGATCTTTTGGAGGTTTATCATGCATAGTACGGCTTTATTTGAAAAGAAGGTATCAAGTTTATATGCACATTATTTACTTCCAACCTTATTGGCAATGGCAAGCAATTCTTTGTATTGTTTAGCGGATGTATATTTTGTTTCAAAAGGTGCTGGAAGTACAGCTTTAGCGGCAATGAACATTGCGATACCTTTATATACCATATATTCTGCGATAGGGTTAACCTTTGGTGTAGGGGCTGCAACTGTTATGTCTGTTGCGGAAGGAGAAAAACAGCCAAAAGTAAGAAATAAAGCCTATACATATGGTGCGCTTGGAATGGTAAGTATTGGCTTATGCATTGCCTTTTTTGGAAATCTATTTGTGGATGATTTTGCGTATTTGCTTGGCAGCAGCGAAGAGCTTTTACCACTTGTAAAAGCATATATGATTCCTGTAAATGGAATGGCTATGGCTTTTATTGTGAATTATGCAGGAAGTGTGATTTTAAGAAATGATCATGCCCCTCGCCTGGCAATGATAGCTACCATGGCAGGAAACTTTTCCAACATCTTCTTAGATTATGTCTTTGTTATTCAATTTAATATGGGAATTTTTGGAGCTGCCGTTGCGACAGCAATCGGACCAGTAATCTCTCTTGGTATTATGAGCCTTCATTTCATACGTAAGAAAAATACCATTCATCTGACAAAAGATATATTTGATACCAAAATATGGAAACGTATTTTTTCAAATGGCTTTGGAAGTGGAATTTTAGAAATAAGTGCAGGTGCAGTCATTGTTATTTTTAATTATGTAATATTAAAAAAGGCAGATGCTATGTTTCTGGCAGCTTATGCCATCATCACTAACATTGCCTATGTAGGAAAAGGATTGTTGAATGGATTTGCGCAGGCCTCTCAGCCTATCATTTCCGCTAATTATGGGGCGATGCATACAAAACGAGTAAAAGAGGCTTTCTCTATATCGATTCAAACAAGTCTTATATTTTCTATTGTTGCGTATTTGCTTTGTTTTATTTTCTCTAAAGAGCTGGCAGCTTTATTTGCAAACAATGATGCAGCTTTAATAGAAAATGCTTCAAAAGGGATTCAGTTTTATTTTTTGAGTTTGCCATTTACTGCACTTATTACGATGTTTCTATATTTCTTTCAGTCTATTGAATATGGAAAAGTGGCAACCTTACTGGCATTTTTAAAAGGCTTTGTGTTTATTCTGCTTGGTTTATTTTTACTTGTATCTTTATTTGGCATTGATGCCATTTGGTTTACCGTAGCGTTTGCGGAAGCGTTTGGTGTATTGTTTGCTTTATTGTTTTACAAGAAAAGGTTATCTTAAAGATTACTTGAAAATACAATATTAAAATAAGAATATAGGTAAACTTTATAATAATAAATTGTGGGTGTACTATGTAATTTTTGTGTACAAATAAATTGTTTTTTGTTATAATACAAAAGGTTTTAATAAGTCATATATGGCGCAAATATGGTGCGTTAAGTTTCTACCCGGTAGCCGTAAATTATCGGACTATGATGATATTAGAAATGTCTTTTAGCTTCTATATCATATAGAAGCTTTTTTATCTTTTCAAAGAAAGCTTTGACAAGGAGAAGGAATAATGACTTTAAAAACTAATATAAAGACGAGGAGGAAAACGATGAAAAAAAGAATTCCTTATGTATTTCTTTTTCCAGGAATCGTATTGTTGATTTTCTTTCTGATGATGCCTTTGCTATCTGTTTTATGGCCAACAATATTTCCAGATGGATTTTCATTATCGGCCTATACGGCATTTTTTCAGGATGAATATTATATTGAAATTTTGATTAGAACGATTCGTATTGCACTTATTGCAACATTTGTCTGTATTCTGCTTGGTGTTCCAACAGCGTATTTTATTTCTCGCTGCAGTGCTAAATGGAAAGGCATCTTAATCGCAATATCTATTTTTCCAATGTTAACAAATTCTGTAGTTCGTTCATTTGCGTGGATTAATATTTTGGGAAAGAACGGAGTAATTAATAACCTTTTAATGAGTCTTGGTGTAATTGATGAACCAATTAGTATGCTTTATACAGAGTTTTCGGTTTTAATAGGAACAATTTATTTGTTTTTGCCTATTATGATTATGACACTTGTAGGGGTTATGGATCATATTGATAATGATATGATGGAAGCTGCAGAGAGTCTAGGGGCAAGCAAGCTAAAAGCTTTTATAAAAGTGGTTCTTCCTATGAGCGTTCCAGGAATTTTAACTGGTGCTGTACTTGTGTTTACTGGGGCACTAACAGCCTATACAACGCCACAATTGCTAGGTGGAAACAAATCTCTTGTGCTTGCTACGCTGATTTATCAAAGAGCTATGACATTAAATGATTGGGTTGGTGCAGGAGTGATTGCAGCTGTAATGATAATTATCACGTTAGTGGTAATGAAAGTGTTGAATGTAATAGCTGCGCAGTTAGACAAAAGAGGTGAAATAAATGCGTAGATATAAAGGATTAAGTATTATTTCTATATTTGTATTTGCATTTTTGTTTATTCCATTGCTCATCATTGCAGTAACTGCTTTTGGAAGCGAGCCAACAATTACTTTTCCTATTCATGGTTTTACATTTGACTGGTTTATAAAAGCAATCAATTCTGAATCTTTTCAAAAAGCGTTTATATTAAGTATGGAAATTGCTTTAATTGCAACACTTTTAGCTTTGATAGTAGGAATTCCTGCTGCTTATGCACTATCTCGTTATAGTATCAAAGGGAAAAAGATTATTAAAAGCTTTTTCTTATCACCAACGATAGTTCCAGGAATTGTGGTTGGCTACGCTTTATTTCAATTTGTAATTATTAAGTTGAAATTTCCTGTTTATGAAGGCCTTTTACTTGGACACTTTTTGGTTGTGCTGCCTTACATTATTCGCGTTGTAGGTGGCTCTTTGGAACAATTCGATTATTCTATTGAAGAAGTTGCATGGAGCCTTGGATGTAATAAATTTAAAGCATTTTTCAAAGTGGTATTACCGAATATTTCTAGTGGAATCATATCTAGTTTTTTACTAGCATTTATTAATTCATTTAACAATATACCGGTATCTATGTTTTTAAGTGGCCCAGGAATTACGACTTTACCAGCATCTTTGATGAGCTATGTCGAATACAATTATGATCCAACAGTATCAGCGGTATCTGTACTGCTTATGTTGGCAACAATTTTTATTATGTTTATTGTAGAAAAAACATTGGGTATTTCTGCCCTTGCCAAGTAAAAGGAGAAGGTTATGTCATTTGTTGATTTAAAAAATATATGCGTAAGTTATGATGGTAAAACAAACATATTAGAAGGTTTGAACTTGCAAATACAGGAAGGAGAACTTGTTTCTTTATTAGGACCCAGCGGATGTGGAAAAACAACAACGCTTCGTGTTATTGCTGGTTATATTGATACAAAAAATGGAGAATTTTTGGTAGATGGAGAAAATTTCACAAAGATACCTGTACATAAACGTAATTTTGGTATCGTATTTCAAAGCTATGCACTTTTTCCACATTTAACTGTTAGAGAAAATGTTGCATTTGGACTAAAAATGAGAAAAATGGATAAAGCAGAAATAACAAAAAAAGTGGATGAAATGCTGGAAATTTGTGGATTAAGTGAATATGCTAATCGTTTACCAAAACAAATGTCTGGTGGACAGAGACAACGTGTCGCTTTGGCACGTGCACTTGTTATTGAACCCAAACTGCTTTTATTGGATGAACCATTATCTAATTTAGATGCTAAATTACGTATTCAAATGAGGGTGGAAATTAAACGTTTGCAGAAAAAGTTAGGTATAACTACAGTTTTTGTTACACATGATCAGGAGGAATGTTTCTCTATTTCTGACCGCGTTGCAGTTATGAATGGTGGAGTTATTGAACAATATGATACGCCGGAAAACATCTATGCACATCCAAAAACAGAATTTGTTGCACGTTTTATTGGATTTGAAAATTTCATTGATGTTGTACGTGAAAATAAGAATATCTATGTAGCACAAGGAGAACAGTTTCATGTAGAAGAAGGATGCGAAAAGGAAAATGCAAAGATTACAATTCGTCCTGATGATATTGAAATTGTAGATGATCCCGCTTTGGAAAATGGTTTAGAGGGTGTTGTCCAAGTACATACTTTCCTTGGAAAAAGTTATCAGTATGAAGTTTCTACAAAGCTTGGTACACTTTTAGTTAATGGAAATAAAGTGTATGAAACAGGAAGTATATTGCATTTATATTTACCTGCTCATAAAATTGTTTTAGTTTAGTGGTTAAGGAGGATAAAAAGAATATGAAAAAATTATGTGGTTTATTATTATGCGGTTTTCTTCTAGTATCTGTTAGTGCTTGTTCATCTAAATCAGAGAAAACAGAAGGATGTAAACTTACAGTTTCTACATTCCAATTAAGTGAGGATATTGTAAATGATGATGTAGTTAAACCTTTTGAGGAAAAATACAATTGCGATGTTGTAACAGATTTGGGAAATTCAGCTGATCGTTTTACAAAATTGGAAAATAATCCAGAATCTGGGATCGATGTAATAGAATTAAATCAGTCTACAGCAGCAAAAGGATATGAAGAAGGATTATTTGATAAACTGGATACATCTAAAATTGAAAACTTGAAGGATTTGATTACCCCAGCTAAAAATATGCAATCTGAAAGTGGCTATGGTCCTGCTTATGTTATTCAAAGTGTAGGAATTGTTTATGATAAAGAAGCTGTAGGTTTTGAAATCACTTCTTGGGATGATTTGTGGAAAGCAGAATTAAAAGGTGCAATTGCCCTTCCTGATATTACTACTACTTTTGGACCAGCAATGGTGCATATTGCAAGTGATCATGCTGGAGTTGATATTAAAAAGGATAATGGTGAAGCTGCATTTAAAGCATTGGAAGCTATTAAACCTAATGTAGTAAAAACGTATACAAAATCTTCTGATTTAGCAAATATGTTTGCTGCAGGCGAAATTAAAGCTGCAGTTGTAGGAGATTTTGCCGTACCAAATATTCAAAAGGCAGCACAAGATGTTGTATATCTAGTGCCGAAAAGTGGTACTTATGCAAATTTCAATACCATTGATGTTGTAGCTAATTCAAAAAACAAGGACATGGCTTATAAATATATTAATTGGCGAATTTCACAGGAATTGCAGTCAGTAACAAGTAAGTCATTAAATGAAGGTCCAACAAATGCAAAAGTTGAATTGAGTGAAGATGAGGCAAAAAAACTTACATATGGTGAAATTGCAGAGAATGCAAAAGCTATTGATTATACATTTGTAAATCCTTTATTGGCAAATTGGACAGATCAGTGGAATCGTATTTTAAATCGTTAATTGAGGCAAATTTATGAATTATGATATGATTATTCAAAATTGTAAGGTATATAATTCTTTTACAAAGTCTTTTGAGTATACAGATGTAGCAGTAAAAAATGGTATATTTACACATATTGAAAAAAATATTATGTTAGATAATACATATGTCGTGGATGGTAAAGGAAAGTATATGATACCTGGTTTAGTGGATATTCATATGCATATAGAAAGTTCAATGAGTATTCCTTCTCGTTTTTCTGATGCGGTTTTAGCGCATGGGACTACAAGCGTTGTAGCAGATCCTCATGAGATCGCAAACGTTTTTGGAAGAGAGGGAATACTCTCCTTTTTATCTCAAGATACGCTCTTAGATATTTTTTACGGAATTCCATCTAGTGTTCCATCTACAAATTCTAACTTAGAAACAACAGGTGGTGCGATTGGAATAGAAGAAGTAAAAGAATTACTAATGAATAATAAAATCGTTTGCTTGGGAGAGGTTATGAATTTCTATGATGTATGTTATGAACCAGAATCATTAAGCGCAAAAATCATTGGAATTTGTAAAAAATTAAGGCCTATATTGCCATTGGAAGGACATTGTCCTAAAATAAAAGGTAGAGAATTATCAAATTTTATATCAAAAGGTATTAGTGCAGATCATACACATCAGACAAAAGAAAGTGTTATAGAAAAGATTACAAATGGAATGTTCCTTGAAATTCAAGGAAAATCAATGACACAAGAAGTTTTGGAGACTTTAATAGAACATGATTTTTATGAATATTTTTGTTTTGTTACAGATGATGTCA
>OLRK01002306.1_pt1 | contig 12374 bp, 14 predicted proteins | sample 1672911 | NCBI WGS metagenome assembly OLRK01 (sample SAMEA3136736, study PRJEB25190) | human gut metagenome | biome: human gut; feature: human-associated habitat; material: faeces | place: Austria | collected 2013 | reverse complement strand
CCCTGAGTCGGACTCCGCAGAGTCCGAAACTCCCCTTTTGAAACCCGGTGTCCGCTCCGGGTTTCAAGCAAAACAAGCCAAAAAGGAAAGACCGTCCCTTTGGACGGTCTTTCCCATGAGCGCACTTTGTGCGAGAAGTATTGCGCGTCTACGGACGCGCTTTTTTATTATTTTTTAGTTGATTTTCTCTCGCGGGAGATCGGAAAAATCAAAAGGGGATTTCGCCCGTTGCACTCATTTTATCCGCGCATAGCGCGGGAATGAGGATAGTGACCTACGGGCCGACGGGCGACTCAGGGCAACGGTGCCCGCGTGTTAGGGACTTGGCCGAACAAGGCGGCCACAGCCTTGCGGGAAAACGCCCCACAGGGGCCTTTTCTGATTCCGCAAGGTTGAAAAGGGTGGCGAAACTTTCAGTGATTGGTGCGGTGCTGAAGTTTACAAAAACAGCTCATTTTCCTTTCGACCCTCGCACACAGCCGACAGTTTCTGCGTCAAACCTGCCAACATTACAGGATTCAACGAACGAGTATGCTGTGGGCAAACCTTCACGCAGCGCATACAGGAAATGCAATGTTCCTGTGTCTCATAAGGTTTATCGTTGGCAATCGCGCCAACCGGACAAGCTGCAACGCAAGCGCCGCACTTGGTACAAACCTCTGCATTACCTTGCGGATGCATAGGCGACGGCGTATAAGGACGATACGGACGATTTCCGGGGAAGGTAGGAATGGAATCATCATTGTTTGCCAGTTTATCCGCAATCTTTCTTCCAAAGTCAGCCAAAACAGCTGCATCTTGCGCATCCGGGCGACCAGCTGCAAACTGTCGTGCAATGGAGTGCTCCGCCAGTGCGCCGACACCGGCAATACAGTGAAATCCCTGTTCGGTCAGTACATCCTGCAGCTCTACCAAAGTATCTTCAAACGCACGGTTGCCATATACCGCAACCAGTACGGCACGCGCACCATTGCCCTGCATCTGGCGCAGACGTTCGACTGCGGTTGCAGGAACGCGACCAGCGAAGGAAGGAACTGCCACGATACACAAATCATCGCTTGTCAGTGTTGTTTTGGAAAAATCGGTATGCATTGCGCACAGATCGATGGTTTCTGCGATGGGCTGGAAGGGTTCGGCAAGCAGTTCTGCTGCACGCTGTGTACCGCCGGTGGGACTGAACACGATCAATTTACACGTCATTTGTATCTCTCCTAGTAACAGCACAGTTGCATGTGTATACCATTATACGCCTGTCTGCGTGCGGATGCAATGTATAAGTAGATAAGAAAAGTTACATAATAGTCAATATACATAAAAATATGATAAAATCTATTACCCTTAACTAAGAATTGTTTCCATGTATTCTGCAAGCCACGGAGCAAAAACCACTGCGTAGATTGAAAAAAGAGACAATGTCACACATAGAAAATTTTAGAGAAAAAGTATAAGATAAATGCGGAGAAAAGGTGGAAAATCGGTGCAAATTGACAAATTACTGCATTATAGTCAAGCGACAGATCGTTAAATTTATATTTATTTGGTATATTTTCAAATTTCTGCGCGATTGTGCTTGATTTTCAAGTTTTATCTCGGTATAATGACCTTACAAGGGAGGATGATAGGATGCATGGATATATAGGTACTTATACGACAGGACGCAGCCAGGGTATTTACCGGTTCACGTTTGATCCGGATACCGGTACTTTGTCCGAGCCGGTTCTGTTCGCTGCTGTGCGCAATCCGAAGTGCGTGGCACGCAAGGGCAGCATATTGGCTTCTGCAATCGAACTGGAAGGCCGCGCAGGTGTAGCGCTTTGGGACGCAAGACACCCGTGCACGCCGCCGTTTTCGATGTGCTGTCCGGAAAAGCAGACACCGTGTCACCTTCGTTTTTCGGGTTCCAGCCTGTTGGCGGCTAATTACCACGAAGGATTGTTCACGGTCTATCGTACCGATAGCCATAATCTGTCTTGCGCGACGCAGATTGCCTGTGGGAAAAAGGCAGGCTGTCACCAGTCGCTCGGACGACGTGGTTTTATCCTGATACCCTGCTTGGAACAGGATCAGGTACGTATTTTTGACCGTAAGTTCTCGCCGCGTGGCGTCATTCTGTTCCCGGCGGGCAGTGGACCGAGACACGGTATTTTCCATCCCAAGGATCGCACTCTGTGGATGGTAACCGAGCGCAGTCATGAGCTGTATCACTTTAATTATGCGGATACACGCTATCAGCTGCTCCAGCAGGTCAGCATTCTGCCCAAGGATCACCCGGAATACGCTGCGTCCACAACGGCAGCCATTCGACTGTCACCGGACGGTCGATTCCTGTATACATCGACACGCGGCGCTGATATTATGAGCGTGTTTGCACTCGATGCAGATGGCGCACACTTAATTCAGCAGGTACCTTGCGGCGGTAAGCATCCGCGTGACTTCATTTTGTCTGATGATGGCCGGTATGTGTTGGTGCTGTGCCGTGATTCGGACAATCTGTTTAGTTTCCCGCGGGATGCAGAGACTGGTAAGCTTGGCGAGATTGTTTCACATATCCATGTACCGGAGGGCAGCAGTATCTGCCTGTAAACAAAAAGGGATCGGGGGAGCGTATTATAAAATTTAACGATCCAGGAGGACTTTTCTTATGTCAATTCTGTGTGATATCGGCGTAATCGGTCTGTCGGTTATGGGCCGCGGCCTTGCACGTAATATTGCCGATCACGGCTTTCAGGTAGCCGGTTTTAATCGCAACCCCGACGTAACGCGTGCCGTTATGGAGGAAGAACCCAATGCAAACCTGCATCCGGTCTTTTCGCTGACCGAGCTGATGGCATCTCTCAAGAAGCCGCGCCGCGTTCTGCTGATGATTAAGGCAGGCGATCCGGTCGATCAGATGCTCGACCAGCTCATTCCGCTTATGGAGCCGGGTGACATGGTACTGGACGGCGGCAACTCGTTCTTTGCCGATACCCGTCGCCGTGCCGAGCGTCTGTCCGCACACGGTCTGCACTATTTCGGTGTGGGCGTATCGGGCGGTGAGACCGGTGCACGCTTTGGTCCCGCGATCATGCCGGGCGGCAATCGCGAGGGCTATGCGCAGATTGCACCCATTCTGGAGGCAATCGCGGCAAAGACCGAGGACGGCGCACCGTGCTGTTCCTATATGGGCCCGGATGGTGCAGGACATTTTGTTAAGATGGTGCACAATGGCATTGAATATGCCGATATGCAGCTGATTGCCGAGAGCTATCTGGTGCTCAAGACGGTCGGCGGCTTTACCAATCATGAAATTGCAGACCTGTTCGCTCAGTGGAATACCGGCGAGCTGCGCAGCTACCTCATCGGCATTACCGCCGATGTGCTGCGTGAGGCCGATGACCTTGCCGAGGGTGATCTGGTCGATCATATCGAGGACGCAGCCGGACAGAAGGGCACCGGTCGCTGGACAAGCATTGAAGCGCTGCATCAAGGCATCGACCTGTCTATGATTACGGGCGCGGTTGGTGCACGCATCCTGTCGGGCGACCCGGTGCGTACCCAGGCCGATCTGGGAACCCCGGTCGTACAGCTGGCACAGGATCGCGCAGCCTTTGCCGAAACCGTCCGCGAGGGCCTGTATATTGGTAAGCTGATTGCCTACGCACAGGGCTTTGCCATGCTGCGTGACGCGTCGGCGCGCTACGAGTGGTCGCTCGATCTGGGCAGCATTGCATCGGTCTTCCGTGCGGGCTGCATCATTCAGGCAGCGCTGCTCGGTGATATTATGGCAGCGTTTGCACGCAATCCCGACCTCAGCAACCTGCTGCTTGACGATGCGTTTGCCGCACGCGTGCGCAAGGGTCATCCCTCGCTGCGCCGCACGGCTGCACAGGGCATCTGCAACGGCGTACCCATGCCGGTTATGACCAGCGCGGTTTCCTATCTGGACGGCCTGCGCGGTGCACCGGTCGGTGCAAACCTGATTCAGGCACAGCGTGATTGCTTCGGTGCACACACCTATCGCAGAACCGACCGTGAGGGCGTGTTCCACCACGAATGGGGGCAGAACCATGAACGGTAAGCGTCCTGCAATCACGATTTTTGGCGGCACGGGCGATCTGACCTTCCGTAAACTGCTGCCTGCACTGTATAACCGCATGCTGTCCGGTTCTGCACCGGATGGTCAGGATATCATCATCATTGGCCGCCGTGCCTACACCGATGCTGAGTACCGGGAAAAGGCGCGCGAGTGGGTTAAGAAATTTGCACGTCTACCGTATCGCGAGGAGACCTTTGAGGCCTTCGCACAGTCCATCCGCTATTATCGCATGGACTTCACCAATCTGGAAGCCTATCCAGCGCTGGATACGTTCTTAGATGAGCAGGGCATTGAGACCTGTGTCTTTTACTTTGCGGTTGCGCCGCGCTTTTTCGCGACCATTGCCGAGGGCTTGTTTCAGATTGGACATGCCCAGGGCAGTCAGGTGATTCTGGAAAAGCCGTTCGGTGAAAGTCTGGACGATGCAAGAGCGCTCAATGCGCGCTTGGAAGCGGCGTTCGGTGCGGAGAATATTTATCGCATCGATCATTATCTGGGCAAGGAAATGGTGCGCAACGTGCAGACCATCCGTTTCACCAACCCGATTTTTGCCGACGCTTGGGACGCAAAGCACATTGCATGCATTCAGATTTCGGCACTCGAGGACGTGGGCGTCGAGACCCGCGGCGGATATTATGACCACAGCGGTGCATTGCGCGATATGGTGCAGAACCACTTGTTCCAGATTCTGTCCATTCTGGCAATGGAGCGTCCTGCGGCGTTTACACCTGAGGCCATGCATGAAGAGCAGCTGCGCGTGCTGCGTGCGCTGCGTCCGCTGACCGAAGAAAGCATTGCCGATCAGGTCGTACTGGGACAGTACGACGGTTATCGACAGGAGACCAACGTCGCACCCGATTCCAAGACCGAGACCTATGCGGCACTCAAGGTGTTTGTCGATAACGACCGCTGGCGCGATATGCCGTTTTATATCCGTACCGGCAAGAAGCTGGGCAGACGGGAGATGGAGGTCGCGGTGGTCTTCAAGTCGCCGTCCCCGGATATTGCACCGACCGTACTGCTGGTCAAGTTCCAGCCGACTGAGGGCGTGTATTTGCAGTTTAACATCAAGCGACCGGGCGATTTCGAGGATATCATGCCGGTCAAGATGGATTTCTGCCAGAGCTGCTCGATTGCCAATCGAATCAATACCCCGGAGGCGTACGAGCGCCTGCTGTCCGCCTGCTTCCACGGAGAACGCTCGTGGTTTTCTCAGTGGGATCAGATCGAGACCAGCTGGAAGTACGTCGATCGTCTGGAAGAGCTCTGGGGAGATCGTACTCCGGCAGCTTATGCACCGGATACCGCAGGGCCGCGCGAGGCCGATGCCCTGCTTGCGCAGGACGGTCACCATTGGTTCCGCGAACCCGAAGTACAGTAAAAAAGATAAGACCCGCTCCGAAAGGGAGCGGGTCTTTTTGCGTTTGTTTTAGTTGCCGCCGCAGCCGTGCTTATCCTCGCCGCAGGCGTGGCTGCCGCACGAGTGACCTTCACCGTGGTCGTGATGATGGTTGCAGACGGTGTCCGGATTGTAGTTCAGCGTACCGTTCTGGAGTGCAGCAATGGCTGCCTCGACGTCGCCGGTCACACCGGGATACAGGGTGATGCCAGCCTGTGCCAGTGCAACACGCGCACCACCGCCGATACCGCCGCAGATCAGTGCGTCGACACCATGGGCCTGCAGGAAGCCAGCCAGTGCGCCGTGACCTTCGCCCATCGGGTCGATGAGCTCACGGGAGCCGGTTTCGGTGTCTGCCAGACAGAACAGTCTGCAATGACCAAAATGCTGGAAAACTTGACCGTTTTCGTATGTAACTGCAATTTTCATGATAAAATATGCCTCCTAGGCTAATGTACTAACCATAGGATACCTCTTTTTGACCAGAAAGTCAAATGGAAAAGGGTCAGATTGTGTAAACCCAACATATCACCTCCCGAGGGAATCATAAAATGGACGCAGGAGGGATGCACAGATGGCAAGAACCTGTGAAATTGCAGTCACACAGAAATTTTTATCGGAAGATGGACCCGATCTTGCAAAGCTGACCGAACTGCTGACCTTGTGCGAACGAGAGCGGAGGAGGGAAGAACGTGCGTGAACGCGTCGCGATCTATTGCAGATTGTCCGAGGAAGACCGGGAAAAGGACGGGCCGGATAGTCAGAGCATTCAGAACCAGCGGGAAATGCTGCGGCAGTACGCCGCCGACCGGAATTGGGAGGTGGTAGCGGAGTGGATCGACGATGACTGGGCGGGTGCCGACCGTAACCGGCCAGGGTTTCGGCAGCTGCTGTACGAGGCCGAACGCGGCGCGTATGACATCGTGTTGTGCAAGACCCAGTCACGCTTTACCCGTGAGATCGAGCTGGTCGAGCGCTATCTGCACGATCAATTTCCGCGCTGGGGCGTGCGCTTTGTCAGCGTGGTTGACCATGCAGACACTGCCGTGCGGCACAATAAGAAAGCCCGTCAGATCAATGGACTGATTAACGAGTGGTACTTAGAAGACCTGTCCGAAAACATCCGCGCCGTACTGACCAGCCGCAGAAAGCGCGGTCTGCATATCGGCTCGACCGCCTTGTACGGCTATCGAAAAGACCCGGATGTGCGCGGGCATTTGCTGCCCGATCCGCTGACCGTGCCGGTCGTGCAGGAAATTTTCACACAGTACGCGGCAGGGCATAGCCAGAAGGCCATCGCAAGCATGCTCACTGCGCGATGCGAACCCAGTCCGGCAGCACGAAAGGGACGCGGAGAACATCCCTGGAGCGCTTCGACGGTCGGTGCAATGCTGCGCAATGAGATGTACCGCGGCGTGCTAGTACAGGGCAGATACGGCAGTCAGTCGTATAAGACGCGGAAAAATGTTCCACGCCCGCAGTCGCTGTGGTACAAGGTGCCCGATACCCATGCACCTCTGATTTCGCAGACGCTGTGGGACGTGGTACAGGAGCGATTACATCATACCAGTCACACGACTGGTAACAATCCCAGTCCGTTTACCGGCCGGGTGTTTTGCCTTACCTGTGGTGCCCCTCTGTGCATGACCACCACACGGGGCAAACGATATCTGCAATGTTCTACCCGGCATGCCGCAAAAACGGCCTGTGCGGGTGCTTTTCTATCCGAAGAGGGGCTGCAAAATGCAGTTTTGCAGCAGATCAACGCACTCATAGACACATACAGCGTGCAGATGGACCTGCATTCAGCTGAGCAGACTGACCAGATGAATCTTGACCAGCTGCGCACACGCATGCAGGCGCAGTACCGCAGAAGTCTGCGCCTGTTGTATCTGGATCGTGCCGCTGGACGCATTTCGGAGAACGACGCCCAGACGCTCACCAAGCAGCTCGAACGGGATCTTGCACGCCTGCGTGCGCCGCAGACCGAGCCAGAACAACCTACACAGACCAAACACATCTGTCGACCACTGCGTACATTAACTGGGTATACCGTGCAGCTGCTCATCCAGCGAATCGAGGTCGGACGACGCGCACCGGGCAGCCGAACGGTGCCCGTATGCATTCATTGGCGCTTTTGAGTTGTGCGTCAGACCATGCACCATCTGCTGCAAGGTCTTCAAACAGATCGGTGATCGCATCACCCTTGGACTGCAGCGCAGCCGCAGTAAACGGATTGCCAGCCGCGGACTGCGGGTAGATGCCGGTTGTGTGGTCAACGAAGTAGGCGTCAAAGCCGCCTTCCTTGATCTGTTCCGGGGTCAGATTGCGGGTCAGCTGGTAAACAATGGCCGCGATCATCTCTTGATGGGCGAGTTCTTTAGACCATTTTAGATACATGTAATGGCTATGTCAAAAAATGGGGAAAAATCTCGATGTGAAGGTCGGTTTCATTGTTTGCACGGGTGCGGCGGATAGTTTTGGTGTAGGTGACATGATCGAGGATGGATTTGAGCAGCTGGTTCTGTTCCAGACAGGTGTCACACTCATAGAAGGTATCGACTGCGTGCTGCATTCGGGGGACGATGTGGGCGCGTTGCTGGATCATCAGTTCGCCCTGTGCGATTTCACTTTGAATGGCGGCACGCTCGGAAATAAGAGCAGCGCGTTCATCGGTGAGCACCTGACGGCGTTCGCGGAAATCCTCCGGGGAATATACACCGGTTTCGACCAATTCAAAAGCGCGATCTTCGCGAGCTTTGAGCTTCTTTAGACTGCGTTCGATGGCATCCAGACGGCGGCGCTTTTCTCCGATATTCGGCAGGAAATCTTCCAGCGATCCGGACGATAGCTCGAATTTTTGCAGCCATTGTGCCATTGCCTGCAAAACCAGATCAGTGACCTCTTCAACATTGGAGGCAACGGTTGGGCAGCCGCGGGTCGTACAGAGGATTTGGGAAGGCCCACTGGTTTGATTGCGCCGCTGCATTCGTTTTCCGCAGGCCGAACACACAACCAGACCGGAAAGGGGGTTATTCAGTCCGTGAATATGCGGCACCGGTGGGCGCTTGTTTTGCGCCAGCAGGGCAGCAGCCTTGCGGAATTGCTCCGGAGAGACCAGGGATTCATGCCGACCGGGAAAAAGTTTGATTTCCCGGTTGACCGGACGAGAGACTGTGACTGCTCCATCCTGCATGGATTTGACCATGGGACGATAGGAAGATGTGACATATCCCGCGTAGTGAATATTTTTCACGAGACGCTGTACGGTGGATACCTTCCATTCACAGCCGCGCGGGCTGGGAATGCCTTCGGCATTGAGCTGCATAGCGATCGCGTGCTGCGGGATCTGCGATTCGGTCAGTAAGTTGAAGATACGCTGTACAATGGGTGCGGTTTCGGGGTCGGGAACGAGCGTCCAGCCCTTTTCGTGCGGGAGCTTTTGACGTTGGTAACCATATGGCGGGATAGAACCGATGTATTTTCCTTCCTTGGAGGAAGCGCGGCGACCGGCCTGTTGGCGTTTGTTAATGGCCTTCCACTCGAAGCGGGAAAAGAACATGCCGAAGTCCAGCATATCTTCATCGGCGGAGTCGTTCGGATCGTAGATTTTTTCGGGGGTGATAATGAGGGTGCGTGTGTATTTGAAGGCATTGGCGATAATACCCTGGTCAATCTGGCTTCCACGCGTCAGTCGGGGCACTTCCATGACCAGCACCGCGTCCCAAAGACCAGCTTCCAAGTCGTGCAGAAGTGCCTGCATTTGTGGACGGGAAGCGATAGTCTCACCGGATACGACTTCGGGGTAGATTTTGCCGACAGCAACGTGCAGCCGATCGGCAAGCACTAAGAGTGTTTCACGATGACGCGCCAGTGTGTCACCGTGTCCCTTGGATTCATCGTCCAGATCGGCACGAGATTTACGCAGGTAAATAGCAGTACGCATGCCGCGCACATCAATTTGTGCCATAAAATACGCTCCTTTCATGGGGATTTAGGTGGTTGAAAATCTTCGTCCGGAAAGAATTTTTCAATTGGTATGTTCATTTGCAAAGCAAGAAAGTAAATATGCTTACAAGGTTTACGTCTTTTAAGACGATCCTGAAAATCACGGCATGTACAAGACGTGAGCGAAGTTTCATATATATCAGAAGTCCCTTGGATGATTACATGGTCGCCATGCTCTTCCATGATTTTTATCGGCTCCGTTTTTGCCCGAAGGAATCTCTTTAACTGCGCTGAATCAAAATGTACGGAAAAATCCCATAGTGCGGAGCGGCGAAAAGGCAAAGGCTTCTGTAATTCGGACAGGTCTGCATATGATTTCGATAGCTTACTGGTAAGATCATGAATGTGTGAGTCCTTGTCATGCATAAGAGTTTGCAGATGGGTATTTTCTTTTTGAAGAGCTTGCACACGGCTGTTTTTATGCTTTAGTTCAGTTATTGCACGACTCAGTGAAGCGTTTAGCTCTCGGTTCTCATTTTGCAGCGTGATCAAAGTATCACTCATTGCTGTCGTTTCTGAATTGAAAGTCTGCTCTAAAGTTGAATTTTGTTCGGCATACTCCGAAAGCTGCGCTTCTAAATTATGAATTTTCTTCTTTAATTTACGTTGACAGAGATGCTCGTGGTATAAAGCTAACGATAAAATTATAATGAGGATGACCGGAACAAGCAGATCAGAATCTGAAGAATCATGTACCAATGCACTGGCATCATCATACCCTTGCTGATAGGATTTATTCTTTGCATCTTCCATATCTCGGTAAGATTGGGAAAGTATGGATTCTAGTTCTTCAGGACTAATAGAAATTTCCTGTGCTTCCTGTAAGGCGTTGATTTCAGGAAGCATTTTTTCAAAATCAAGTTCAGCAGATGTGTATCCATTGGAATACGCTTCATCATAATCGTATCCCATTTCATCCAATGGAGTATTTCCAACCAATTGATAGGCATCGCAGGCATCAAGAAACATATATTCATAAGGTTCATATTCGGCACTATCAATAAGTTCTGTGAAAAAATCCAGATAACCTTCATCATAGGCAAGTTCATAGCTCCCTTCTTCCGGAAGCGGAGCAGATTTAGGATCACCATCTAGGCTGATGTACGCGTATGAATAGCTGGAAAAAATGAAAAAGATAAAGATAGTCCACCATAATTTCTTTACGTTCATAATAAACCCCCTCGACATAATATAGAAGGATGTGATAAAATATAAACAATGTCGAGAGTTACTTTCGGTGCTTTCACATTCGCCGTTGCCTTGTGCTAGCAGGGCAGCGGCATTTTTATGCGTTGTTATTTAGAATCTTGGTTGTATATACCGGAACGAACCATAATATCAGAATGAGTCACAAGCTGATTTTTTCCATCTTCATTGAGCTTACGATAGTTATTTATTAAAGAATATAGTTTAGGATCATCCTCTAAATCTGTAGCAGATTTGGGGGATTTTTTTATATCTGCATGAACAGACGAAAAAATTTGTTCTAAATCTTTCAAAGGAAGCAAAGGAAATATCTCAATATGTGGGTTCTCGTTACTACCCGTTAGTTCGATTTTTTTTATGGTGATTGATATGAGGGTAATGAGATCGTTTAAATCACTTTTGGAGTCAGTACAAAGTGTATGAAAATTATTTGCCAGTAGCTTATCCATAGTAGAGATTAGTAAATCAGAGTGTGAAATCCATTCAGAAAAATTATCAAATGGAGCATTTTCTAAAAGAAAATCTGTAGGAACTTGGAAAATATTTTTTAATGCTTCAATTGTTTTGAAATCGGGACGGCTGACATCTGTTTCGTATTGTGTATATGTAGTCCGAGAAATACCTAGAAGTGAAGAAACTTGTTGTTGTGTCATTTTGTGGTGTTTTCGTATGATTTTAAGATTTTTCATAGCAGTTCTCCTTTGCTTCATTATAATGTCAAGAAAGTCAACAGTCAAGCGAATAAAATAGGTTCAGAATCTTGACAGGAATAATTAAGGGAATTATAATGTATGTCAAGATACTGAACAAAAAGAGGTGAGAGTATGAATTTATCGGAGCGCCGCAAGGCGTTGGGCATGACCCAGCAGGAGCTTGCAGATAAGACCGGCGTAGGCCGGACAACGGTTACCATGTGGGAGACCGGTGCAGGAAATCCTCGCATTCAGGTGCTGCCGGCACTCGCGAGAGCACTGCAATGTACCGTGGACGAGCTGCTGGGAGCGGAAGTTTCTAAGAAATAACAATAAAAAGCCGCCCGGAAAAGGACGGCAGAAAGGAAGGGTTCGTTATGTATGTAAATTTGCGTTTGGATGATGCAGAAATTGAGAAATCAATGGAGCGCATCAGAAGTCTGATGGATGAAGCACAGCAGGAGTTTATGAGACTGCGCAGCCGGGTTGGGTTTGTCGCGGAAACGGTCGAGGTGAAAAAAGAAAGCGCCGACAGCTCAAACTGACAGCGCTTTCGGGATTATTTGCTGGATGCAATCAGAGATTCACTGATACATCCGGCAAGCTGGTTGAGTGCGTTCTGCGTTGCCTTGGTCAGATCGAGCAGAGCGGCTCTCATGACAGGATCATTACAGGCAGAATAGATGATGTTTTTACATTCTTTGTCATATGTATCTGCGATTACACCTAGTTCCGCTTGTATCTTGTCATAAAGTGCATAATCCATATCGGTACCTCCTTTCTGCTTTCAGTATAGCAGGAAGAGGAAAAACGGACAAGAACCCGACATCGCAGCAATTTGAAAATACGGCAGGAAGGAAGGTTATTATTATGAAATTATCAGAACTTGTGGAAACCGTTCCGGAATTCGTTTCACTCTTCGTTTATGAGTCTCCTTATAACGGCGGCAAAACGGTGTATAACGGCAAAAGATACGATTTTGACGATATTCCGG
>OLRK01002302.1_pt1 | contig 12381 bp, 7 predicted proteins | sample 1672911 | NCBI WGS metagenome assembly OLRK01 (sample SAMEA3136736, study PRJEB25190) | human gut metagenome | biome: human gut; feature: human-associated habitat; material: faeces | place: Austria | collected 2013 | reverse complement strand
TCATATGGCTTCCAGAGAACGTCCCAGAGAATAATACATCAGGATTGCAAAAAGAATCCAGAAGGGACTGGTCGTAGGAGGATACAGGAGGAAGGTAAAAAGCCTCCATATCTGTCCATGAAGAATGGCGCCTGCATCCAGGCTCAAATAATACACCACAAACTCAGGGGCCGTATACATCAGGAAAAATCCGATCACATACAGGATAATAATGTAGTACATCAGATTGTGGATCGCATACCGCCCGAATTTCTGTTCCAGCTTACTAAAAAATTTCATTCCATCATCCTTTATCTAAAATTATTGATTTTTGCCCGTTTTTCTTTTCTGCCAGCCGCCTTTTAGAATAGATCCTTCTTATTAAAGATATAGGCTACGATCAGGGAAATGCCAAGGGCGATTCCTAGCACAATGAAAAAGCCGTAGGGACTTTCTGCAAAAGGCATTCCATGTGCATTCACATTCATTCCATAGAAGCTGGCTATCATCGTTGGGATTGACATAACGATCGTAACCGTAGCCAGGAACTTCATTACAATATTCAGGTTATTGGAAATAACCGATGCGAAGGCGTCCATGGTACCGCTTAAAATACCACTGTAAATATTTGCCATTTCAATAGCCTGCTTGTTCTCAATAATGACATCCTCAAGGAAATCCTCATCCTCCGGATATTTCTTTATTTTCTCCGTTCTTAAAAGCTTCTCCAGCACTACCTCATTGGAGCGCAGGGAGGTAGTAAAATATACCAGGGACTTTTCCAGCTCCAAAAGCTCAATAAGCTCCTCATTTTTCTGTGACTGATGAAGCTTGCGTTCGATCACCTCGCTCTTACGGTCAATAATACGCAGGTACTGCAAAAACTGGGTGGCATTCTTATAAAGGATCTGCAGAATGAACCTTGTTTTCATAAATGTATGGAAATCCCGCACACGGCCATCCATAAAGGAGGTCAGTACCGGTGTTTCCTCCAGGCATACTGTGATCAGCACATCAGAGGTTGTTATGATTGCCATTGGGATGGTTACAAACCAGTCCTTCCCGTTGCGTTCCTCAATCGAAGGGATATCCACCAAAATCAGGGTATAGTTATCCTCCACCTCAATACGGGAACGCTCCTCTTCATCCAGAGGTGCCTTAATATGCTCCGGGTCAATCTGGTAGGTATCTGCGATGTCCATAATTTCTGACGCCGTAGGGTTTGTGAGCGCTATCCAGCTTCCCGGCTGCATCTCATTTTTTTCATGCAGAATTCCGTCCTCGGTCTTAAAAATCCGTATCATGCGAACTCTCCCCCATTCTGAAATTTACCCTAATTATAGTGACTGCCTTCCCGTTTGTCAACGGCTAAACCTCCCGGCCTTCCGGCAGATACGCCCCATTTCCGTCAAGCTGCCTCCTTATTCCCGGTTTGTTTACACTTTTTTAACACCCCTTTACGATTGTCTTCACTAAAATTTTATGTTAAACTGTAGGATGCCTTTTTAATGCCCATTCCGGCAAAAAGGGCCCTATTTTAGAAACTGCTTTATTGCGTTATAAAGGAGGTCAGGGATAATCCCGTCAACATGAGTCAGTATCAAACATTATCACTGGGAATCGACATTGGTTCCACCACTGTAAAAATTGCGCTTCTGGACCCGGAGCATCATATCCTTTTTTCCGATTACCAGCGCCATTATGCCAATATTCAGGAAACCCTTGCAGCCCTTCTTCAAAAAGCCAGGGGACAGCTGGGTTCTTTGGCTGTGATTCCGGTTATAACCGGCTCTGGAGGGCTTACGCTTTCCTCCCATTTACATATACCCTTCGTTCAGGAAGTAGTGGCAGTTGCTTCCGCCCTTCAGGACTACGCCCCTCAGACGGACGTTGCCATTGAGCTGGGCGGCGAAGATGCTAAGATCATCTACTTCACCGGCGGCATTGACCAGAGGATGAACGGGATCTGTGCCGGAGGTACCGGCTCTTTTATTGACCAGATGGCCTCTCTCCTTCAGACAGATGCCTCCGGCCTCAATGAATATGCCAAAAACTATAAAGCCATCTATCCGATCGCTGCAAGATGCGGCGTTTTCGCAAAATCCGATATCCAGCCCTTGATCAATGAAGGTGCTACCAGAGAGGATCTGGCCGCTTCCATTTTCCAGGCTGTAGTAAACCAGACGATCAGCGGCCTTGCCTGCGGAAAGCCGATCCGCGGAAACGTGGCCTTTTTAGGCGGCCCCCTGCATTTTCTTCCGCAGCTTCGTGAAGCCTTTATCCGCACCTTAAAGCTGACTCCAGAACAGGTGATCGCACCAGACCATTCCCACCTGTTTGCAGCTGTAGGTGCCTCCATGAACCCTCAGGAGCGGCAGGATGCCGTATCGATCGATGACCTGATCTCACGCCTTTCCTCCGGGATCAAAATGGACTTTGAAGTAAAGCGCATGGAGCTCCTCTTTGAAGATCAGGAAGATTTTGACAAATTCCAGAAGCGCCACGCCTGCCACCAGGTAAAAACCGAGGATCTGGCTTCCTATGAAGGGAACTGCTATCTTGGCATTGACGCAGGCTCCACCACAACAAAGGTGGCTTTAGTAGGCGAGGACGGCTCCCTGCTGTACCGCTTCTATGACAACAACAACGGGAGCCCTCTTGCTACGGCGATCCGGGCCATGGGCGAGATCAAGGAACAGCTTCCTCCCGGAGCACACATTGCATACTCCTGCTCCACCGGCTACGGTGAGGCCCTCTTAAAGGCAGCCCTTATGCTGGACGAGGGCGAGGTGGAAACCATCTCCCACTACTATGCAGCTGCCTTCTTTGAGCCGGATGTAGACTGCATCCTGGACATCGGCGGCCAGGATATGAAGTGCATCCGCATTAAGGACGGCACGGTAGACAGTGTACAGCTTAACGAGGCCTGCTCCTCCGGCTGCGGCTCCTTCATTGAAACCTTTGCAAAAAGCTTAAATTACAGTGTGGAGGATTTTGCAAGAGAAGCCTTATTCGCAAAAAATCCAACAGACCTTGGAACCCGCTGTACCGTCTTTATGAATTCCAACGTAAAACAGGCCCAGAAAGAGGGCGCCTCCGTTGCGGATATATCCGCCGGTCTTGCCTACTCTGTCATTAAAAACGCCCTGTTTAAGGTGATCAAGCTTACCAGGCCTTCGGATCTGGGGGAGCATGTAGTTGTCCAGGGCGGCACCTTCTACAATGACGCAGTCCTCAGAAGCTTTGAGCGTATTTCCGGCTGTGAGGCAGTACGCCCTGATATCGCAGGCATTATGGGCGCCTTTGGAGCAGCCTTGATCGCCAGAGAACGCTTCCATATGGAAGGTGAAAAAGAAAGCTCCATGCTTTCCCTGGAAAAGATTGCCGCACTGCGCTACACCACCTCTATGACCCGCTGCAAGGGCTGCAATAACCACTGCGTCCTTACAGTCAACCAGTTTGGGAGCGGACGGCGCTTTGTGTCCGGAAACCGCTGCGAGCGGGGCCTTGGGCTCGAAAAGGCGAAGAAAGAGATTCCAAACCTTTTTGATTATAAATACCACCGCATGTTCGAGTATGAGCCCCTTTCCATGGATCAGGCAGACCGGGGCATGGTTGGAATCCCAAGAGTGCTTAACATGTACGAGAATTTCCCCTTCTGGGCTGTATTCTTTAAGAAGCTTCGCTTCCATGTAGTGCTCTCCCCCCAGTCCACCCGGCAGATTTACGAGCTGGGCATTGAATCCATTCCCAGCGAATCCGAATGCTATCCGGCCAAGCTGGTACATGGCCACGTGTCATGGCTGATCCATCAGGGCGTAAAGTTTATCTTCTACCCCTGCATCCCCTACGAGCGCAATGAGACACCGGAGGCCGGAAACCACTACAACTGCCCTATGGTCACCTCCTATGCGGAGAATATCAAGAACAACGTGGAAGCCTTAAAGGAAGAGAATGTACGGTTCTTAAATCCATTTATGGCCTTTACCAGCGAAGAGATCCTCACAAAAGCTCTTGTGGCAGAATTTACAAAGGCCTTTGACATACCTGCAGCAGAAGTGAAAATGGCAGCCCATGCCGCCTGGATGGAGCTTTTATCCTCCCGCAGGGATATGGAGAAAAAAGGTGAGGAAACGCTTAAATGGATGAAGGAGCATGGACGCCGGGGCATTGTGCTGGCCGGGCGCCCCTACCACGTAGACCCGGAGATCCACCACGGCATACCGGATATGATCGCCTCCTACGGCTTCGCCGTATTGACAGAGGATTCGGTCTCCCATCTGGGGAAGGTGGAGCGCCCTCTGGTGGTAACGGACCAGTGGATGTACCATTCAAGGCTCTATGCGGCAGCAAGCTTTGTAAAAGCCCAGGATAACCTTGATCTGATCCAGTTAAACTCCTTTGGCTGCGGCCTTGACGCCGTTACCACAGACCAGGTATCGGATATCCTTACCCATTCCGGAAAGATCTATACGGTACTGAAAATTGATGAGGTCAACAACCTGGGGGCAGCCCGGATCCGGATCCGTTCCCTGATCGCCGCCCTTCGTGTGCGGGATGAGCGCCACTTTACCCGCAAGGTAGTATCAAGCGCATATAACCGGGTTGTTTTCACAAAGGACATGAAAAAGGACTACACCATTTTATGCCCTCAGATGTCCCCTATCCTCTTTGACCTTTTAGAGCCTGCCATCCGCACCTTTGGATACAATGTTGAGGTGCTGCAGAATCACAACCGCAATGCCGTTGATGTAGGCCTCCAATATGTAAATAATGATGCCTGCTACCCTTCTCTGATCGTGATCGGACAGATTATGGACGCCCTATTATCCGGGAAGTATGACTTAAACCATACCGCTGTTTTCATGAGCCAGACCGGAGGAGGCTGCCGCGCTTCCAACTACATTGGTTTTATACGCCGCGCCCTGGAAAAAGCGGGAATGAGCCAGATTCCTGTTATATCCGTCAATGCCAACGGTATGGAGACAAACCCTGGCTTCCAGATCACCCTTCCCCTGCTGACGAAAGCCATGCAGGCAGTAGTTTACGGCGATATTTTCATGCGGGTGCTTTACGCCACCAGGCCCTATGAAGCAAAGCCCGGAAGCGCCAACGCCCTTCATGAAGCCTGGAAAAAGCGCTGCATCGCCTCCCTGTCAAAAAAGAATGCGGGAATGATCGAATTTGCCAGGAATATCCGGGGGATCATCCATGATTTCGACCAGCTGGCCCGCCTTGATGTTAAAAAACCGAAGGTAGGCATTGTCGGAGAGATCCTTGTTAAGTTCTCTCCTCTTGCCAATAACCATGTGGTAGAGCTCCTGGAATCCGAAGGGGCTGAAGCTGTCATGCCGGATCTAATGGATTTTCTGCTGTACTGCTTCTACAACAATAACTTTAAGGCAGAGCATCTGGGCACAAAGAAATCCACTGCCTGGCTGTGCAATGCCGGTATTTCCCTGTTAGAATACTTCCGGAAAACAGCGAAAAAGGAGCTTGAGGCAAGCCTTCACTTTGCTCCCCCTTCCTCTATTAACAAGCTGGCTGACATGGCAAAGGGCTTTGTATCCCTTGGGAACCAGACCGGCGAGGGCTGGTTCTTAACCGGTGAAATGCTGGAATTAATTGAAAGCGGCGTAGAAAACATTATCTGCACCCAGCCCTTTGGCTGCCTTCCAAACCACATTGTAGGAAAGGGCGTTATTAAGGAGCTGCGCAAAAATTATCCGGGCTCCAATATCATTGCAGTAGACTATGACCCCGGAGCCAGCGAGGTAAACCAGCTGAACCGGATCAAGCTGATGCTGGCTACTGCCCAGAAAAACCTGAAAAAGGAAAATTCCATAAACCGTCAGGTACGGCCAGTGGCAGCCCCCTCGGGAACATTGGTAAATGTGTAAGCGATATCTGATATAACAAAACGCATCTGAGTGGCTTTATTCACTGCCCTTCAGATGCGTTTTTTTATACAGCTTCCCCTATTTTAAGGCCATTCCTGCCCGCAGAAGGCGGAAGGTGCGGTCTGCTGCGCTGGCATACAGCTCCTCGGCCCGTCCCAGTGCCTCCTCAATATCCATGGCCCCGTTAATAGTAGTCACAATACTGTCAATTCCATAGTCAAAGATTGTCTCTGCCTTATTTCCCATGCCGCCTACAATGGCAACAACCGGGATCCCCCGCTCTTTGCACCGCGCTCCGATTCCGCTTGGCACCTTTCCAAAGGCAGACTGCCAGTCCATGCGCCCCTCACCGGTGATCACCAGGTCAACGCCCTCCAGCAGCTCATTAAAATGAACCAGATCCAGGACTGTATCGATTCCCGACTTTAAATTTGCCTTTAAGAATACGCAGAAGGCTGCTCCAAGACCGCCGGCTGCACCGGCTCCCGGTATCTTATCCACGTCCACGCCCAGCTTTTCCTTTAAAAGTGCTGCATAGCTTACCATGCCTGCCTCCAGCTCCTCCAGGATCTTTGGCGTTCCTCCCTTCTGCTTTCCGAAGGTATAGGTTGCTCCGTCCGGCCCTGTAAGCGGGTTTGTAACATCACACATAACTGTAAAGGTACTTTCTGCCACTGCCGGGTGAAGGCCGGACAGATCGATCTCAGCTACCTTTCCAAGGTTCTGACCTGTTCCTGCAAGCTCCTTCCCGTCCTTATCAAGGAAGCGGACACCAAGGGCAGACATTGCCCCCATACCGCCGTCATTGGTCGCGCTGCCGCCAATGGCAATGGAAATCTTGCGGTACCCCTTCTCAAGCGCATCCCGGATCAGCTCGCCGGTGCCGTAGGTGGTTGTAAAAAGAGGATTCCGCTTTTCACTGGGAACCATGGGAAGACCTGAGGCAGCCGCCATTTCAATAATGGCTGAATCACCCTCAAATGTGCCATAAAAGGATTCCCTCTCCTCCATCAGCGGGCCATGTACTGTAACCCTGCATATTTCACCCTTTAATGCGGAAATAACCGCATCAATTGTTCCCTCTCCGCCGTCTGCCACCGGCACCCCAGCCGTCTCACATCCTGGGAAAACCGTCTTGGCGGAGGCCTCCAAAAGCCCTGTGATCTTCTCAGATGACAAGGTTCCCTTAAAGGAATCAGATGCAAATAAAAATTTCATGTTCTCGCCCTCCATTCAATTACCTTTATTTTACCTGCCTCCTGCCTCCTCGTCAATGTGCTGTGAAACATATTTTATTTGTTTTTATTATTCCGAAAAACAAAGGCTCTCACCTGAACCATGCTGCTCTGTACTTATTCAAACAGCCGTCCCACATCCTTAAAAAACACCATCGCCATATAAAACACCGCAGACTGGCTTGGAAGCCTTACATCGTAGCCTGTAAGCTCTGAAAGCTTCCTGAGGCGGTAGGTCAGTGTATTTTTATGAATATGAAGGGCCTGTGATGTCTTTACCAGTGAACCCTCCTGCCCGAAATAGGCCTCCAAAAGCTCCATCCAGCCCCTAAGCTCCTCCTGGCTGCAGCCTGCAAACACCTTCTGCAGATACTCCTGCTTCACATTATCCGGAATATCCTCTGTAAACAGCTCCAGGGTAACCTGCCTGTAGGCCACAAGCTGCTTTCCGGCTGCACAGGCCGCCCTCCAGGACTTATCCGCCTGCGCATAAGCCAGATGGATCTCCCTTGCGCCCCCGTCAATACCTGCTGCCGCCTGAACACCGGTCTCTTTCTTTACCGCCTGAAGGATTTTTACAGCAGCCCGGACCATGCCCTCCTCCGGGCAGTATGGGCAGAGCACGATCAGGCGTCCCCCGCTTGGAAGAAGCAGGCTCTTTGGCGGCACTGCCCTGGAAGCCGCCTGCTCTGCAAGAGAAAGGATTTTCTGCCCTCCCGGCGTGGAGGCATATTCCTCCATGTTTGCAGGGCTGACCACCATGATCCGCCTGGGAAGTGAAATATCAATCCCAAGCCGAAACCCCCGCTCCTTTAAATCCTGGGGCTTTAAAAGCCCGGTACCCATGACCCAGTCCTCCAGAAAACGGCTTAAAACCCTCTGGCGCATACGCTGCTCATCCTGAAGCACGTTTTCCCGCATAAGGATTTCTACCATTTTTTTAACCACCTGGCCATACCCGGCTACCTCTTCATAGGGGCCTGTTATCCCGATCACCCCCACCGTCCTGCCCTGATGCTCCAGAGACAGGTTTAACCCTGCTTTTACGTTCCGGGCCTCCTGATCCTCCTCCACATACAGCTCCGGTATGCCCTCTGCCACCATCTGCCTGGCAATCTCATGGATACTGCCAATCCGGGAGGGATCCGTGCTTGCGATCACTCTCCCCTCCCTGTCCATCATATTAATATTCTGGCGCACAATGGCCCCCACTTCCTCCACCATAGCCTGAGCACTGCGGCGCGAAAGCTCCAGGGATGAAGCTGCCTGCTTTTCCTCCATATTTCCTCCTTAGATTTAAAGGGCCGCATCTGTCCAAGCACAGATACAGCCCTTTTTCTAATCCCGTTTCCTACTGATAGATCGGATACCTGTCACAGAGCTTTGTCACCTCAGCCCTGATCTCTTCCTTCTTATTTTCAAAATCCGTAGCTGCCAGCCAGATGCACCGGGCGATCACCGGCATGTCCTCCTCCACCAGGCCTCTTGTTGTAATAGCCGGTGTGCCAATACGGACGCCGGAGGTTACAAATGGGCTTCTTGGGTCATTGGGAACCGTATTCTTATTCAGGGTAATGTAAACCTCATCGCTGGTGACAAACGGGGACTTGGGATCATTGGGAATAGTATTCTTGTTGCAGGTGATATTCGCCGCATCGAGAAGCTTCTCCACCGCTTTTCCGGTCAGATCATAATTGGTCAGATCCACCAGCATCAGATGATTGTCCGTACCGCCTGTGAGAAGCTTAAAGCCCTGCTCCTGCAATGCCTCTGCCAGCGCCTTCGCATTCTTTACGACCTGATGCTGATAAGCCTTAAACTCCGGCTTTAATGCCTCGCCGAAGCATACAGCCTTTGCTGCGATCACATGCTCTAAGGGGCCGCCCTGGGTTCCCGGGAAAATAGCCTTGTTAAAATTAAACCTTTCAGCCGCCTCCTTATTTGCAAGGATCATACCGCCTCTTGGGCCTCTTAAAGTTTTGTGGGTCGTAGTCGTCACCACATCTGCGTAGGGGATCGGGCTTGGATGCTCCCCAGCTGCCACCAGTCCTGCAATATGGGCCATGTCTACCATAAGATAAGCTCCCACCTCATCTGCAATCTGGCGGAAACGCTTAAAGTCAATGATCCTTGCATAGGCGCTGGCCCCGGCCACGATCAGCTTCGGCTTTGCCTCCTTTGCCTTCCTCTCCAGCTCATCATAATCAATATAGCCCTCTGCGTTTACTCCGTAGGGAACAATATTAAAATAGAGACCGGAAAAATTAACAGGGCTTCCATGGGTCAGATGGCCGCCATGGTCAAGGTTCATGCCCATAACCGTATCCCCCGGCTTTAACATTGCCACAAACACCGCCATATTGGCCTGTGCCCCGGAGTGAGGCTGTACATTGGCATAATCACAGCCAAACAGCTTCTTTGCACGCTCAATAGCAATGGTTTCCACCACATCCACGCACTGACAGCCGCCGTAATAGCGCTTTCCTGCATAGCCCTCCGCATATTTGTTTGTAAGTACGGTTCCCATTGCCATCATAACCGGTTCGGATACAATGTTTTCTGACGCGATCAGCTCCAGATTACGTCTCTGGCGCCCACACTCCGCCTCAATGGCTTCCCCTACCTCCCGGTCATAGGCTGTAAGCTGCTTCATTACTTCATTTACCATGGTATTCCCATCCTTTCCCCGCGGCTCTGCCGCAGTCCCTGTTTATGGCGCAATTATAACGTATCAGTTCAGCCATGTAAAGATTTAAACAGTAAAAAAGTGTTGAACGCTTGCTTTCATAGTATCAGTTCAGCCAGGGGACATCTTCTACCGGAATTTCCAGGCCTTTACAACCACCTGGAGGCTCCTTGTTCCGTTGTATTCATTGACAGTGGGATAATAAATAATATCCATGTGATGGCTGCTGCCCATTTCCTCCAGAAAATCATCCCCCTCTGTAAACACAACCCCGTCCATGGAAAAACCCCGCTCATTTACCAGGGAAAGCTTTACCACATTCCTGTTTTTCCCCATAACCCGGGCCTGCTTTATAAGCATCCCCTTCTGAGCAAACTGTGGCTTCTCATTGCCCTGTCCAAAGGGCTCCAAAAGCTCCAGCTCCTGTATCAGGGGCCCTGTCACATACTCAAAGGGCATAGCTGCGTCGATCCACAGCCTGGGGATAAAATCCTCCTCTGTCAGGATGCCCTCCGCATTTTCATTTAAGCGGCGGCGGAATTCCTCCACATTCTCCTCTTTCAGGGAAAAACCGGCTGCCATGGGATGGCCTCCGAATTTTAACAGCAGATCCTGCACCTCCACCAGTGCACGGAACATATGGTAGCTTTCAATGGAACGGCCGGAGCCCTTGGCGCAGCCCTCCCCCTTTGTAAGAACAAACACCGGCTTGTGGTAACGCTCCCGGATCCGTCCTGCTACAATGCCAGCCAGGGATTCATGACAGTCCGGAAGAAAGATCACCAGCACCTTATGGGTTAAAAAGCGCTCCTCCACCTGGGCCGCTGCCTCCTCCACCCCTTTTAAGGTCATATCCTTTCTTGTATCATTTAATTCCTTAAGGGTTTTTGCCAGCTCTCCTGCCCGTAAAGCATCCTCCTCCAGCAAAAGCTCCACTGCCATCTGGGCTGTTTTCAGACGCCCGCTGGCATTTAAGCATGGTCCCAGCACAAAACCGATATGGTAAGCGGTAATATTCCCCAGATCCAGATTATTTAAGTCTATAAGGCAGCGCAGCCCCAGATTTTTTGTGATCTTTAAGCGGCGCAGTCCCTCCTTCACAATAATCCTGTTTTCATCCCGCAGCTTCATCACATCCCCTACCGTAGCGATCGCTGCCAGCTCCAGAAGGGAAAGCCATTCCTCCCGGCTTACCCCTGCCTCCTGGTAAAGCACCTGCACCAGCTTATAGGCCACCAGTGCGCCGCATATCTCGCTGAAAGGATAGCTGCTGTCCTGCCGCTTCGGATTTACCACTGCATCTGCCTCAGGAAGCTTCTCCCTGCCGTTATCTTCTTTCTGGATATCATGATGGTCTGTTACTACTACGCGCATCCCCAGTTCTTTTGCAAGAGCAATCTGGCCGATAGCTGCAATACCGTTGTCACAGGTTAAAAGCACCTGAACCCCTTCCCTGTGGGCCTCCTCAATAATGTGCTCGTTGATTCCGTAGCCGTCCCGGATGCGCTCCGGGATCACATAATCCACTTTTGCGCCCAGCCGTTTTAAGGCCCTGTACAGAATACAGGTAGCGCAGACGCCGTCAATATCATAATCACCGACAATGCGGATCCTGCTCCCTTCCTCCATTTCCTTTTGCAGAAGTTTCACTGCCTTTTCCATGTCAGGCAGAAGCCTTGGCTCATATAGCTGCTCCAGGCTCCCGTAAAGGTATTGCTCAAACCCTTCCTCTGTTTCAATCTCCCTGTTGCGTATAATACGCGCTGTCACCGGGCTTATGTGAAATTTCCGGGCCAGCTCATTAAAATCTGCTTTCTTTGCGTGAAGCATCCAGATCGCTTCGCTCATGCGTCCTACCGTCCTTTTATTTTAATACCCAAAAGTATTCCTGACAGGATTCCAATTCCTGCCGGAAGGATCCAGCCAAGGCCTATGGAATAACCTGGCAGCCATTGATGGAATATCATACACATCTGACTGGAGATCACCTTTGCGCTCTCCAGCGCATAAACCCCGCTTACAATTCCTGTAAACAGAATTGCGCAGGGATATACCTTTTCCCACTGCCCAAGAAAGGGATGGAGAAAGGCCAGCACGATCAGCACAATGGCGATCGGGTAAATGGCATTTAACACAGGTACAGAAAATGCCAGAATCCGGTCAAGGCCTGCACTGGAAATAAACAGGCTTATCAATGCAAACAGGAAAACCCATGCCCGGTAGCCAATCCGCGGCAGGATCGTTGTAAAATACTGGCTGCAGCAGGACAACAGCCCGGTACAGGTATTTAAGCAGGCAATAAAAAAAATAACGCCCAGTATCATTTTCCCGGCATTTCCAAACAGACTTCCGGCTACAAAGGTTAAAATCCTTGCCCCGTTGGCCCCCTCTCCTGCTCTTCCTCCAACGGGCATCCCGATATAGGCCAAAATCCCATACACTGCCATCATAAGAACCCCGGCGATCATTCCGGCGATCACTGTTTCCCGCACAACTGCCCTTTCCTGGCTCACACCCCGGTTCTGTATATTCAGGGCAATGATAATGCCGAAGTTTAAGGCTGCAATGGTGTCCATGGTCT
>OLRK01002298.1_pt1 | contig 12407 bp, 12 predicted proteins | sample 1672911 | NCBI WGS metagenome assembly OLRK01 (sample SAMEA3136736, study PRJEB25190) | human gut metagenome | biome: human gut; feature: human-associated habitat; material: faeces | place: Austria | collected 2013 | reverse complement strand
TGTGCTCCCCTGCCTTTCCTACTGCCATCTCCAGCCCGGATAATACTTATTTTTCAGATTCATGCCGCTGCCCTTAGCCCATCCCAGGGAAAAACCGTCCATTGCTACAAGGCACCAGCCCTTTATCGGGCCCTCCTTCTGGTTCAGGGCAATGGTTTCACCCTTTAAATACCGGATAACCCGCTCATCCTCCAGAGACAAATTCAAGGTATTTGGATACAGCCCTTCCTTTAAGGCCATGGCAAAGGCCTGGGAGGGCTCAAAGCGCCCCTTCTTAAGCTCCCCTAAAAGAAGCCCTGTGCGAAGGAAGCGAAGGGGCAGATTTTTCGCCAGCCCCTGGGGAAGATAATATACATTTTCCTGCAAAATTACAATCCGGCTGTAGTCCCATTCAATCCGGCAGTTCTCCAGAAAGTCCAAAAGCTCCGGCTGCTTTCCAAGTGAAGCCTTTTCCTGTTTTTCCCCATCAATTTTTGTGTCTGCCAGGCCCTCTGCATCTTTTTCGGAAACTGCCGGAAGACTTCCCTTTTTCCTTAAAAGAGCCAGGAAATGCCCCTCGCCCTTAAGGCGGTGGGGAAACAGGCGCAGGCAGGGTGAAAGCCCTATACCCTCTGCTGCCCCGGGCACACGCTCCGCAAGAAGAGGAACAAGCTCCAGATTTGGATTGGTGTCCAGCAGGTACCGGATCGTCTCCTCGTCCTCCTTCTTTGAAAAAGTACAGGTGGAATATAAAAGCAGCCCGCCGGGTTTTAACATCTCCACTGCCCGCCCTGCGATCTCCCTCTGTATAGGTGCATAATAATCAGGGCCATGCTGCTGCCAGTCCTTTACCATAGCCTCATCCCTGCGGAACATCCCCTCTCCGGAGCAGGGGGCATCCACCAGGATTTTATCAAAAAACTCAGGCCACACACCCGCCAGCTTTTCCGGGCTCTCACTGAGTACGCAGATATTAGGTACACCTGTAAGCTCCAGGTTCTTTAAAAGGGCCCTGGCCCTGGAATAGCTGATATCATTTGATACCAGCATCCCCCTTCCCTGAAGTCTTGCTGCCAGCTCTGTACTCTTCCCTCCCGGCGCTGCACACAGGTCCAAAACCTTATCGCCAGGCTCTATGGGAAGCATGGCTGCAGGAGCCATAGCGCTGGGCTCTTGAAGATAATAAAGGCCTGCATAGTAAAACGGATGCCTGGAGGGCTTCTCCTGCCCCTCCCCTGCCTCATAGTAAAACCCGTTTTCTGTCCATGGCACGGGGGACAGCTGCCAGGGAAGCTTTTCCCGAAAGCCTGCGGGCTCTGCCTTCCATGTATTGATTCGCAGCCCCGGTTTCCATGGTTCCCCAAAGCTTTCCATATATGCCTCATATTCGTCCTTTAAAAGCTCCCTCATCTCCTCCAGAAACGCTGGGGGGAGCTGCCTGATATCCGTCATCCTGCACCGCCCTTTTCCTGTATGGTACTTTAAAAACAAGGCCTCCTGCCGCTAAAACAGGAGGCCCGAAACTCTTTTACATTATACGGAAGGGGGAAGGGGATGTCAAGTGTGCCAGCAAGCCCCAACCTTCCTTCCCTCCAGATATTTTAAGATCCAGTAGGGATTTATGCTAAGCTCCCGGTAATGCTCTGTCTCAAAGTAGATTCCCAGATGGAGATGCACATCAAATTTCCCCACTGTCCCCTCCTCCTTTCCATAGCCGGAATCCCCCATATAGCCAATGAGCTGTCCCGCCTTTACCTTATCCCCTGCTTTTGGATTGCCCTCATAGCCGTAAAGATGGGCATAGTAGAAATAAGCGCCGCCGGGAGCCCGGATCCCCATGCGCCAACCTCCCATCTCCAGCCATCCCACCCGCTCGATCACCCCATCCGTTATGCTGACGACAGGATAATAGCCCCTGGGGCTTTTATTCCCCATAATGTCGCAGCCCTCATGACCCCGGCTGCCTTTATTATCCGCCCTTCCCTCCCCGCTTACATAGGTGCGCTCTGCCATCCAGCTGTCAGAAAAGCTTATATCCGGCTCCCTGCCGCTGCTGGGAATCGGAAAATAGCGGATGTCCCCTAAGATCACCTCATAAGCTTTTTTCAGGAGCTTATAATCCTGCGGCCTTGCTGCCTGCACCATAGGCTTTTTAAGGCTTCCTTCCTGCACCTCCTTCTTGATCCCCTCCATATTATAATCATGGGCGATCATCTGAGCGGTTATTACATCCATATCCAGCTTCCCCGTCTCTGTTTTAACGGCCTGTCTTAACAGACTGTCCCCCAGCTTCATGCTGCGGAATAAAGGGCTTTCGCAGGTATCTGCCCTCAGCTGGTAATAATCCGGATTTTGCAGAAGATAACCTGTAATTGCCGCCTGAAACAGGGCAGCTGCTGCAAGAAGCAAGGAATAAATCCTTCTTTTCCCTTTCCAAGGCATAGGCTGCCCTCCGCTTTTATATATTGCTATAAAACATTATATTCAGGTGCTTATGAAAACATCCCCAAAAGGCATTCTGTCTGTCCTGGCCCTCATTGGGCTCCTTTTATCCCCCAGCCTGGCATTGGAGGGTGCCAAACGCGGCCTGCTTTTATGGGCTAATGTAATGGTTCCCGCCCTTCTCCCTTTTATGGTCTGCGTGGGGGCTGTAGCAGCCCTTGGAGGAATCCCTCTGATCGTAAAGCCTTTCTCCCCTGTCCTCACCGGGCTTTTAGGGCTGAGCCCACAGGGAAGCTTCGTGCTTATGAGCGGCCTGCTCTGCGGCTATCCCATGGGCGCAAAGCTGTCCGGAGATTTCTTAAAGGAGGGGAGGATCGGCCTGCCGGAGGGAAGGCTTCTTTTAGCTGTCAGCAACCACCCAAGCCCCATGTTCCTCCTGGGCTTCGTCCTTCCCAAAATTTCTGCCTTCCTTCCCCTCCCCCTTCTTCTTTTATGCCTTTATCTTCCCCTCCTTCCCATGATCACCCTGGCAGGCTATATTTACCATGTTCCAAAAGCCAGACTCTCCAAAAGCCCCCGCTGCTCATCCCTGGCAGAATCCCAGAAAGCCTCCTTTTGTCCGCCTGATCCGGGCAATGCCTTCTCCTTTGACACCCATCTGATGTCCTCCTTGGAAACCATGGAGCGCATAGGCGGCTATATTATGCTCTTTTCCATCCTGTCCCTGTACCTTTCTTCCCTTCCTCTGCCCCCCAGGCTTCTCTCTTTCCTTTTAGGCATAACAGAGATCACCACCGGGATTGAGGCTATTTCCCTTCGGGAAACAGGAAACTTTATGGCCCTTTTAATTCTCGCAGGTACTGCCTTCGGAGGCATCAGCGGGCTGTTCCAGACAAAAAGCGTATTAAAAAATGCCGGACTCTCCATCCGGCATTACATATTCTGGAAACTGCTGCACTGCGGCCTTTCCAGCTGTCTTTATATTCTGTTGCATCCTTTGGTTCGATAAGCAGAAACTTAATAAAAACATTTTCTTCGATCAGGCATTTTCCTGTTCCGCAACCGGAGCTTCCTCCTCTGTGCGCTCAGCCGGAACCAGCCCGCCGGATAATTCCTTCCGGTTAGAAGAAACAATATCATAGCTGGACTGCATGGAGCTTAAAAAGGAGTCAAACCTTCCCTTTGCCTCGCCCATGGTGTGGTCAATAATGGTCTGAAGGCTGCGCAGCATATCATCTGTATACTGGATAGAGCCCTGGCGGATATTATTTGCGTCATTGACTGCCGCATCTACGATCGCCTGGGCCTGGATATTTGCCTGCTCCACTACCTCATTGGCATGTGCATAGGCACGCTGCATGATCTCATGCTCGTTGATCATCTCAGAAGTCTGCTCACTGGCCTGGGCTACCATAGAATCTGCCTGCTTTTTCGCATCCTCCATCATAGCGTCTGCCTGGGACTGAGCCTGGGAAAGGATCGTTTCCTGCTGGCTGATGATCTTCTGGTATTTTTTGATCTCATCCGGGATCCTTAAGCGCAGCTCTACTAAAAGCTCCTCCAGCTCCTCCTTATTTACAATAATCCTGCTGTTTGACAGCGCCTGAAACTTGCAGCTGTCAATATAGTCTTCAATCTCACTGATTAACTGTTCAATTCTGCTCATCATTTCCAAAAATCTCCTTCATTAAAGCTCAGTAAAACTTTTCTCTCTTTTTTTCTCCTCCAGCTTCTCCCTTACGCGGGCTTCCACTGCCGGATGGAGGAATGCACTGATATCCCCGTCAAACTCTGCAATTTCTTTTACAATGCTGGAGCTCAAATAGGAATAGCGCAGATTAGTAGTAAGAAAGATTGTGTCAATTTCCGATGCAATGACCCGATTTGTCTGGGCCATCTGAAGCTCATACTCAAAGTCCGTAATGGCACGCAGCCCTCTCACGATCACTGCCGCGTGGTTCTGACGCACAAAATCAATGAGGAGGCCCTCAAATGACTGTATCTCCACATTGGGAATGTCCTTTGTCACCTGAAGGAGCATTTCCTCCCTCTCTTTTACAGAAAACAGCGGTGATTTTGATTTATTATTCAGTACGCCGATGATCACCTTGTCAAACATGGTAGCCGTGCGCTTGATAATGTCATAGTGTCCCAGTGTAACCGGGTCAAAGCTGCCTGGATATACTGCTGTCCGCATCTTACTCCCCCTTGCCAGCAAACACGTGCTTGTTGGTCTTATACTCCTTATTCTTGAGCAGATGATAGCCGGCCTGCTCCAGCCAGTCAAAATCTGTATCCAGAGCCGCTTCCATAATGATCAGCGTATCCTCCGTCACCATAGGCGACGCTGCCAGATATTCCAATACCTTCTGTTCAAGGCCCTGATGATAAGGCGGATCCATAAACACCACATCAAACCGGTAATTATGCCCCTCCAGACGCTTAAGCCCTGCGATCACATCATTCCCCATTACAAGAGCGTTTTCCTCCAGTCTTGTAGATGCAAGGTTTTCGCGTATACAGTTAACTGCATCCGGGTTGTTTTCAATAAAAACAGCCTTATCAGCCCCCCGGCTTAATGCCAATGGCGCCGCTGCCGGAAATAAATCCAGGAAATAGCAGCCCGGGATCTCCGTCTGCAGCATATTAAACAGGGTTTCCTTGATCCGGTCTGTGGTGGGCCTTGTATCCATGCCCGGTACCGTCTTTAAAAGCAGCCTTCTGGCGCTGCCTGCAATTACTCTCATGTGATACTCCCTATCTGTCATTTCGCCCAGGAAAGGCAGTTTCCCACCATCCTGAGCAGTTACAAGTATAATATGAATTGCCAGAATCTACAAGGGTTTTTTCTAAATTCCCCCAGACTCTCCCTACCTGTTTTCCCTTAAAAACAGGGATTTTAATTGGAGGTTGGGATTCCCTGGGCAATGCGGCCTGTAAATTCTGCCATGTTCATGGTCTGCATATAAATTTTCCCGGGCCCGGTAAGGCGTGTAAGGAACAGGCCCTCTCCTCCGAAAAACATGTTTTTTACGCCTTTGATCGTTTCAATCTCATAACTTACAGAAGGCTCAAAAGCAAAAACATTTCCCGTATCTATCTTAATGCTCTCACCGGGAGCCAGGGTCTTCTCAACCACATCCCCGTCCACCTCTAAAAATGCCATACCCTTTCCGCCAAGGCGCTGAAGGATAAAGCCCTCCCCGCCAAAAAAGCCGGCAGACATTTTCTTTGAAAAGGCAGTTGCAACCTCCACCGTAGGCTGTGCACAGAGGAACGCCCCTTTCTGGCAGATAAGGCTGGTCTTGCCCACATCCACAGGAAGGATCTTTCCGGGAACCGTAGAGGCAAAGGCAATAATACTGTCCGGCTTTGTTGCCGTATAAGTAGCCATAAACAGAGATTCACCTGCAAACATACGCCCAAGGCCCTTCATAAGCCCGCCCTTTACATTAGAATCAAGGGTAAGGCCGTCACTCATCCAGGCCATTCCCCCTGACTGTGTATATACGCTCTCACCTGCCTGAAGCTTCATTTCCACTGCTGGAAGCGTTTCACCTATGATCCTGTATTCCATTGCTTATTCTCCTTTTTTATTTTTTACCGCCGCAGACCTTCTATCCCTGACCGGGCTTTAGAGTAGTATATCATATTTCGCTTAAAATTACTTTTACGATTCTTTGAAGATTACCTATAAAGAAGTTTCCTAATGATACAGTCAAGATTATTCTGCTGCAGACCCCAAAAAAGAGGGCTGATTTACTTAGATTTCCCAGTATCACTCCATATGGTTTATTTCTTGTTCTTTTCCATCGGCTCACCCGTAAATGGGTTGGTGTATTCTACTAATGACATTTAATTATATCCTAAATTTTCTTTTAATTGATTTTTAATATACGCCATGATTACATCTGCATTCTTTCCCACTTTATCTACATAATATCCTCGATACCAGAAATGGCGATTAATATAGTAGTGATAGGACACCCTAAGAGTGGACTGTCGAGTTTAAGATGATTGAGCGCTTCCTCGTTCTATATATAGAAAAATCCATAAAGAATCCTTTGATTTTGGGAATCTAGTTTTTCCTTCTTTAGAGTTGTTTTGCTCTTTACTATCAATTATACTGAAATTAGCAGGGGCCATGCCGCTATACGTTTCGGACGTTCTGTACGGGTCAGTTTGTTTTACTGGCATTGTAAGCGTAGGGGATACGCCCCCGCTATTTTTATTTTCACCCTTGACTTCCATCAACCGCTTAAATATACTGGAAATACGAGGTACATCACTATCAGGAGCCTTCATGCTACCGTTTGCGGGTTGAAGCCTGCTTCTGGGCTACGGTGGTGCTGCTTCCAGATGGGCTAGGGCTGTCGCCAGAAGTACCAGCACCGCTTTGGGTAGCTGTTTGGGAAAGCTGGTCGAGAAACGGCAGTTCACCCATCTTTTTTATTTGTACCGAGTGAAGGTACATATGATCCTTGTCTTTTAATTTTACAACCGCCAATTCGAAATATGTGTCAATCGAAGTAATTGACATGATCTGCGGTCTGCTTCAATGTCAGCTAGGGGATATAATGGAATACATTCCGGAAGGCTAAAACTCCCCTGCCCCTGCGGGAGCCGGCACCTTGATAATATACTTAACCGGACAGCCGAAGGGGCGTGCCTGCCATCCATCCTGAGTCTTGACAGGAGGATGATGCTTATGAGTACATATGAGGAAATGCAAATTTTACTCACATTTGCTTTGCTAGTTGTTGCAATTCTGAATTTGTAAAATAAGTAAGCCGCCCTGTTCCTTGGCCGGATGGGCGGCTTACTAAAGTTGCTATAATTCACCGGGACGGATAGGCTTCATCTATCTTCCGGCTGTCTTGTTAAGTATATTATAGCAAATATTGCGTAAATGTCAAATAAGCAAAAAGTTTTTAGAGTATAAAAACGGAGCTGCTGCTCCAGTAGATTATCCATCTACTTTTGCAACAGCCCCTTCGTAATGCTTGTTTAAGACTATCCTATGTTTTAGTTTTCAGGATAGCCCCATTTTGTTTTGACAGTTTACTTGCCTGCCATCTGACGCTCCTGAGCCTCGATCATTTTCTTTACCATATAACCGCCTACGGAGCCGTTCTGTGCGGATGTCAGATTGCCGTTGTATCCGTTGCTTAAAGGTACACCGATTTCGTTTGCAATCTCCATCTTAAACTTGTCCATTGCTTCCTTTGCCTCTGGTACGTTTGTTCTGTTAGAATTGTTAGACATAATGAAACGCCTCCTATTCGTGTTTTGCCAGGAGCTTAGATTTCTTCCCGGCATGTTTTTTTGTTACGATTTTAGTATATGAGGATTTCATTTTCATACGCTAGAAGGTTCTGCGTAAATTGTAAAAATGTAGCAGGCAAAGCTTGAAGCATAAGATATATTATTGCAAAAAAATCAAAGAGAACAGGTGCTGATCATCTGGCCAATCGCCATAATATCGCTACCGCCTGTAAATTCGAAGGTTATCTGCCCTACTCCGCTTACATAAATTTCCAGTTCACTGTCTATATCAAAAACACTGGAGGTTTCAATGGAAAACAGCTGAATTCTGGAGTAAGGGATAGATGTAATGGCTTTTTTCTTTCCAGTCATTCCCTGCACATTTACTGCAATAATGCGTTTTGTAGTAAAGACAACATGATCGCGGACGCTGGCATAGCAGCCTGCGATCTCTTCCCCTGGTATCAGTATGGCAGAAATGTCCTTGGCAGCGGAATCATTTGTTTTTCTCAGTTTTAGATAGGAGCTGTTTTGAAAATCAATCATAGTAGTAATTTCCTTTCTGTTTTTTCGTTAACGTTTCTCCACCCACACAACCTTCCCAATACACTCCTTCTCTTTCTTCTCATCTGCTGCATAGCCAAGAGCTGCAATGCCATAAACTGTATGGTTTTCCGGAATTCCAAGCTCTGTAAGAACCCGGCGCACCCCCGGCTCATCACTGATGCCGCTGAGCTGGTTCAGCCATACAGAGCCGATCCCCATAGACTGGGCTGCCAAGAAAATATTTTCCATAGCACATGCATTGTCATCCCTGCCCCAGGGACTGTCCTTCTCGTTGGAAGGGATGATCAGGGCTGCCGGACCGTACATATCATAGTCAGAACGCTCCAGAACCCGGCCGGCCTCTGCCGCCAGCTTCTGAATTTTCTCTCTGTCAGTTACAACCGTAAACTGCCAAGTCTGGCGTCCCATGCCGCTGGGAGCATGAAGGGCTGCCTGGACGATCAGCTCCAGGTCTTCCCTTGAAACCAGCTTTTCCAAAAACTCCCGGGTACTGCGTCTTGAAAGGATCGTTTGCATTGTCTCATTCATAAATTGATTCCTCCTACAAATTCAGTTTCTCATAATGCTCTCCCAAATAGTCCTCAATATGCCGCCTTAAGGCCTCATGCTCCGGATTTTTAAGCTCTGGATCCTCATCCAGCAGCAGATTTACCTCCTCCGATACAGTCTTTAACAGATTTGCATCTGTAAAAATATCCGCCAGCTTAAATTCCATCTCACCGCTCTGGCGCACACCGAAGATATCACCGGGCCCCCGCAGCTTTAAATCCTCGGAGGCAATATAAAAACCGTCATTGGAGCGGTTTAAAATATCAAGGCGCTGTGCCGATTCCCGGCTTCCCGAGCAATTTACCATAATACAGTAGGACTGGGCGCTGCCGCGTCCTACCCGGCCCCTTAGCTGATGAAGCTGTGCCAGGCCGAACCGCTCCGCATTCTCGATCATCATCACTGTGGCATTGGGCACATTTACCCCTACCTCAACCACTGTCGTAGATACCAGCACCTGTATCTCCCCTGCTGCGAAACGCTCCATCACTTTGTTTTTTTCCTTTGGCTTCATTTTTCCATGGAGGTATTCCACACAGACGGAGGATGGAAGCTGCTTTTTTAACTGCTTCGTATAATCCAGTACATTTTCTGCCTCCAAAAGCTCGCTGGGCTCCACCATAGGACAGATAACATAGGCCTGATGCCCTGCCTCCACCTGTTTTTCAATAAATGTGTAAGCCTTTGGCCGGTAGCTTGTGTCCACCACGCAGTTGCGGATGGACTGGCGGCCTGCCGGAAGCTCATCGATCACGGAAATATCAAGGTCACCGTAAAGGATAATGGCCAGTGTTCTTGGAATAGGCGTGGCGCTCATAACAAGCACATGGGGGCTGTCTCCCTTGCTGCTTAAAAGCTCCCTCTGCCCTACCCCGAAGCGGTGCTGCTCATCTGTCACAACCAGGGCCAGCTTATCGTAGATCACCTTTTCCTGAATCAGGGCATGGGTACCGATAATGATATCCGCCTCATGGCTTTCCACCTTTTCGTAGGCCAGCCGCTTTTCCTTTGCAGTCATGGAACCGGTGATCAGAACCGGCACCTTGTCAATGCCCTGTGCCTGAAACAGGGACACCATGGACTCAAAATGCTGCCTTGCCAGTACCTCCGTGGGCACCATCAGCGCCCCCTGAAAACCATTGTATGCTGCCTCCAGAAGGGCCAGCACTGCAATAATGGTTTTCCCTGAGCCTACATCCCCCTGGATCAGCCGGTTCATAACGCAGCCGCCTTCCATGTCAGCAAGCACCTCCAGAAGAGCACGCTTCTGGGCCCCCGTCAGGCTGTAGGGAAGCCCTGCCTCCACTGCCTCTACCTTTGAGCGGCTGCTGCATACATAGGAGGAATGAATCTCCTCCCGGTGCTCCTTTAGCCGTCTTACTCCCACAAGGAACATAAAAAACTCATCAAATACAAGACGCTTCCTGGCAAACAAAAACTCCTTCTCATCTGCCGGAAAGTGGATATGCTCCAGGGCATAATTGATCTCTGCCAGCTCATAGCGGCGGCGCAGGTCTGCAGGCATATACTCCCGCTCCATAGCCCGCGCAAGCAAAGCCTGCTGCATGGCCTTCACGATCGCCTTATTCCCAAGGCCCCTGGTCTGGCCGTACACCGGCTGCATGCACTGTGCTAATTCCTCATAGGCCTCAGGCGAAAACACCTCCGGCTGCTCCATGATCAGCCGACCACGTTTTTTTACCACCCTGCCCCGGAACACATAGAGCTGTCCTGTTTTTAGATTAGCACGCATATAGGGCATGTTGTACCACACAAGCTGCAGTTTTCCGGTGATATCCTTTACATTGGCCGATACCATCTGCATCCTGTTTATACGCAGCAAGTCCGGACTGGCAGTAAGAGCCGTTTCCACGCTCATCACCGTCTGCTCCTTCAGCTGACCGATCTGCACCGGGGGCTCGTATATTTCATAGGCCTTTGGATAATAGGAAAGGAGGCCGCCAACTGTGGCAGCCCCTAATTTTTCAAACAGCTTTGCAGTTTTCTCCCCAATGCCTTTTAAGGTTGAAATTGGTTCCTGGTTCTGCATCATTTTAACGCATCCAATCCCAGCTTAACAGCGCCCATGATCCCCTGGTCGTCATGAAGGCTGGCCGGTACGATATAATTGTCAATGTCTCTTAGCTCCGGGGTGTTCAGATATCCGGATATCAGCTCCAGCGTCTTTTTCCGTATCAGAGGGAACAGCTGCTGCTGATGCATGACGCCGCCGCCAAGGATAATTTTCTGAGGTGAGAGGATCATGATATAATTTACAAGAGCCTCTGCAATATAGAAGCTTTCCATCTCCCAAACCCTGGGATCCTCTGAAAGCTCTGCTGCCTTTTTCCCCCATCTTGCCTCAATGGAGGGGCCGCTTGCAAGACCCTCAAAGCAGGTCTTATGGGAGGGACAGATGCCCCCGTTTTTATCCTCAGGATGAAGGGGCAGAAGGATATGGCCCCCCTCCGGATGGAGCATTCCATGAACCAGCTTTCCGTTTATGCCGATTCCTACTCCAATTCCGGTGCCAATGGTAATATAGATCACATTATCAAGGCCCTTTGCGCAGCCATAAGTCATCTCCCCCAGGCAGGAGCCGTTTACATCTGTGTCAATACTCATGGGAACCAAAAGCCCCTTCTTTAATTCTCCCAGCAGATCCACACCCCGCCAGGAAAGCTTCGGTGTCTCTAAAATATGACCATAAATGGCTGATCCCGGATTTACATCCACCGGGCCAAAGGCCCCGATCCCCAGGGCGCTAATGCCCTTTCCTTTAAAGTAATCAATAATCCTTGGAATGGTTTCCTCCGGAGTTGTTGTCGGCATGGATACCTGTTCCAGGATCCTGCCGTCTTCCTGCCCCAGGGCACACACCATTTTTGTTCCTCCGGCCTCCAAAGCTCCAATCAACATAAGGCTTCCCCCTTTATCCTGCATTCTGTCTGCATGCTTGTCCGTATTTTCTGTTTACTCATAGGGTATATACCCATAAAAACCGGCTGGCAAAAAAATGCCAGCCAGAACTTAAAGCTTAATTATCTCTTCTTGCCAGTATCCTGATCAGATAGACAAACAGGTTGATAAAATCAAGATACAGCTGCAGTGCTGCAAAAATAGATGCCTTGGCAGCCATTTCCGGCATCTGCCCGTAATAAGCATAGTACGCCTGAATCTTCTTTGCGTCATAAGCGGTGTACAAAAGGAAGATAAAAATACCAACTGCACATACCATTGTCTCAAAAGCGCTCAGGTTAATAAACAGGGACAGCAGCCAGAAACCGCAGAGGAACAAAAGCCCGCCAAGCATAAAGGGACGCAGGGCGTTAAAATTAATATTCCCGAAATAACCGATTGCCGCCATGATTCCAAAGAACATAGCTGTAAGGCCGAATATAAATACCATATCCACCATCTTAAACAGCAGGAAGTAGGCGCTGAATACAATACCGTTTAAGCCTGCATAGAGGAAAAACAGGCCTCTTGCCATTCCTACTGACAGCTTTGAAATCCTGGCAGTTAAAACCATCACTACCACAACCTCGGCAATCAAGAGTACAAAGGGCCAGCTTGGAACATAGGCCACATAAAGGATTGCCCCT
>OLRK01002291.1_pt1 | contig 12444 bp, 11 predicted proteins | sample 1672911 | NCBI WGS metagenome assembly OLRK01 (sample SAMEA3136736, study PRJEB25190) | human gut metagenome | biome: human gut; feature: human-associated habitat; material: faeces | place: Austria | collected 2013 | reverse complement strand
AAGTAATCATGGCAAAGTACACGATCAAGCGGCTGTTACAATCACTTGTAACAGTCCTGGTTGTGGCAACCATTGTTTTTCTGCTTATGCGTATGCTTCCTACTGATTATTACTTTACGGAAGATCAGGTAATGAAACTTACGGAAGAGCAGAAGAATGACCAGTTGCTGGCAGCCGGCCTCTTAGACCCTATTGACCAGCAGCTCCTTCGGTTTTATAGGCAGCTTATGCAATTCGACTTTGGTACGTCGAGGCGCATTCAGAACGGAGCTCCTGTTCTTAAGGTGATCGGAACAAAATTTGCAATATCTATGCGTCTGGGCAGTACGGCTCTGGGCATCGCGCTGGTTTTAGGCGTATTTATGGGTATTATCCAGTCACGTCACAAGGACCGCTTTCTTGACCATGTGGGAACCGCCTACACAATTTTTGTAAATGCGGTGCCGCCTCTGGTATCCTATTCCCTGGTACTGGCAGTGGGTTCAAATCTATTGGGGCTGCCCACCCTGTATTCAACCAGGAATGCAGCGCGATCCAGTATTCTTCCCATCATCTGCCTTTCATTGGCATCCATTGCACACTATGCGCTGTGGACCAGAAGATATATGGTAGATGAGCTCAACAAAGATTATATTAAGCTGGCCCGGATCAAGGGTATGTCATCTAAGGATATTATGGTAAAGCATGTGCTGAAAAATGCATTTGTTCCTTTAGTACAGTATATTCCTACATCTTTCCTTCTTACGATCAGTGGTTCTCTTTTGGCAGAACGGTTCTTTTCCGTTCCGGGCATGGGCCCGCTTCTGACTGATGCCATTACACGCTATGATTTGAATGTAGTCCAGACACTGGTGATCATTTATGCAACTCTGGGCGTAGTGGGTGTATTTTTGGGAGATGTGCTTATGATGGTATTAGACCCAAGGATCAAGCTGGCAGACAAAGGAGGGAGCCGATAAATGGATAACAATCAGGACAGCCGCTTCCAGTTTGCGGAATATTCAGCGGAAGCAGCAGAGCGCATCGGCTACTCTGACTATTCCTACTGGAAGTCTGTATTTCAGAACTTTTTAAAGAAAAAATCTGCGGTTGTAATGGCGGCTATTTTCTTTGCGCTGGTGTTCTTTTCCTTTATCGCTTTAAGGATTGGAAAATACGATTATGCAGATGCACAGATTATGGCAGACGCGAGCCTGGCATTTACAAAGCCAAATGGGGAATTCTGGTTTGGTACGGACAACCTGGGACGTGATTACTGGTGCCAGGTGTGGTATGCAGCCCAGATTTCCATTAAGCTCGCTTTGATCGTAGCTCTTGGTGAGTGTGTCCTTGGGGTTACCATTGGATGTATCTGGGGCTATGTGCGAAGCCTGGACCGTATTTTTACAGAAATTTACAATATAATCAACAATATCCCCATCATCATTTACATGACCCTGGCAGCCCTGCTGTTTGGACAGAGCTTCCGCAATATGGCGATTGCCATGATCGCAGTGGGCTGGCTGGTGATGGCCCGCAATGTGCGGAATCTGGTATTAATGTACCGTGACCGGGAGTATAACCTGGCATCACGCTGCCTTGGAACTCCGGTATGGCGTATCCTGGTGAAGAATATCTTCCCATACTTGATCAGCGTTGTTATTTTGAGGCTGGCACTGTCTATTCCTCAGACGATCGCGCTTGAATCCACTCTTTCCTATCTTGGACTGGGCCTGGATGTAAATACGCCTTCTCTGGGAATCCTTTTAAGGAATGCCCGCAACTATTTCCTTCAGTATCCGTACCTTCTGGTGTTCCCGGCAGTGATCGTATCCTTAATTACCATCACCTTCTATCTGGTGGGAAATGCCTTCTCGGATGCTGCGGACCCAAGAAATCATGTGTAGAACGGAGGAAACAGAAATGGCAACTACGAAAAAGACACCGATTCTGTCTGCCAGGGATGTGGAAATCCAGTTCAGCCTCAGAGGCAGGAAGCTTAATGCGATCCGTAAATGCTCCCTGGACTTATATGAGGGGGAAACACTTGCTATTGTAGGTGAGTCCGGTTCCGGTAAGTCTGTATTTACAAAGTCCTTTTTAGGTATGCTGGATGCCAATGGTTCCGTCACAGGCGGTTCTATCCTGTTTGAGGGCAATGACCTGGCATCCTACAAGACGGAAAAAGAATGGATGACCATTCGCGGAAAGAAAATTTCCATGGTCATGCAGGATCCAATGACATCCTTAAACCCTTTAAAGAAGATTGGACGCCAGATCGAGGAGAGCATTGAGTTAAATCAGAATATCAAGGGGCCAAAGGCAAAGGAGATGGCGCTTGATATGCTGCGCAAGGTTGGGATCCCCGATGCAGAGCGCCGCTACAACCAGTATCCTCATGAATTTTCAGGCGGTATGCGCCAGAGGGTGGTGATCGCCATTGCGGCAGCCTGCCGTCCCCGCATTTTAATCTGTGATGAGCCTACAACGGCCCTTGATGTTACCATCCAGGCGCAGATTTTGGAGCTGATCCGCAATCTGCAGAAGGAGCTGAATATGACCGTTGTCTACATTACCCATGACCTGGGTGTTGTAGCCAATGTGGCAGACCGGGTAGCTGTTATGTACGCGGGACAGATCGTGGAATACGGCATGGCGGAGGAAATTTTTTATAATGCATGGCATCCTTATACCTGGGCCCTTCTTTCTGCACTTCCGCAGCTTGGTGTAAAGGGAGAGGAGCTTCCAACGATTGAGGGAACGCCGCCAAACCTGTTTAATGAAATTAAGGGGGATGCTTTTGCACCGAGAAATAAGCGTGCTCTGGCCATTGACTTTGAGGAGGAGCCGCCATTCTTTGATGTGACAGAAACCCATAAAGCAAAGACCTGGTATTTAGATCCCAGGGCTCCCAAAATTGAGCAGCCGGATTCTATCCGCAAGCTTAGGGAGAAAATGATTGGAAAGAGGTAAGATGCATGGCTGAGAGAGAAAAATTAATAGAAATCAAAAATCTGCAGATTACCTTTGGAAGCGGTAAAAAGAAGTTTGTGGCTGTAGACCATGTAAATTTCGATATTTATAAGGGGGAGACCTTTTCACTGGTAGGTGAGTCCGGTTCCGGAAAAACCACCATTGGAAGGGCAATTACCCGCATTAATCCTGTTTCCGGCGGAGAAATTCTTTATAGAGGGCAGAGGATCAGCGGAAAGATCTCTAAGTCCCTGGACCGGGAGGTTGTAAAATCCTGTCAGATGATCTTCCAGGATCCCATGGCCTCCTTAAATGAGCGCGCCAAGGTAGACTATATTGTATCTGAAGGCCTGATCAATTTTCATCTGTATAAGGATGAGAATGACCGTAAGCGCAAGGTGGAGAATGCACTGCGTGAGGTAGGGCTTTTGCCGGAGTTTGCCTCCCGGTTCCCACATGAGTTTTCCGGCGGGCAGCGCCAGCGTATCGGTATTGCAAGGGCACTTATTATGGAGCCGGAATTTGTTGTGGCAGATGAGCCTATTTCTGCCCTGGATGTTTCCATCCGTGCCCAGGTACTGAACCTGTTAAATGAACTGAAAAAGAGCAGAGGCTTGACCTATCTTTTCATTGCCCATGACCTTTCGGTAGTACGTTTTATTTCAGATCGTATTGCAGTGATCCATAAGGGGCGGATCGTGGAGCTGGCGGAAGCGGAGGAGTTGTTCCTTCATCCCCTTCATCCTTACACAAAGGCCCTTCTGTCTGCTGTGCCGATTCCTGACCCGGAGCTTGAAAAGAATAAGAAGCTTCTTGTTTATGATCCATCCATCCATGATTACAGCGTAGACGGTCCTGTTTGGGAGGAGCTTCTTCCCGGACACTTTGTCTATGGAAATCAGAGGGAGCTGGAGGGATACCGCAGAGAGATCGAGGAAGCTTGATGAAGGATTATATGATTCGGCCCATTGTATATAAATGTGTGTCAAGAGGAGCGCTGGCTGTAACAGCCCTTCTTCTGTGGAATCGCTTTTTTGGTAAAAGCAGCCATCTCACCCTTTTGGGGGATGGCTGTTTTTCGGCTGGAATCTTCTTTTTGTGTATGGCCTGGTTTTCCTATCTGCGCCTTGACGGTGTGAGAATCAACCGCCTGTTTGATAAGGTGCAGAGGAAAAAGAAACCACGCAGGGGGAACAGCGATATTGTGGATTTTGCAGATGAGCATATTGTTTCTTTTGATGAGCTTGATGACAGGGAGCGCTCCCTGTGCAGCCTGGCTGCGAATCTTATCTGCGCGGGAGGGTTTCTTCTTGTGTGGATCGTATTTTAGATGACTGGCATGAGCCGGATTCCGGCCATCGCCTTCATGGTTTCACCCATCCCAGACAGGCTCTTTTTAGTGCCTACCAGGAGTTTAGTTTAAAGCCAATAGAGGAAAATATGATACTAAGCCATATGCTCCCTTTGCTTCCCGTACTTCCAAAGTCAAAAGAAGCCTGGCTTTTATGCCTTGCTGACAAATACTGCGCTTGACAGAAACACTTTCGCCCTTTCTTTTAAAAGCAGGGCGTTTGGGGATGAGTCTTTAAAGTCTGCCTGGATGGAGAATATGTACTTCAAATATTGAAAAAATAAAATATCATTTAAAAGAATGCGGTATAACTTCAAAAGGGAGTTGTACCGTTTTTGTTATAGGAAATTGTATCCTATGACATAAAAGACGCTCCGCAGGGATCGCCATGCGGTACACATTTTCAACAGACGAAATTTGTGGAGTATCGTTGAAAAGTAATGCACTCACTGCCCTGACTAAAAAATTGATGTAAAATCGAAAAAGTGTCATACTAATTCAAAAAGCAACCTCATTGTCTTGAATGGATTAAAAATGTATAATTTTTATTGTAAGAAACAAGAAAATAACAGCAATTATAACAAGAAATGGGGGTTACAAATTATGAAACGATTTGTTAGCTGCGCAATGGCAGTGATGCTTGGAACAATGGCATTGAGTGGTTGTACGACGTCAAATCAGCAGACACAGGCTGCAGCAACTGAAACAGTTGCATCGGAAAAAACAGAGGAAGCAAAGGCAGAGGAAACAAAAAAAGAAGAGGCAGAAACCTCTGCAGCAGATACCACAAAGGAGTACGCAGTAAAGCCAAGGAAAATTACAGACAGAACGGTAAAATTAGGTCTGATCCCAGTCACAATGAATACGGCTTATACGATGACGATCAATGGAGCCAAGAAGCAGATTGAAGCAACGGGAGATAAGATTGAGCTGATCGTGCAGGCACCATCCAGTAATGCGAGTACTATTACAGAGCAGGGCAACATTATGGAAACCATGATCCAGCAGGGTGTTGATGCAATTGCATTGGCTACAGAATCAGATGAAACAATGCTTCCTTATTTGAGAGAGGCAGCAGAGGCTGATATTCCTGTGTTTTTATTTAATATGACAGAAATTAATGAAGAAAATATTTATTATGTGTCAAGTATAGGATATGACCAGGAAAAAGCAGGATATGAAATTGGACAGTGGATTAATGAAAATCTGGGCAATGAGGCACAGAAAATAGCTGTTTTAGAGGGATATGCAGGTATTGTAAATACCAAGAGAATGGATGGGTTTAAGGCAGCTCTTGCAGATAATGAAAATCTTGAGATCGTTGCTTCCCAGACAGCAGACTGGACAAGGGAGAAGGGACAGAGTGTAACTGAGAGTATCCTTACATCTAATCCGGATATTACAGTGCTCTATGGGCCTTACGATGAGATGGTTCTGGGTGGATTGACTGTTATTAAAGAGCGTAATCTTTTAGACCAGGTGGCTGCAATTGGCTTTGGCTGTACTAAGGATGGTGTAGCTGCAATTGAAGCAGGTGAGATGCAGGCAACTATTGATGTAGGAGAATATGGAACTGGATTTGATATTGTAGATGCAGTTACAGATTTCTGTATTAATGGTAAAGAAGTAGAGAAGGTTATAAACAGGCCTTCAAAAGTATATGATAAAACCAATTTAAGTGAGTTGGATCGAGTGATTTTTGAATAGGCTGTAATTTAGAAAGGGTATCAGAAGAGAGAAAAAACTTGTGGTACCCTTTCTCTTTATCAGAAAAGAGGGATTATATGGCAAATAAAAGAATGTACATCATAAGTGGTGGAATGATTCGGTGTGATTTAGCAAATATGGTCTGCATGCCGGTTATGGGAAATGCCAAAGAACATGAGGTAAAAAGCATATGGGCATATTCGCCAATTACCTGTATGCTGATTGAAAACGAAGACGGACTGGTTTTATTTGATACAGGCTGTCATCCGGATGCGATGACAAAAAGGTGGGATGAGGGGAATCGCTTGAGGACACCGGTAACGATAGGAGAGCAGGAAGGTGTTCTGGCAGCATTAAAAATGCTTGGATATACAGCGAAGGATGTTAAATATGTAGTTTTATCCCATCTTCATGAAGATCATGCAGGCTGCTTGGAATTTTTTGATAATTCTACAATTATAGTAAGTGATAAAGAGCTGACAGGAACTATACGCCTTTATGCACTTCATGGCGATATGGGCGGTTATATTAAAAATGATATTGCTCAGTGGCTTAAACAGGAAGTCAAATGGGATTTAATGGCAGATGAGGAAGAAGAAAGGGAACTTTTAGACGGGATTCGCATTATTCAATTTGGTGCAGGACATACATTTGGTATGCTGGGGCTGCTTGTGAATTTAAAAGAAAGCGGAAATTATCTTTTAGTATCAGATTGTGTCAATACAAAAGATAATTATGGCCCTCCAATTCGTTTCCCAGGTTTAGCCTATGACACCATTGGATATAAAAAAACGGTTGAAAAAATACACCGATTGGCAAAAACATACAATGCCACTGTACTGTTTGGTCATGATATTGAACAGTACAGGCAGCTGAAATTTGTACCGGAGTTCTATTCCTAACGGGAGGTAAGGGGTAATGAGTGATATAGTGCTTGAGATGAAAAACATTTATAAATCCTTTGGCCCAGTTGAGGTGTTAAAGGGAGTTGATCTGACCTTACATAGAGGAGAGGTTTTAGGACTTATCGGTGAAAATGGGGCTGGAAAATCAACATTAATTAAAATTCTCTGCGGAATTTATAAAGCGACATCAGGAGAAATCATACTGAATGGAAAAAAAGAAGAGATTGTTAATGCCAGGATAGCACAAGATCTGGGTATCAGCACCATTTATCAGGAGCTTAGCATAATTCCGGATTTAAATGCAGTGCAAAATATTTTCCTGAATCGAGAATTGACTGCACATAAGGGACTGGTTTCAAAGCTGAATTATGCAGAGATGAAGAAAAGAGCAGAAGAGGTGCTGAACCAGTTGGGAGTGAAGATAGACAGTGAAGTACCGTTAAAATATCTTCCTCTTGCCCAAAAGCAGATGGTAGAGATTGCTAGGACGATTTATGCGAATGCACAGATCATCATTATGGATGAACCGACTGCTTCTTTACAGGCTGCAGAAAGGGATAAGCTGTTTGAAGTAATAGACGGTTTAAGGGAGAAAGGACATTCAATTATTTTTATTTCCCATCATTTAGATGAGTTATTGAAAATTTGCGATACGATTTCGATTTTAAGAGATGGGCAGAAAGTAGATGAGGGAGCTGTTTCTGAATTTACAGTAAATCGTATTATTGCAGATATGGTAGGAAAGGAACTGAAAAATAAATACCCTAAGCAGACGGTTCCGATTTCAGAAGTATTGATGCAGGTAGAACATATTTCAGACGGGAGCAGCTTCGAGGATATTTCTTTTGAGCTGCATAAGGGAGAAATTTTAGGAATTGTAGGACTTGAGGGATGCGGAAAAAATGAGGTAATACGAACGATATTTGGTGACAGGAATTTAAAATCCGGCAGTATTACTATTAAAAATGGAATTTATAAAAATACGATCAAAGATGCGATGAAGGCAGGAATTGCCTTTTTACCTGCAGAGAGGAAGGTAGAAGGACTGTTTTTAAAACAGGATTTAGCATGGAATACTTCCATAGCTTCTTTATCAAAAATTTGTCGTTTCCGCACAATCTCAAAGTTAATGGAAAATAAAGCAGCAGATGATTATATTGACAAATTGCGGGTGAAGTGCAGCGGACATTCTCAAAATATAGGGGCTCTTAGCGGAGGGAATCAGCAGAAAATCATGCTGTCCCGTTGGCTGATGACAGATGCAGATGTTTTACTGCTGGAAGAGCCTACCAGAGGAATTGATGTAAATGCGAAGACGGAGGTTTACGAGACAATAGGTGCCTGTGTGAAAGCCAAAAAAGCAGTTGTTGTTGTTTCCTCCGAAGAAGAAGAGGTAATCGGTATCTGTGACCGGATCCTTGTAATGAAGAATGGAAAAGCGGCTGCCATATTTGATGCAGCACATACTACGGTTGAAGAAATCAAGCAATATGCAGTATGATCGGACTAGGGATAAGGAGAAAACGGAAATGAAAAATAATAAATTGATAAAAAAAGTAATGAATATTGATGGAATTGGTATTATTATTGTATACTTAGCAGTGTTTATTACATTGAGTATTACATGTCCTAATTTTTTGAAGTTTTCAAATATTATGGTGGGAATACGCCAGGCGGTATATACAGCGATCGTAGGATTTGCCATGACCTTTGTGATCTCTCTGGGAGGAATTGACCTTTCTGTGGGTTCTACAGTAGGTGTTGCAGGTATGGTTCTGGCGGCGATGATTCTTGGCGGATGGAATATTTATCTTGCGATTATTGTAGTAATTTTGCTTGGTGCAGTAATTGGCTTCATTAACGGGATACTTGTGACAAAATTGAGAATGGCATATTTTATTGCAACCCTGGGGACTATGAGTATTTTAAGGGGATTGATTTATGTATATTCTAAAGGTATTCCGCTATATGGATTAAAATATCCAGAAATTAAATTTTTTGGACAGGGTTATATAGGACCGGTGCCGGTGCCGATCATCATTACGATACTTATTTTTGCAGTCAGCTGTTATCTTTTCTACAAAACGAAATTCGGGCGCTATACAGTGTCTATAGGAAGTAATGAGGATGCGGCTAAGCTAGTGGGAATTAATGTAGACAGAATAAAAATATTGGTATTTATTTTAAGCGGTGTTTTTTGTGCGATCGCAGGGATCATTCTTGCTTCAAGAAGTGAAGCGGCAATCCCAACAGCAGGAAATGCATATGAAATGGATGCGATCGCAGCTACGGTAATTGGCGGAACCAGTATGTCAGGCGGAAAGGGAAATATGGTGGGGACAGCCCTGGGTGCTATTTTGATGGCTACAATAAAGAACGGGTTGAGCCTTTTGAATGTAAATACATTCTGGCATCAGGTAGTAATTGGATTGTTTATTTTGTTTGCAGTTGCATTAGATGGGTTTGCAACAAAAAAATCTGAGAAGGAATAATATGGTAAGTAAACAGGAACTGAAAATATTAATTGCAGATGATGAGGTGAGTATTATCCAGCTAATCAGGAAACTGATTAGCCCGGATATTGCTCATAGAATTGTGGGGGAAACTACGGATGGCATAAGTGCGCTGTCTATGATTGAAGAGGTAAAGCCGGACATTGTGATAACTGATATCAGGATGCCCGGCTTAAATGGCATTGAGCTCATTCGTGAAGCGAAAGAACGAGGATTTTTAATAGAATTTGTTATTGTCAGCGGATACAAAGACTTTTCTTACGCTAAGGCAGCGATTAAATATGGTGTGTCAGAATATTTGTTAAAACCGATCAAAGCAGACGAATTAAATGCGGTACTTCAAACGGTTCTGGAAAAACGAGGGGAGACAGAGAAGCTAAAAACCAGGATTGCGGATATGGAGCAAACAATTGTGCAGAATCGCATTGGAAAGCGCAGAGCTATACTGGAGTGTTATGTGCGTCAACTGGAAGATGTTTCCTCCTATTTTCATGTAGAGCAGGAAGATAACTTTCGGCAGGTATTTGATGTTCATGATGGGATTTTTTCAGTATTGATCGTAAAACTTGATACGGATATGCCAGAAGAAACACATGTCCTGATTCAGAACTTGGAACTTTTAGGGGATAAATTTTATCGTTTAATAAAAACTTCCTGCTATGATGGTCAAACATATTGTTGTGGCTCAAGATGCTATTTGCTGTTCCATACTTCTAAACAGGGATATGATAAAATTCTTGAAGATTTAGAAATTATGATGAATCATAAAACCTCTCAATATAATCTGTATCAGGTCACAGTGGCAGTGGGAAGTAGTGAATATGGGATACAGGGAATTACACAGGCATTCTTGACTGCAGACTACGCATTAATGCAGCGCTTTACATTGGGGAAAGAGCGGCTTATTGTCTATGATCGTCAGCCAGTTTGGCAAAATTTGAAGTTTCTTTCTACAGAGATGAAATTAAAATTAGATAAAGCAGTTTATGAATATAATGCAAGGGCATGTGCGGAAATACTCAAAAAAATATATTTGGAGGTTTATCGGCAGTATAAGAGAGATGCATATTATGTAAAAAAGTATTTAGATGAAGCGGCTGAATATATAGAACTTCGATTGAATGAGAAACAATCACAATATATTGAGCCAAGAGCAAGTCGGCTAAGAGTGAATTTGATTCAGCAGTCGGATTTTTGTACTTCTTGTGAGTCCTTAATGGAGTTGTATATCAATAGTTTGTCAAATGAGATAGAAAAAGCAGGGGAAGAACAGAAGGATGGGCTTAGCCGTCCAATAAAATGCATGAAGCAGTATATAAAGGAACATTTTGCAAGCAATTTATCATTAGATGAGATTGCCGGCGCTGCAGAATTATCTAATGCATATGGAAGCAGTATTTTTAAGAAAGAAACAGGAATGACGATTACAAATTATTTGATTCAAGTCAGGATGGAAGAAGCTCAGCGCCTGCTCAGGGAAACAAATTTAACGATTAATGAAGTTGGTTATAAAGTTGGATACTTGGATGCCAGATATTTTAGTAAGCTTTTTATACGGGTAGTAGGGGTTAAGCCCGTAGACTACAGAAAATTTTATAATGGGTAATAGGTGAAGTATGGAATGGAAGCCGGATGATAACATAAAGTTGATACAGAAAAAAACGATTAGGTTTATAGAAATAAATACAGCAGGCTCCATGATTTGCTTTTTAGGATATATTTTATATTCTGAATATCATACAGCAGGGAAATGGAGTATGGGATTGTTCCTTTTTGGATATTTGGTAGCGGAAGTTTTTTTCTGTGTTTTATATTTGAATTTTTTAAAGCAGCCGATTAGTCAAATGATCGATGCGGTAAAACGGGCTTCTCAGGATGAATACGAGGCGAGGAATCTTCGTTCCCAGGCAGAAATTTTTGCCCTTCAGAGCCAGATTAACCCGCATTTTCTTTATAATACGCTGGATATGATTCGGAGCTATGCACTCTCCAGTGATGCAGAGGATATTGCGTCTATGACAGAATCTCTTTCAACATTATTTCGATATAGTATATCCAGGCCAGGGGAGATGGCAACCTTAAAGGAGGAGCTGGATAATGTAAAACATTATCTTTTGATTCAGCATTATCGTTTCCCGGATAAAGTTGAATATAAGGAAGAAATAGAGGATGAGGAAATTTTGAATTATCAGATGCCGGTGCTCACAATTCAGCCAATTGTGGAAAATGCAATCCATCATGGATTGGAAATGAAGTTGGGAAAGGGATGTATCTGTTTAAGAGCAATCCGGACAGATGAACATATTATTTTGCAGATCAGTGATAATGGTTTGGGGATGAGTGAAAGCAGTCTAGAAAAGCTGCGTCGGAAATTAGATCTGGGAGATGAGGCAATTTACAGTATAGATAAAGAAGGGAAGAAAAAGGGGGCGGGAATTGCGCTGGTGAATGTGGATAAGCGTTTGAAATTTTATTATGGAGCAGACAGTGGGCTTGTTGTGCGCAGTACATTGGATGTAGGAACAATGGTGGAGATAAATTTGCCTTTGGAAAAAGGAATACCCTTGAAAGGAAGTCGGTATGAGAAATGAAATTCTCCGAGCAGAGCATATTGTTAAGACAATTCATGGAAGTTTGGTATTAAATGGATTGAACTTGATGATTATGGAGCAGGAAATACTGGGTATGGTAGGTATAAGCGGTTCAGGAAAATCAGTGATTGCAGAAGTTCTGGCAGGAATTCGCTCGTATGATTCAGGGGTAATTACAGTAGCAGGGCAAAGGCTGGAATCTGGAAATAGACAGCAGGCGGCAGCAAAAGGAATTTATCATATTCGGGAGAAAGGGGCTCTTTTTTCATGCTTGACAATCGAGGAAAATATATGTCTGACCGAGGCAGACAAGTCATTGATAGAATGCTTTCCCTCCAGACGTCAGCTAAGGACAGTAAGGGAAGCAATCTGCTCATTAGATATAAATATAAATTTTAACATACCGGTTAAAGATTTAAATTTAT
>OLRK01002280.1_pt1 | contig 12506 bp, 10 predicted proteins | sample 1672911 | NCBI WGS metagenome assembly OLRK01 (sample SAMEA3136736, study PRJEB25190) | human gut metagenome | biome: human gut; feature: human-associated habitat; material: faeces | place: Austria | collected 2013 | reverse complement strand
CACCTGTTGCTATAATTGCGTACATATGGCACCTCCTATTATCATTACTCGCCAGCTTCGGTGTCTGAATCAGAACTTGAAAACCTCGCTGTGCGGCATACCGTGTTAGTATAGCACGCATATTCCATATAAGTCAATAGGAAGCAGAAAAATATTTTAAAAATATGTATTATTTGTCGCATTCATTCAATTTGTCATAGCAATATTCGATGATGCTGCGCCTTGTGATAATACCGATAAATTTGTTCTGGTCATCTACGACGGGAACAAAATTCTGGCTCATTGCCCGGCTGATCAGATCTTTCATATCGGAATCTGCAGCCACTGCGATATAATCTGCTTTTCGCTCAAAATCATGAATAAAGATATGCTCTGCTTCTTTCAGATTCAGATTGGTATATTTTTTCATGCCCCAGAGCAGATCACCTTCTGTAATCGTTCCAACATACTCTCCCTGACGGTTCAGCATGGGGATTGAAGCATATTTGTGATGTTCCATTGTCTCCAGAACCTGACGGAGTGTGCAGTCATCATAGACATATGCAACCTCCTGTTTTGGATGTAAAAAGAACAAAATGTTCATCGTGTCACCTCTGTCTTTAAATCTGTGTTTCTACAAAAATCTGGTACAGTGCACGGATGGCGTTTTTGAAGTCATCGTGTCTTACACCGACAATGATATTCAGCTCGCTGGATCCCTGGTCGATCATCTTGACATTGATATGGGCATGGGCAAGGGCGGAGAAAATTCTTCCGGCAGTGCCGCGTGTGGAACGCATTCCTCTTCCGACGATGGCGATCAGAGCAAGATCAGACTCCAGTTCAATGTGGTCCGGATTCACAGCTTTATGGATTCCGGCCAGTACCTGCTGTTCTTTCTCTTCGAACTCATCTTTATGTACAAAAATTGTCATTGTATCGATGCCGGAAGGCATATGCTCGATGGAAATACCGTTTTTATCAAACTCTTCCAGTACCTTGCGGCAGAATCCGATCTCGGAGTTCATCATTGCTTTTTCAATGGTCACGGCAGCAAATCCATCTGTCCCGGCAATTCCGGTAATGGTATATTTTGGCTGTCTGCAGGTACTCTCTACGATCAGTGTGCCCTTGTCCTGTGGAGCATTGGTGTTGCGGATATTGATCGGGATGCCGACTTTACGGACAGGGAAGATCGCATCCTCATGAAGTACAGTTGCCCCCATATAAGAAAGTTCACGAAGTTCACGGTAGGTGATCGTCTCGATGGATTTTGGATTTGTAACAATGCGTGGATCTGCGATCAGAAATCCGGATACATCGGTCCAGTTTTCATACAGGTCAGCCATAGCTGCACGGGCAACCAGAGAGCCTGTGATATCAGAACCGCCGCGGGAAAATGTGACAATGGTTCCGTCTTCTTTCGCACCGTAGAATCCAGGGATGACAGCAAATTCTTCCCCTTCAAGACGAAGAGAGAGCAATTCGTTTGTTTTCTCGTCATCCAGACTGCCGTCTTCATGAAAGCGGATCACTTCAGCTGCATCGATAAAACAAAATCCCAGATAATTTGCCATAATGATACCATTTAAATATTCTCCCCGGGATGCAGCATAATCTCTTCCGATTTTTTTGCCAAAATTTTCACGGATCATATCGAATTCATGATCCAGTGAAAGTTCCAGATTAAGACCGTCGATGATTTCGTTATATCTTGCATGGATCTCATCCAGAAGGCTTGTGAATTTCTTTTCACGGATCGCAAGATTGTAGCAGCTGTAAAGCATATCTGTGACCTTTGTGTCGCTGGAACTGCGTTTTCCCGGAGCAGAAGGTACTACATAGCGTCTGGACTTGTCTGCCCGGATGATATCTCCTACTTTTTTGAATTGTTCGGCACTAGCGAGAGAACTTCCACCGAATTTTACTACTTTCTTCATCTTCTTTCCTCCAACTATATATTATTTCAAATTAGATGCATAGATGTTTGTAAAACGCACGCTCTATCATTTCGCTTTCCTATTATACAGGGTATTTTCAGGATTGTAAATCATAGATTTAAAAAAAACCGAGTGTACTCCGAAATGTTAAAAAGTAACATCAGCATATTGTGCCTGTGTCACGTTCTTTAAGTCATCCGGAGAAAGCTTCAGCTGCATTCCAAGCTTTCCGCCGCTGACATAGATATAATCCAGCGTTTGTGCGTTCTCCTGAATGGTTGTCGGAAATGCTTTTTTCATACCGATCGCGGTACAGCCGCCCCGTACATACCCGGTCACAGTTGTGATCTCTCTGACAGGGAGCATTTCCACAGACTTTTCTCCTACTGCCCGGGCTGCTTTTTTCAGATCCAGCTCTGCTTCAATGGGGATGACAAACACATAATGAGAACCGCTCTTTCCGGTTGTGACCAAGGTTTTATACACCCGTTCATGAGGCAGCCCCAGTGTGTCGGCTGTACTGATTCCATCGGTAAAATTGTCACATTCATAAGTCTGGTATTCGTAGGAAATCTTGCTGCGGTCCAAAATGCGCATGGCGTTTGTTTTTAATTCTTTTTTACTCAACGTGTTCACTTCTTTCTGGTGATTTTTCGGCTTTGTCACGGACGCATTCGTGAAGCGGACGCCGTACTTTTTTACGGGTTACTTCTACTAACTGGAGTGCTGTGACATCCACAACGGACGTCTGAATCGGGTCTTCTCCAAGAAAACGACGGAATTGTTTTAACAGCTCCTGCATCATGTCCGGATCATCCATGTTGATAAAGTCAATCAGGATAATTCCGGAAATATTGCGCAGGCGGATCTGCCGTGCTGTTTCCTTTGCCGCTTCCAGATTGATCTTTAAATACGTTTCCGCACTTTTCTTTTTTGTCTTCGCAGAATATTTTCCGGAATTGACATCTACCACGGTCAGTGCTTCTGTCGGCTGAATGACAAGATAAGCGCCGTTTTTCAGCCAGACGTATTCTTTGAGTGCGCGTTCCACGGCAATGTCGGTACTGTAAAGTTTGGAAAGCGGCAGAAGCTGTTCCTCATAAAACTGAAGTTTGGAGAGATCTTCCGGCTGCTCTGCCTGCAAAAATCCGTGAATCTGCTGATACAGCCTGGGATCATCGGTAATGATTGCTGACAATCCGTCTGCGTATACATTTTTCAAATCTGTAATATAAGACGGAGGAGCCTCCTGCAGACAGGAAAAGCAAGTCCGAAACGGAGCAGTTTCTTTTAACTTGACACAGGCATTCTCCAGTTTCTGAATCTCCTCAAGTACCGTTTCAAAGGGAACGTCCTTTGCATTCGTACGAATGATCAGCCCGTAGTCCTCATTTTTGAGATAACTCAGTTTTTCTTTGTACGTATCCCGAAGAGAACGGGGAAGCTTCCCGGAAGTGCCGATCCTGGTATTTCCGGTTGTCAGTACTGCATACCGCCCGGTAAAATTGATATTGCTGCTGACAGTCGGCGCTTTTGTCTTGACTGCTTCCCGGCTGATCTGAACGACCAGCTCGTCTCCGATACAAAGCGGTTTTTTTCCGATTTTATGGGTAAAGATCGCCTGAGGCGCCTGACTTAGGTCGTAGTAGCACTCTTTTCCCGGAGCGATCTCGATAAAAGCGGCTCCTATATTCGCGGCGATATTTTTTACTTTTCCGATGTAAATATCTCCGAGTACAGGTTGTCTGTGCTGATCAGAGTCCGGAAGACTGCAGTGGATCTCTACGATTACATCATCTTCAAGAAGAAAGGTCCAGATCTTCTCCTCTTTTTTCAGCATTAAAATTTTTCGTACTGCCATTTGTATGATACCTCTCTTTTTTGTGCTGTCCAAACACAGCAGGATTTATTCGATCACTGTGCCGAGAGATTCTAAGGTTACCAGATTTCGTGCGTTCTCATCCCCGGAATCAGCATACATTTCCAGACGGCACAGTGCAAATTTAAACTGTGTGGCATCTGCATCTAAAAACCGGCAGAATGCTTCCATGACAAGTCCCGGTTTTAAATTCTCCACACTTCCGGCAGCGAGCTGCATAAAAAGCTTGTGATCCTGCACTTCCATCCGGTAGATCAAAGGTTTGATGTCCACTTCTTTTTCGCTGCGTTTTGTCTGTTTTAAGATGCGGATCTCAGACTGCGAGAGAAAGGCATCCACCTGTGTTTCCCAGTCATCCGGCAGTGTTTCCGGCACAAGATCCAGAAGATAGTCTGCTGCCGCGACAATCGCCATTCCGGTCATCTTCTTTTTCTCTGCGATCTGGCGGAAGCTTAAAACTTCGATTCCCTCTACCATAACGGCATTTAAACGGGACACCGCTTCAGCACTGGAAATGGACTCTTTCAGTTCAATATCAAAATATTCGCCCTCGCTTGTAATCCCGATTCCCAGCGGATTTGCAAAGGACATAATCATATGAGGACTGTAGCCTCCGGTATAAGCGATCGGAATGTGTGCTCTGCGGATTGCCTTCTGGAAGAAGCGCATAACATCCAGATGTCCGATAAAGCGCAGTGCACCGTATTTTTTAAATTTAATTCTTGCCTTCAAAACAGACACCTCCTCCAAATTTTGCCGCACCACATCCGGAACACTGCATTCTGCAGTTTGGAGTAATATGTGCGTTCATTGCCCTCTCCCATTCTTTTTTCAGGAAGTTTTTGGTCACGCCGATATCGATGAAATCCCATGGGAAAAGCTCATCCATGGAGCGTTCCCGCATGGTGTAAAACTCAATATCCACTCCGGTATTTGCAAATGCCTGCATCCATTTTTCATTGTCAAAGCTTTCGCTCCAGGAATCATACAGACATCCCAGACGGTATGCTTCTTCAATCACTTTTCCGACCTTGCGGTCCCCGCGGGCAAATACACCCTCCAGCACCGTGACATCTGCCTCGTGCCAGTTATATTTCAAACTCTTTTTGTTCAACTGCTGTAAGAATTCATGCTTTACAATCGTTGCACGGCGAATGTATTCTTCACTTGGAAACATCTGTGCCCACTGGAACGGGGTGAACGGTTTTGGAATGAAGAACGAAGAACTGGCCGTGATCTGACATTTTCCGTTGCGCTGCTCTTTCGGAATCTCATAATATCTTCTTGCAACCTTTTCTGCCAGATGGGCGATGGCCTTCATATCTTCTTCTGTTTCTGTCGGCAGTCCCAGCATAAAGTACAGTTTTACCTTGTTCCATCCGCCTTCAAAGGCCTGTCCGGCTCCTTCTAAAATAATTTCTTCGGTCAGTCCTTTGTTGATCACATCACGCATTCTCTGGGAGCCGGCTTCGGGAGCAAAGGTAAGGCTGCTTTTTTTGATATCCTGTACTTTACTCATAACATCCAGAGAGAACGCGTCAATTCTGAGCGACGGAAGGGAAATATTGATTCCCTCTCCTTTAAATTCATCGATCAGGAAGGTGACGAGCTCTTTTAATTCGGAATAATCACTGGAGCTTAAGGAGCTTAAAGAAATCTCTTCGTGTCCGGTGTTTTCCAGCATCGCTTTGGCGTATTGCTTCAAGCGCTCCACATTGCGCTCTCTGGTTGGACGATACAGCATACCTGCCTGACAGAAACGGCATCCGCGGATACATCCTCTCTGAATTTCCAAAACGACACGATCCTGTGTTGCTTTGATGAAAGGAACGACTGGAGCCTGTGGATACGGTGCTTCGGTTACGTCCAGTACCATTTGTTTTTTGATCACAGACGGTGCATGTTCGTTGTTCGGTGTAAAGGAAGCAAGCGTTCCGTCTTCATGGTATGCGGCATCGTAAAACATCGGCACATACAATCCTTCGATCTGTGCGGCACGCTCCAAAAATTCCAGACGGCTCTTTCCTGCTGCCCGATACTCTTTATAGGCATCCAGCAGTTCGTCGTAGACAGTCTCCCCTTCTCCGATATAGAAAATATCAAAAAATTCCGCCAGCGGTTCCGGATTATACGTACATGGACCTCCTCCGATAACGATTGGATCTGTCTCACCACGGTCACGGCTGTGGATCGGAATCCGGCTTAAATCCAGAATCTGCAGAATGTTGGTGTAGCACATTTCGTACTGGATCGTGATTCCAAGAAAATCAAAATCACGGATTGGATCCTGGGATTCCAGTGCAAAGAGCGGAATCTGTTCTTCTTTCATGATCTTGTGCAGATCCAGCCACGGAGAATAAACCCGTTCACACCAGACATCTTCTCTTTGGTTGAACATATCATATAAAATCTGGATTCCGAGATGTGACATTCCAATCTCATAGACATCCGGAAAACACATAGCGAACCTAATATCCACTTTTTCCGGGTCTTTCATGACACTATTGACTTCATTCCCGATATACCGGGCGGGTTTCTCGATTTTTAGTAATATTTCATCATTTAATGCAAGTTTTCTCATATATTTCCTTTCTGTTTTTGTATATATTTCACAAATTCTTTCGAACCTGTTTTTGACTTTTCAAGGTGAAAAATCGATATTTTTTATGTTGTTTTTCGTATGTAAATTTTACTGATTTTATGTGTTTTTCGCTCAAAAATCCGGTTTGGTCATTTTTCTCATATTTCCCTTACTATTTATCACTGGAAAACACCATGCATAATTATACAACACGATACAACATTACAGAAGCATCTGCTATGTGATTGACTCATCCAATCTACACCATTATATACATTTTAGGGAAGAACTTCAAGCAAATATCTTTCGTCAAGCGGAATCAATTGTGCGGCGTTATTCTTAGGCAAAACCTCTAGAGCAAAGGCGATTATTTCGCAGTCGGCATTGTATACAACTCTTTCCGTATTAACATATATTTCTTGGGTAAAATCGGCTGAATAATACCCTAAGCTTGCAGCAATAGCCTTCATGCTTATTTCAAATTCCGCCAGAATTGTTGCGTATGTATTGCGTAGTTTTCTCCAAGGTATTTTTGTAAAACCACATTTTTCCATTAACCTTGTATATGCCTTCTGAGCAAAACCCCGATGGTATGGTTTGCCATCGTCCTGACAACACAGATATCCATAGTCATGAAAATCTGGGATATTTGCACGTAATTCTTCATATTTTTGTCTTTGAAGTATAATTTCATCAATAACAAAGTCAGCCAGCGGGGTTCCTCGGATACTGTTTCTGGTTTTTGTCCGTAGTTCCTGGGTAAGAAGTTTACCATCTTCCAATCCTTCGTTTTTTGTGCTTCTTCCTAACTGACGTTCAATATAAATTTCATGATTACCGAAATCAATATCTTCGTATTTTATTGCAATAATTTCTGATATGCGTAAGCCGGCTGTCAGTGCTAATAATAATGCTATAAAAATTTTAGGTTCTTCTTGTTTGCATAGGTATAACATTATCGTAACCTGCTGAAGTGCATATACTGCCGGTAAAACTGGAGGTTGATCAACATGTTCTGCCTTCTTATTATTCTCTATTTCACATTTTTTCTCTGTTTTTCGTTTTACTTTTATTGCAGATTTTACAGGATTCAAATAGATAATATGATTTTCCAATGCGTATTGAAATGATCCACCAATAACGCCATATGCACTTCTCAATATGGAGTCGTAGGGGATGCTATCGAGCGCTGCAATCAAATCATCTCTTTGTATAGCTGTGATTTTTTTATCCCCCCAGACTACCAGAAAATAATTATATATGATATTCCGATATGCCGTATAGGTGTTATAAGCAATATCAGCTTCATCAATCATATAATAGTAAAGCCAATAATCAAAAAATTCTCTGGCTGTATATTCAAATGGCACAAATGTTTTTTCGTGAAGTTGTTTGATTGTATTTTCTCTTGCTTTTATCGCTTCTGTTTTAGAAACAAATCCCCCTCTTTGCATTGGACAAACTTTTCCCGATTCAAAAACAATTTCAAAACGAAAACAGTATTTTTTCCGAGCTTTGACATAAGTTACACTATCACTGAATTTCCATGAAATAATTTTACCGTAGAAGAAAGTTTCACTGACCGGAGGTTTTATGATAGGTTTTACATGCATACTATCCCTCCTTTGCTGCGAACTTTGACTGCACCAATTGCCGGATCCATTACAGAATCAATAGTTTTTGCTATTTCTTTCTTCGCTTCCATGATTCCACAATAGATTTCAAATGTTGTAGCTACACTTTTATGTCCCATTAATTTTGATATCTTTTCCAATGAAACACCCTGCTCAATCAGTATCGTAGCAAACATATGACGAAGCCCATGCATTGTAATGTGTGGAAGTCCATTGCGTTTGCAAATTCTTTTTATTGCTTCAGTGTAAGTTCCATCTGACTTTATATTTCCTTTTACTCCAAGACAGATATATTCAGCCCATTCATGATTTTCTGTAAGTTTGAGAATTTCTTCATTTTCCTTTTTCCTTATTTCCAATTCATCAAAAATAAAAGCTGAAATTATCAATGTTCGATAGCTGCTATAAGATTTTGGCGGTTTTGTGGATAATCTTTGGGTAGCGATTTTGAATGTACGATCCTCTTCAATAACTACATCGTAATCACGTGTTATTTGCCGATTTATGGATACTGTGTGTTGCAAAAAATCAAAATCTTTGTATTTTAATCCCATTATTTCCCCTTTTCTAAGACCGCAAAACAGTGCTAGCAACACCTCTAAATAGATGGAATGGTATTCCTTTGCTGCAGCAAGAAAGATCTTAACTTGTTCCTTGGTTAGAATCGTAATTTTAGGGGAATTCCAATATCGTTTTTTAACTCCTGGTAGTGGATCATTTTTTAAATATCCGTCATTTAATGCATCAGTTAATGCCAAATGAATGACTTTATTTTGAATATCCATCACATTCATCAATCAGGTCATCTAAAAACTTCGTGGTAACCATGCCTAATAAAACATCTCGTTTTACTTTAGGTAAAATGATTTGATAGATGGTCCATGAATAGCCAACTTTGGCAGAACTATCACTATATGGCAAATATAAGTTTTTCATCCAAAAATCCAGATATTCCGTAAAAGTATATTGAATATTGGTTAGTCTTTTTATTCGCTCTATATCTTTTTGAAACTTCTCATTGAAGAAAAAATAACTTTGTTCAGCCTGCTCTTTGTCGGAAAAACCGCTTTTTATTCCATATTCTATTGTATAAGTATAAAGATTGATTTCTTTTATAATATGATTCCATGTATTATTTTCATAAAACACAACCTCTTTTCCTATAATATCGTTGTTCATATATAAGCCTCCTCATGTGATGACTTAAATACCTCAATGAAACCTTATCAAAATGATAAAATTTACGTCAACAGAAACGTATGTCCGGCTAAAGATCATTCTGTCTCTCCGTTCAACCAATTATCAAAAGGTACTTTAGGAACTCTATATAGATTTCCTATTTTCAAGACTTTAAAAGGATGCTGCATTTTATAGGTTTCTCTAATCAGTTCATATGCGGCACTTCTGCTGATTCCCAAAATATTTTGTATTTCTTCTACCTCATAGACTTTTTTTACTGTTTTATTTTCCACTTGTCCTCCTTTCCAAGTTTCTCGTTTATGGCATATAGCTTGTAATAACGGTATTTGAAGAAACAAGACAATATAAAAAATGCTGCAAACCCGAAGGTTGCAGCATAATATGTATCTGGATTGTTATAATGCTCTAGTAGATATTTCTGTTGTCTGTCTTTCATACATATCACCTGTCCTTGGGAAACAAACAATGGTGATTTATTGCATCTATTTTTTCTCTATAGTAAATATAGCTGTTCTAAATATTTTGTATCATGTACTTTTTTATTAAATATAGTGTAAAACATAAATGTCACAGAAATGTCTCAGAAATGTCCTAAATCACAAAAATTATTATATTATGGTACTTTCTTTTCAATCGTACCTTTATAATATTTATTCAACCATTTCACTCGACTCCATAATGTTCATCTTTGAAATTATATGCACTGGAATTGCTCTTGCGAACTAACAGGTGCTTACTGCCAAAAGTGTTGCTTCAAGAATAGGCAGGACAACGATTGCGACAAACAGAATCATATTTTTTTATTAGGACAGTTTTTGTTTTCTGTTTTCGGTTTCATAGACCAGAATAGGACATTCATGAGAATTACAATCAGTAATACGGCAGCTAAAGCCACCCAGAATCCCATGTTCAGACCAAGCCATTCCGTAGTTCCAAAAAGTGTCATCCAAAGTTCTTTCCAGTTCATTGTTACACCTCCTTAAAGCAATTCGCCAAAGTGACGGACATAAGCCTTTTTCAAGCTTGTTGCCAAAACCATATACAATAAGATGCACGGAAGCAGATATGCAAAGTATGCTGCTGGCAGTGCCACAAACCCAAGAAGCTTTCCAAATATCGTAAATGGTATGACAGTCAGAATCGTAATCCCTGTCATCGTGAGGAATGTCACAGGAGCAGATGCCCGGCTCTGGATAAATGGGAGCTTCGGTGTACGGATCATATGGATCACTAATGTCTGGCTCCACATAGATTCTACAAACCAGCCAGCTTGGAACATTCCGATATACTGTGTCTGCATAGCCGTCAGTTCTGCTCCGCTAAAATGAGCCGGCAGGTCATTGAACAGGATACCCTTGGATACAAAGAATGGGCAGAATACAAAGTACATGAAAATGTATGTGGTAAAATCAAAGATGGAGCTAGTTGGTCCGATCCAGATCATAAAACTGCCTACACTGGAGGCATCCCATTTTCGTGGTTTGGCAATAAACTCTTCATCTACATTGTCCCATGGGATTGCCGTACAGGACAGGTCGTAGATCAGGTTCAGGAAAATCAAATGTACACTTTCCATTGGCAAGAATGGCAGAAGAGCCGATGCAGCCAGTACGGAAAACATATTTCCAAAATTGGAGGAAGCAGTCATTTTGATGTACTTGATCATGTTGGCATAGGTTTTCCGCCCTTCAATGATGCCCTGTTCCAAGACCATCAGATTTTTTTCTAAAAGAATGATGTCTGCAGATTCTTTTGCCACGTCTACCGCTGTATCTACGGAGATGCCGATGTCCGCAGATTTCATGGCGGCAGCATCATTGATTCCATCGCCCATAAAGCCAACAGTATGACCATTCTCACGAAGAACAGAAACAATACGGGCTTTCTGTTCCGGTGTCAGTTTCGCAAATACATCGGTGGTTTCTGCCGCTCTGGCAAGTTCGGCATCATTCATATGTTCCAGATCAGAACCCAGGAGCATATTGCGGACCTTCAGCCCTACCTGTTTACAGATGGTCCGGGTTACTTTTTCATTATCGCCTGTGAGGATTTTGGTAAGGACCCCATGGTTTTTCAATGCCTGGATAGCATCGGCAGTAGATTCTTTCGGTGGATCTAAAAATGCCAGATAACCAATCAGCACCATATCGCATTCATCTTTAACACCAAAAGCTCCTACTGGAGATGGGTTGCTCTTTTGGGCGATAGCCAAAACACGAAAACCTTTTTCATTTAATCCATCTACAGTTTTCAAAATCCGGCTGCGCACTTCTTCACGCAGAGGTTGTACATGCCCGTCACATTCTGCAAAGCTACAGATCGAAAGCATTTCTTCCACAGCACCTTTTGTTACCATCTGTGTCTTTCCGTTTTTATCCTGTACCACAGTGGATAAACGGCGGCGTTTAAAGTCAAAGGGAATCTCATCCACCTTGACGTAGGTTTCGGACAGGTCAATCAGACGTTTATCAGCCGCCTCCATCTCCTCTGTTTTATGGATAATAGCCAGATCCATGAGATTTTTATATCCTGTCTGAAAGTAACTGTTCAGATAGGCATGGCGAAGGACTCTGGTATCATCTTCTCCATTTACATTTAGATGATATTCCAATACCACCTTATCCTGTGTCAGTGTCCCTGTCTTGTCTGTGCAGAGGATATCCATAGCACCAAAATTCTGAATGGAATTGAGATTTTTTACAATCGTTTGTTTTTTACTCATGGAAACAGCACCTTTTGCAAGGCAGGTGGTTACAATCATCGGAAGCATTTCCGGTGTGAGTCCTACTGCAATGGAAATCCCAAATAGGAAAGCCTCCAGCCAATCCCCCTTTGTAATGCCATTCACAAAGAATACCAGCGGAACCATCACCAGCATAAAACGAATCAGCACCCATGACACAGCATTGACACCTTTCGTAAAACTGGTTTCCACAGCTTCTCCGGCAACAGCGGCGGCCATAGAGCCAAACAGCGTATGATCGCCAACACAGATAACAACAGCCGTTGCACTTCCGGAGATTACATTACTGCCCATAAATGCAATATTGGTATAATCCGTCACACTGTCCTTATGTGGGCTTACATGAGGGAGCTTTTCAATCGGTTCACTTTCTCCGGTAAGGCTTGCCTGGCTGACAAATAGATCTTTTGCATCCAGGATACGGACATCCGCCGGAATCATGTCCCCAGCAGATAAATGGACGATATCACCTACCACCAGGTCATCCATGGGTATCTCTGTTTTTTCCTGTCCTATGCGGGTGACGGTACAGGTGGTTGTGATCATTGCA
>OLRK01002279.1_pt1 | contig 12512 bp, 9 predicted proteins | sample 1672911 | NCBI WGS metagenome assembly OLRK01 (sample SAMEA3136736, study PRJEB25190) | human gut metagenome | biome: human gut; feature: human-associated habitat; material: faeces | place: Austria | collected 2013 | reverse complement strand
GGCTTGAACGAAGGCTTGCTGAACGCGTTGCAATCGAAGGATCAGCTGCAGGAGATGAAACGGCAGCTGCAGGGGTATCATTATCCGAATGATGAAATCATCCGAAAGTTTACAGAAGTTTTATAACGGAGGCGGATGTATGGAAAAATTAAAAAAAGGAAAGTCCTGGTGCTGGCTGTTAGGCGCTTTGTTCATCTTTGTCCTGTTTTACTACATGACCGTCAGGACGCCCCTGGCGGGAGATGATTGGGGCTACGCAGTCAATGGGATGAGCGGGAATCCGTTCGTCAAAGCGTGGGAATTTTATTTCACCTGGTCGGGGCGTTATTTCGCGGAGCTTTGGGGCTTCATCGTCGCGCCGAGAAAAGGGTTGTGGAATTTCCTGAATCCTGCCTTATTCGCGGGAATCTATGTTTTGCTATATCAAATTGTGAACCCAAAGCGTAATCCGTTATCCGTAGCGGTCTTGATTGCCGCGATGATGTTAACGGTGGCAGACCGGCTGCGGATGGAAACCTACACTTGGATTATGGGAACAACCTATGTCGTGCCGTTATTTTTGATTCTGCTGGTCATCTGGATGATGAAAAATATCTTGTTTTCGGAACGAAAAATAAAAAAAGTACATTATGCCGCGCTGATCCTTCTTAATTTTTATATCGGTTTGGCTATGGAAAATTGTTCAGCGGCCAGTATTTTGCTGAATCTTCTGATGCTGCTTTATGCATATTTCAAGCGAAAAGACGCGTTGAAGTTAACAGGCGCGGGACTCGTGGTCAGCGTGCTTGGCTTTGCCTTGATCCGGATGTCGCCGGGCGCGGCGTTCCGGTTGGCGCGGGATAACCAGGCGTGGATTGCGCTGGGCTTGTTTGGTCAGATCCAGCAGAACTGGGGTAATTTCCTGAATTACACATTCATTGCGAATAAATATATGATGCTGATTCTGAGCCTGATCACATTCCTGGCCTTGATTCATCATTGGGTAGACCGGATCTGGATGAATAAAAAAGATAAGCTGGCGGCGTTCGTTCAAGGATTCATCCTGACGATCGCGATTGTGGCCTGCTTTGCCCCGACATTCGTCGAGAAAATGAACCTTGAGGTTTTCAGTTTCTTTTATGATTTGGAAACGCCTCAGGGCTTGATCTTCTGCTCGATCTTTTATATTCTTTATATCGCCAACCTGTTTTGGATCTTATTTACTTTATATCAGGATGAAGAACGTTTAGAAAAATTGATGATGGTGATGATGGCGGGAACGTGTAATTTAGCGATGCTGCTTTCGCCGATTTATGGTCCGCGGAGTTCATTGTATACGGTGTACTTTATCATCTTATTGACGGCTTCGGTGGCTTCGAAAATTAAAATCAGTTCTGCTGAGGCGGCGGTGATTCTGATTTGCTGCTCAGGAATGTGTCTGCAGCGCAGCTTATCCTGGAAACGAATCTATACCCAGGTTGCACAAGTTCAGACGGAACGGGAATCCATTCTGCAGTATTATCGCGAACATCCGGAGGATGATGAAGCCTGGATCCCGCGGATGCCGGAAGAAAGCATTCATTCCGCAGACATTGAGGAAGGGGATACTTATCATCAGAATAGTTTCAAAGAATATTATGGTTTGCCGGAAACGACAAAATTAGTTTTTTATAAGAAACAATAACCTCAATCGTTAAAAAATTAGACAACCGGAACGAAAACCGGTACAATGTCACAGAACTGCACAAAGGAGGCTGACTGATGCGAAAAATCAAAGAGTTTCTGCGTCCCTGGTTTACGCAGGGAACAGCGATTGGAATTTTACTTTTAATTCTGGCGTTTCAGCCGATGATAGATCTGGACTATTTGATTTATCCTTTTTTAAATCAGTTTGGCTTGCCGCGTCCATCGACGATTATCCGGTATTTGCTGATTCCCGTTTTGATCGTCGGATGTTTTTACAACAAGGGTAAAAACCGGCGGAAAACGCTGATCCTGGGCGGATTGTATATCGTGATCTTCGCGGTTTATTTTCTGGTTCATGTCCAGGTGACGAGAAATGCCGCGGCGCTGCTCCGTCTGACTTCAAATTTCCAGTTCTCCTTGTTTGGCGAGCTGGTCTATTGTTTAACGCTGATCATTCCCTTTGGACTGATCGCCGCCTTTACGACGTTGCAGGTCAATGAGAAATTATTAAAGCAGATCACGGCGATTTTATCAGCGACGATCTCATTTCCCATTTTGATCAGCGACTTGTTTGTCTTTGGACAGTCGACCTATCTGGGCAATACTGCGGCCAGTTTCTTCAGCTGGTTTACCGGGATATATGAAACGGTGGAACCGCGGCGGTTAGCGTGTAAATTTTTCTTTGACGAAGGAAATACGATTGGGATTCTCTTGTTCATGCTGCTGCCGTTATTGTATTATTTCTTTTCCCGGAGCAAGGAACGCAAGGAAAAAATTTCCTGGGCAATGCTGATCATCGTCCAGAGCTTGTCCATGTTGATTTTGTCGACGCGGGTAGCGTCGCTAGGCGCGTTTTTGATCCCGATCGCCTTTGCCGGACTTTATCTTTTTGACGGCCTGCTGCTTCGGCATCAGAAAATAAAAGGGATAGTGCTGATTTTCTGCGCTGCTGTATCGTTAGTCAGCGTGATGATTCTGCCCTATACGCCGGCCATTCAAAATCAAAAGCGTGATGCTCAAAGCGATGATGCGGTGCGCGGCGACGATGATTTGCTGCAAAAAGGAATTTTAGCCTATGAAGGCCGTTTAAAACTGACGCCAGGCTCGAAAGCCTATGAAGAATTCTGTTTAAAGGCCTTTGAGAAGTCCGGAATTGAGGATAATCTGATATCCAGTATTCCCAAGATGTATTACATGGATTGGTATAGCTACAAGGCCGATCCAGTCTTCTGGAGTGATTTGTTGTTCACCGTGCCGTTGGAAGAACGCTTAACCGGCCGCCAGTTCCAAACTTATTTCATGAATGTGAAATGGGGAATGGCGGATTCCAAGATGAAATTATTCGGTATGGGATATACACCGTTTATGAATGGCTCCATTTTGCTTGAGCAGGATTTTATCCAACAAAAATATACGCTCGGCTACCTGGGTGATCTCCTGCTGGCAGGACCTTGGCTGATTCTGACGGCTGTCGGCGCTGTGTTTGTTCTACTGCGATGGAAGAAGTGCATGAACCTGGAGATCATGGTTCTGGCTACATCTCTGTGCTGCGGCCTGGGGGCAGCCTATCTCAGCGGTCATACGTTAGATCAGTTTGTCACGACGATGTTTATGGCGCTGATCGTGGCGATTCTGTTGGATCGGGTTTTTGGCCTTCATGATGATTCGGAAAGGGAGGGTAAACAATGACGAAAATAAAATCGGTTTTTCATTCGCATAAGGCGATGAAAGGCTTTGTTCTCCTTTTGTTTATCATCCAGCCTCTGATCGATCTGGATTATTTAATCTATCCGTTTCTTGATCAGTTTGGAATTCCCCGGCCGTCGACGATTATCCGCTTTTTAATCATTCCGCTAGCTGTGTTATGGACATTTTTTCTGGCTGATGAAAATAAAAAGAAAACGTTGTTGTTTGGCGGTCTGTACGGCTTGGCGCTGGCAGTTTATTTTCTGCTGCATATCCGGCAGGGGGCTCAGATCTACAAAAGCTTATATCTGACACCGAATTTCTTCTTCCAGTTATCTAAGGAAATCACCTATTTCCTGACGCTGGTCATTCCGTACGGAATGATTTATGCAGTCGTTCATCTTCGATTAACGGAAAAAATCGTAAAGGGGGTCACCGTCGCTTTATCGTGCCTGACCGCGCTGCCGATCTTTATCGGTGATTTGTTTGTGTTTGGCGAATCGACGTATGCCGGAATGACTGCGGCTCCGTTTCTGAGCTGGTTTTTAGGAATCTATGCGGATCCAACGAAGATTCATCCTCGTCAGCTGGCTTCCAAGTTTTTCTTTGAAGAAGGAAATACGGTTGGTATTTTAATGTTTATGCTGCTGCCGTTATTGTATCTGTTTTTCCAGCGCAGCACCTCAAAGAAGGAGCGGATTGCGTTAGGCGCATTGATCGGGATTCACAGTTTGTCGATGATCATTCTTTCGACGCGGGTCGCCACGTTTGGCACGGTGCTGATCCCGATCGGATTCCTTGTTCTGTATCTTTTTACGACTTTGATCATGAAGGAAACCCGGCTGGAAAAAACGGTCCTGTTCTTCTGCGCTGCTGTCGCGGCGATCAGCGGCTGCATCCTGCCATTTTCACCGGCGGTTGTCAATCAGAATATTGACTCGGCGAACACCGCGATCTTATTGCAGGATGATTATCTGCGCAGAGAGCTGGGAAGTTCGCTGGAGAATACGACGGAATTAAAAACAAGCGATTATTATCGTTTTATGTTTGAAGCTTATGGAATCCGCGCAAACTTGATGGCCAGCGTGCCGACTCAGTATTATATGGAGTGGTACTATTACACAGCGGATCCGAAGTTCTGGGTTGACGTCCTGGAGCTGCCGCTGGAACAGCGCGTGAACGGCCGGCAGATCGAGAAGATTTTCATGAGCTACAAATGGGGGGAACTTTCTAGCTCCGAAAAGTTTTTAGGTATGGGGTATTCAACCTTCAATAACGGCTCGATTCTGTTGGAACGGGATTTTGCCCAGCAGATTTATACGATGGGCTATGCCGGCGCCGCGCTGACGGTTTTGCCATGGCTGCTGGTGACCTGCTTCGGCGCCATTATCGTACTGCTTCGTTGGAAAAAGATGCTCCGGCTGGATGTTTTAGTCTACGCAATGGCGCTGGGCTGCGGGTTAGTGTCTTCCTATATCAGCGGACATACGATCGACCAGTTTCTGACGTCTTCGTTTATGGCTTTGCTGATGGGCGTTTTATTGGATCTTGTAATGTGTCCGAAAGAACAGAAAAATTGATCGCCATGGGAAACCATGGCTTTTATTCAATGAAAATTTTAACAGGTCTATTGTTGTAAACCTAACGCGATGGTATAATAGGTTAAACAAATAAAATGAAAATTAAAGGATTGATCAGAAAGGCAGGCGGTGGAAAATGAAACCCATCCTCAGTGTGATTGTACCGGTATATAACGTTGAAAAATATCTGCCCCGGTGTCTTGATTCCTTAGTGAATCAGACGCTCAAAAATATGGAAATTATCGTGATTAACGATGGAACAAAAGATAACAGCCAACAGATTATTGATGACTATGCCTCGCGATATCCGCAAATTCGTCCATTTAAGAAACCGAATGGCGGGATTGCAGAGACTCGCAATTTTGGTTTAGCACAGGTGCAGGGAGAGTATTTTGGCTTTCTGGACAGCGATGACTTTACAGAACTGGATATGTTTGAGAAGATGGTCGCGGCGGCAGAGAAAGAGAACGCAGATGTCGTCGTTTCCAATTTTAATTGGGTCTATGGCGAACAGAAGCGGCTGGAAAAGGAAGGTCCTTACGCTCCGGGAAAAGAAATGATGATTCATTTATTTGCCACGCTTTGGAATAAAATTTACCGTACTGATTTTGTCCGGGAAACCGGCTTGCAGTTTCCGACGGGCTATCGCTATGAAGATGCGTGTTTTCTTTATTGCTTAGCGCCGCATGTAAGGAAATTAGCCTTTGTGGACGAAGCTTTTGTCAGCTATATCCAATTGGGAAATTCAATTACGCATACGAACAATCATGAAGTGAAGGATATGATTCATGTTTTTGAAATCATTACGGATTATTTTAAGGCCCAGGGATGGGATCAGGAATATCATGATGAACTGGAATATCTGCATATTAAGTTCTTTTTAGGGAACTCTTTCTTAAGAAGCACGAAGATTGCGGATCGGCAGGATCGGAAAACGACGATTCAGATGGGCTGGGAGCGGTTGAATCAAAGCTTCCCGCAGTGGAAGAAGAATCCGTATCTAACGTCGCTGGGCGGAATGAAAAACCGTTATTTCAAAACCGTTAGCAATTGGAATATTATGCTTTATTCCGAACTATTTCACAGATTAAAAAAATAAGATCACTGAATTTAAAATATTAAGGAATCATGACAATTTAGGAAAGTATTTGTACTTCTTGAATTTCTCCTTTATAATTAAATGGTGAATTTGCGGAGGTTAGATATGGATAAGCTTTCAATCGTAGTTCCTTGTTATAACGAACAGGAAACGGTGAACATTTTTTACCGCGAAACAACAAAAGTAGTGGATGCCATGGACATGGATTATGAAATTATTTTTGTCAACGATGGTTCCCGCGATAATACTTTAGAAGAATTGGTGAAACTCCATGATGCGCATCCGGGTATTGTCAAGGTCATTGACTTCAGCCGGAATTTTGGCAAAGAGGGCGGCCTGTTAGCGGGATTGGAAAATGCGACGGGCAATTACGTCACAGTCATGGATGCTGATTTACAGGATCCGCCGGAATATTTGCCAAAGATGTTTGAAGCCATGAATCAGCAGCATGTGGACATTGTAGGTACCCGCCGGGTTACGCGAAAAGGGGAGCCGAAAATTCGTTCCTTCTTTGCACGGCAGTTTTATAAACTGATCAATAAATTTACAGAGGTCGAAATTGTTGACGGCGCGCGGGATTTCCGGTTGATGACCCGCGAGGTTGTCGATAGCGTTCTTTCACTTCAGGAATATCATCGGTTCTCCAAAGGCATCTTTGCCTGGGTTGGATATAAAACGATTTATTTGGAGTATGAGAATGTGGAGCGTGTTGCTGGGGAAACGAGCTGGTCGTTCTGGAAGTTATTTGCTTACGCGATTGAAGGCATTGTTGCCTTTACTGTTGCCCCGCTGCGAATGGCGACGATTTCCGGAATCTTCGTTTCTATCATCGCTTTCCTTTATATGATCTTTGTTTTTGGAAAGGCCTTGATCGTAGGCGATCCGGTTGCGGGTTATCCATCGATGGTCGTCATCATTCTGTTTTTGGGAGGAATTCAGCTGTTAAGCTTAGGCATTATCGGCGAATACCTGTCGAAAACATACATGGAGACAAAGAAACGTCCGAAATATATCGTCCGTAAAAAATACGAGTAATAAAAGGAGGAATGTTAGTGAGTAAGCAGGATAAAGCAAAAGCAAAACGCGCAAAGAAAAATAAACAGATTATTTATATGATGTTGGCGGCTTCTTTAGTCGTCGTTGCAGTTATGGGCTTCAATATCGTCAGGATTTCGTTAAAGAAATCCGCGGGAAGCGGCGAGGTCGTTGAAAAGACGAATACCTCGTCGATGAAGAATGACCAATACATCATCGGAAATAATCCGACGCAGTTTCAGCAGGATGAGTTCAAAAAATTGACAGAGGCCTTAAAAGGGGATGATCAGCTGGCGATCAGTGAAGCGGTTGTTCGGAATTTTATTGCTGATTATTTTACCTGGACGAACAAAGATGGCAATTATGAAGTCGGAGGCCTGCAATACATCTATGGACCAATGTTTACCAGCTTTCAGGAACAGTCACGCTGGGAATTTTATAAGGACCTGGATTTATACATCAGCCAGTATGGGCGTGAAAACTTGTTAGAAGTTTCTGATATAACAATTACTTCTTCTGCTGTTGCTGGAAACTTTGAGCTGTATTCCGGTGAAGAATTCGCTTCATTTTACATCGAAACAACTTGGAATTATAAACCAAGTCCAAAAATAGATGTTGATAGTTTTCAGAAGACTGGTTATTTCACCGTTATCAACAATAATGGACGTTATGAAATTGCACAGTTCTTCGACCATTATGATTAAGGAGGTTGGCTATGACGAAACAGAATAAAATGAGTAAACGTAAACTTTCCAACATGAACTTCGTTCTGGCTGCCATCGCGATTCTGACTGATATTTTGATGGTCCTGGGTATCCTCAACATTACGCGGTACAGTAACTTCAGCAAGTCGATCTTCGTCCTCATTAACGTTGTGATTCTGGTAATTCTGCTGGTATTAAACGGCTTAATTGCTTACAACGCCTATGCGATGAAAAAGAGTGTTCTCTATGTGACGATCGGCGTCTTGGTCATTGCGTTTTTATCCGGCGGAGCATTAACCTATATTACGACCCGGGTAAACAAAAATATTGATAAGATCATCAACACCGGGACGACCAGTGAGAAAGTTGAAGTTTCTTTTGTTGTTTACAGCGAAAACGGAAATTTCGCAATTAACGATATTAACGATCTTGAAGGCAAGACCTTCGGTATCTTATCGAATACGGAAGAACAAGTCGGCTATATTCTTCCTAAGAAAGAATTAGAAGCGAAAAAGATCAATGTTACTTATCACGAATATGACGATTACAACAGTATGTTAATGGGTCTGTTCGGCGGAGAAATTGACGCGGCGGCGCTGCCTAGCAACTATGTTGCGATGTTTGAGGTCAATGATGGTTACAGCGAATATTTAGAGAATACGAAGTCTATTTTGACGTTTGATAAGAATATTACGGTAACTACAGAATCAGGTTCTGATAAAGATATTACGACCGAACCTTTTACGGTTCTGATTATTGGTACCGACGAACAACGATCGGACGCCTTAATGCTGGCTTCTTTCAATCCGATCAGCATGCAGGTAACTCTGACCTCGATCGCTCGTGACAGCTATGTGCCGATCGCCTGTTATGCAGGAAAATCCGAAGATAAGATCACACACGCTCGTGTCCGCAGCCGTCAGTGTACGATTGATACCGTTGAAGCCATGATGGATATCGATATTGATTTCTACTTTGAAAGTAACTTCGCGGGTGTCGTTGAGATGGTTGACGCCTTAGGCGGCATCATCATTACGAACCCTTACGAATTTGTAGGTCAGAGATCCGATGCCCGCGGGAAAATGACGGTCTGGGTTCCAGCTGGAACCAACCGGTTAAACGGTGAGCAGGCGCTGGCGTATGCGCGTGAACGTCATTTGTATGCCAATGGTGATTTCCAGCGTCAGGCCAATCAGCAGCAGGTCATCCAGGCAATTTTAACGGAAGCTATGAAACTGACAGACGTGAATAAGGCCTTAAAAGTATTGGATGCGGCCGGCGATAATGTTTCTACGAACTTTACCGTAGATCAGTTGATCAGCCTATTTAATTATTCAATTAAGAAAATGAACCGCAGCTATGTTAAAAATGCTAATGTCATTAACATGGTAGGATCCCGCGTAACCGGTTATGGTTCTTCGAAATGGAATGAAAGCATGCAGTTGAACTTGTACATTTATCGTGTATATCAGGGATCAATTACGGATAACCGCAACGCGATTCTGAGAAATATCAACTTGGATTCTAAAATCGACGCACCGAAAGCAATTTCGTTTAGTGCAAATTGGGTCTTCACTGCGCCGACGTTAACTAATGAAACTTATTCAGAGCCGATTATTCATGACGAATCTCCAGATACAGTCCTTAATTTTAGCGGAAAGTTATTATCTGAAGTTCAAGAATGGGCATCTTCCCGAGGAATTACTGTAAAAGTCACCAAAGTCCATCAAGGTGAAGAGGGCTATATAGATTCTTATCCTGAAAATACGGTAGTCGCTCAAAGCGTTCGCGCAGGTATTAAAACGGAAAATGTGACGGAAATTACGGTCAGCGTTATTACGCATGAAGGGGCAACGAAGAATTGTCCTGCGAACTCCTACTATGATTCGGGTAAAAATGCCTGTGTCTGTGAGAGTGGATATTATGCTAAAAATGATTCTGATTTGAATACCGGAGGCACAGGATGCATTGCGAATCCGACGACGACACCTACGATAACTCCAACAACAACGCCTACGACAGTGCCTACAACTAAACCTACAGCTGAACCTACTGTAGTACCAACGGTCGAACCGACAAATGTACCAACGATTGAACCAACTGCTGAGCCAACTACTCAGCCTACTATAGAACCAACAGTTGAGCCAACAACTGAACCAACTGCTGAGCCGACAACGGAGCCGAGTGAAGAACCGACAGATAATCCAGAGCCACCTGCTGGAAACGGCGATGATAATCCTGATGCTGAACAAGAAAACGGAACCTCTACAGGTTTTATCTTCCCGAATCGATTCTTCAATCTATTCTCAAAACTGTTTAGGTAATTAAATCAAAAGAAGGCTGATGTATTCGGTCTTCTTTTCTTTATTCATCCACAAAAGTGAATCGCTGAACTACTTTCAGAATTCACTGAATGAATGGCATTCAATGCTTAACTATGATAAAATAATGAGGAATTAATGAGTTTGGGAGGAAATCCATGAAAGGAATTATTCTTGCAGGAGGCAGCGGCACCCGTTTGTATCCCCTGACGAAAGTCACATCCAAACAACTGCTGCCCGTCTATGATAAACCGATGATCTATTATCCCCTGTCGACGCTGATGCTGGCAGGAATCCGGGATATCCTGATCATTTCCACACCTCAGGATCTGCCGAATTTCGAACGCCTGCTGGGCGACGGAAGCCAGTTTGGAATCCAGCTGTCCTATAAAGTTCAGCCATCACCCGACGGTTTGGCGCAAGCTTTCGTTCTAGGCGAAGAATTTATCGGCGATGAGGATGTCTGCCTGATTTTGGGAGATAATATATTCCATGGCAACCACTTCAGTGAGATGCTGGAAAGAGCCAAAAATAACAAAGGCCGCGCAACAATCTTCGGACAATACGTCCCGGATCCTGAACGATTCGGCGTCGTCGAATTCGATAAAACCGGAAAAGTCCTTTCTCTGGAAGAAAAACCGGAAACCCCAAAATCCAATTATGCCGTCGTCGGTCTGTATTTCTACGACAACCGCGTCGTTGAATACGCCAAGAACCTGAAGCCTTCAGCCCGCGGCGAATACGAAATTACCGATCTGAATAAAGTCTATCTGGAAAAAGGCGAAATTGACTGCGTCGTTTTTGGCCGCGGCTTTGCCTGGCTGGATACCGGGACAATCAGTTCGCTTGCCCAGGCCAGCAACTTTGTCAAAACCATCGAGGAAGTTCAGGGAATCAAGATCTCGGTTCCTGAAGAAATCGCTTTCTACAATCACTGGATTGACACCGACCAACTGTTGGCTTCCGCCGCTTCCTATGGGAAATCTCCTTATGGTGAGCACTTAAGAACGGTTGCTTCCGGCAATTTTGTCACCAGCTACAACAAATAAAGGAGTCGCAATGAAAATCATACTATTAGGCTGCGGCTATTTAGGCTACAATCTCGCATCCCTGCTGAGTCAGAAAGCAGAAACCGAAATCATCGGATTACCCAGTCCCTACACGCCGCTGTGTTCCAACTTTAAAGAAATCAACGCCTTTTCGGCTAAAGATCTCGATCAAGTCGATTTTGAAGACGCTGTCGTCATCGATACCATTTCGCTGCTTGCCAACAACGCCCGCAGCGAGGATGAGGAAAAAACACTCCGCGGAGTTGAAGAAAAATACGAATTTCTGTTATGTCAGCTGAAGCAGCGCGGCGCGCGGCTGTTTATCTTCATGTCATCAGGGGGCACGGTCTACGGCAATGCCGCGGAGCCGATCTGCGAAGACGCGCCGCTGCATCCGATCACCCTTTACGCCCGAAGCAAGACCCGCTGCGAACAGGTGATCCGCCAATCCGGTCTGCCTTATCTGATCCTGCGTCTCGCTAACCCTTACGGCGGACATCAGACAACGGATAAGAAACAAGGCGTTATCCCGATCCTGATCGAAAAAGCGCTGAGCCACGAAGCCTTTGAAATGTGGGCTTCTCCGCACAGCAGCCGCGATTACATTTATATCGAAGACTTTGCCCGGGCGATCCAGCTGCTTCTTGAACATCAAATCCAGAATGAAATCGTCAACGTCGCTTCGCAAACAGCGACCAGCCTGACGGAGATCCTGGATGAAGTGCAGGAAAAAACCGGCCAGGTGATCGAGATCCGGCATGTCAACAGCGAAGTCCCGGTTGTCGATCAGATTGTCCTCAATATCGAAAAACTGAAACGTCTGACCGGCTTCACAATTCAGACGACGATTCAGGAAGGCATTGCCAAAGAAATCAAACGGATAAAAAAAGAACAAGGGGGAATTCGTAAATGAAGTTTTTAGTTACAGGCGGAGCCGGTTTTATCGGCGGCAATTTCGCTCACTACATGGTCAATACCTATCCGGAAGACCAGATCGTCGTATTAGACCTTCTGACCTATGCGGGCAATCTGGAAACTCTGGAGCCGATCATGGGAAAGCCGAATTTTAAATTTGTCAAAGGCGATATCCGCGACCGCGAGTTGATCGATCACTTGTTTGCCGAAGAAAAATTCGACATGGTCGTTAACTTTGCCGCGGAAACTCATGTCGACCGTTCTGTAGAGGATCCAGAGGTCTTCATCACGACCAATATTCTCGGCACTCAGGTCTTGATGGACGCCTGCCGCAAATACGGCATCCAGCGTTACCATCAGGTCTCGACCGACGAAGTCTACGGCGATCTGCCGTTAGATCGTCCGGATCTGTTCTTCACCGAGGAAACGCCGATCCATACCTCCCACCTCCTCTCTCC
>OLRK01002274.1_pt1 | contig 12541 bp, 11 predicted proteins | sample 1672911 | NCBI WGS metagenome assembly OLRK01 (sample SAMEA3136736, study PRJEB25190) | human gut metagenome | biome: human gut; feature: human-associated habitat; material: faeces | place: Austria | collected 2013 | reverse complement strand
CGAAGTGCGCCTCCCGCCGGAGGCTTTTGTGTCATAGGAAACACAGTTTCCTATGACACAAAAAAGCCCTGCGCCTCTATCATTTCTGTATAGAGACGCAAGACCATTCTTCTCACGCGGTACCACTCTATTTCACACGCCTGTCCGTGTGCTCCTCGTCGTCCCGGTAACGGCGGGCAGCCGGCCGTTCCTACTGGGATCCCCTGATCCGTTGGGAAGGCTACTCAAGGGCCAGTTCACCACGTTCACGCAACCGCCTTTCACCGGCCGGCGGCTCTCTGATGCGCTGTAGATGGCTACTACTCCCTGTCACAGTATTTGCGCTAGACCTTAATTTAGCACACTTGGCTTTTTCTGTCAACCGTTGTTTTCTGCCTTTTTCCACAGTTCTTTCCCGCTCCAGCTCAAAAGGCGGGCAGAATTTAGGATCACCAACACGGAACCGGCGTTGTGTACCAGGGCGCCCACCACCGGATTTAAAACGCCGGTAGCGGCAAGCACAATGGCAATCCCGTTGAGCGTCATGGAAAAGGCCATGTTGCATTTGATGGTGACCATCATCCGTCTGGCCAGCAGAAGGAGGTGGGGCAGCTCCCTGATATTGTCATTTATGAGGGCGATGTCAGCAGCGTCCACGGCAATATCGCTGCCGATCCCGCCCATGGCAATTCCCACGTGCGCCTTCCGCAGGGCGGGGGCATCGTTGATCCCGTCTCCCACCATGCACACCGGATTTCCCGCCTGCTGGCTGGTCTCAATATAGTTCAGTTTATCCTCCGGCAGACAGCCGGCATACACTTTGGTAAGTCCCAGCTTTCCGGCGATATGGCTGGCAGCGCTTTCGTGGTCTCCGGTCAGGAGAACCGGCTCCGCCCCCGCCTCCCGGATCTCATAAACCGTTTCCGGGGCATCCGCCCGCAAGGTATCCGATAAAGCGGCCAGACCGGCCCCTTTCCCGTCCACTGCCATATAAATCACAGTGCAGCCCTGTTTTCGGTACGTCTCTGCCCTCCGTTTCCCCTCCTCCGGAAACAAAATTTGCCGTTCCTCCATCAGGGCCGCGTTTCCCGCCAGGATTTCATGATCCTGGATGCAGGCCGCCACACCCCGGCCTGGAACCATTTGAAAGGCCTCCGGCTGGAAAACGGACGCCCGGCTCTCCTCGTTTCCATTCCAGCCTTCCCGTTCACCGGCGATGCGTTCCCGCTCCCAGCCCCGGACCACCGCCCGCCCCACAGGATGTTCCGAGCGGGACTCCGCCCCGGCCAGGAGGGCAAACAGCTCCTCCCTCGTCCATTCTGCCTCCAGGCTCTCCACTGCCGTTACCTCCAGGGTTCCATGGGTCAGAGTTCCCGTCTTGTCAAAGGTGACTACGGACACGGAGGCAAGCCGCTCCAGAGCGTCCCCCTCCCGCACCAGACAGCCATGCCTGGAGGCGTTCCCGATGGCGGCCATGATTGCCGTAGGCGTTGCCAGCACCAGGGCGCAGGGGCAGAACACCACCAAAATGGTCACTGCCCGGATGAACTGCCCGCTCACCAGCCAGGTGAGAACTGCCGCCGTCAACGCTGTCACCACAATCCAGGTGGCCCAGCAGTCGGCGATCCCCACGATTTTCGCCTTTCCGGCGTCTGCGGACTGCACCAGGCGGATCATCCGCTGGATGGAGCTGTCCTCTCCCACCTTCACCGCTTTCATGTCAAAGGCGCCAAACTGATTTACCGTTCCGCTGGAGACCTCGTCCCCCGCCCCCTTATCCACCGGCAGAGACTCTCCTGTCATTACCGACTGATCCACCGACGTCTGCCCCGCAAGGATCACGCCATCCACAGGGATCGTCTCCCCCGGCAGCACCCGCAGCACATCCCCCGCGTTCACCTGTTCCGCGGGAATGACCGTTTCCGTTTCCCCCTTCAGCCGTCTGGCTGTCCTGGGAGTCAGGTGCACCAGCCGTTCGATCCCGGCCCTGGCTCTGGCCACCGTCACATCCTCCAAAAGGGCTCCTAACTGCATGATAAAGGCTACCTCCCCGGCGGCAAAGTCCTCCCCGATCAAAACAGAGGCCACCAGTGCGATGGACACCAGCACATCCGCCTTGATGTCGAAGGCCGTCACCAGCCCGATCACCGCCTCCAACAGGATGGGCAGACCGCAAAGCAGGATGGCGGCCCAGGCGGGATCCAGGCCAAAAAAACGGAAATGGGCCATACTGGCTGCCAGGGCTGCTCCGGAAACCGCCAGAAAGGCCATATCCCGTTTCCTTCCTCCCCACTCCAAAATGCGCTCCAACCATTTCATATTTTGTTCCTCCTCTCCCTTTATACCTATATGGGTATAAGTATACTATACCTATAGGGGTATTAGTTGTCAAGGGAAACAGAAAGTCTGCAGAGCATTCACGGAAACAGAAACTGTGGGGCTGCCTGCGCCGGCAGCCAGTTTCCTCTGCGCGGAATGCGTCTCCCGCCGGAGGCGTTTGTGTCATAGGGAACGCAGTTTCCTACTATGACACAAAAAACCAGCCCTCAAAAGGACTGGTCCCTGTATCCTGTCTCTGGTTCAGTGCATATTGGCAAAGCGCTCCACCGCTTTCGTGAAATTCGCGATGGTTTTATCCGCATCCCCATGCTCAATGCCGTCCCGCACGCAGTGCTTGATATGACCTTCCAGCACCACCTGTCCCGCTTTGTGAAGGGCGGACTTGGCGGCGTTGATCTGGGAGAGGATGTCCTCACAGGGAACATCCTCGTCAATCATGCGGTCAATCGCCTGTACCTGGCCTATGATTTTTTTCAACCGCCTGTGCAGATTGTCTGAATCCATACATTGTCTCATGTGATCGCCTCCTCGTATACCCACATGGGTATGCCTGCCGTCTATTTTCCGCCATTTTTGTCCGTTTGTCAAGTGGGCGCGGACAGGCCGCCGGCACCCGCAGAAAAATTCCTGTCCTTTCCACCAAAACAGGCTCCGCCAGCCCCTTTCGCCCTCTAGCCTCTCTCCCGCCAGCTGCACAACGCCCACACCGCCAGCCCGCGGCCGGCAAAGCAGGCGGCTGTCTCCGACAGGGAAAACATTTCCGCGCCAAAGGCGGAGGAAAGGCCCATCCCCAAAGCCGCCGCGCACATGATTAAAAGGTAGGCGGTCTCAAATTCCTGGGACATATGGCGTTTCTGCAGAAGCACCAGGGCGTAGCGCAGGCAGACGATCTCAAGCAGCAAAAGCACTGCCCCCACCGCCGTGGTCATCCGCTCCTCCAGTATCCCGTGCAGCCCCGCTAAAATCACCAGGCCCGCCATGGCCCCGTGGGCCCAGGGAGAGGTCCGTCCCTCCTCCCGCTCCAGCCCCGCAATCCCCATCACAAACAGGACGTAGCCGGGAAGGATGAGAAATTCCCGTCCCCCAATGGCAGTCTGTGCCGTCACCAGCAGCAGCCCCGCCAGAATTTTGATCCTGTTTCCGTCCATATTCCGCCTCCTTCCAGCCATCCTCCCTCATCCTGCTCTCAGTATAGCATGGAGGGAGGCGGAACGTCTTTTCGATTTCCTTACGGTTTCTATACAGTTCCCAAAATTTTCCCGAAAGATTCGTATACGGCCTGGATGCGGTCCCCAGCGGCCAGCCCCTCGGAAAAGGCGGTGGCGCTCCCGGCGGAAAGTCCCATGCGGAGGGCGCAGCCAAATTCCCCGGTTCTCAGCCAGCCGGCCAGAAACCCGGCCACCATGGAATCCCCGGCTCCCACGGCGTTTACCAGACGGCCTTCCGGAGCCGGGAGCTGATGGCTCTCCCCATTCTGGTCCGCCAGCACCGCCCCCTCTCCCGCCATGGACACCAGCACATTTTTCGCTCCCATGGTCTGAAGGCGCTTGGCGTAGGAGAGGGCCTCCTCCCGGCTGCGGATTTCCACGCCGAAAATCCCACCCAGCTCGTGGTGGTTGGGCTTTACCAGAAACGGCTGATGGGCCAATGCCTCCGTCAAAAGGCTGCCGTCCGCATCCACCGCCGTCAAAACTCCGCGGCCGGAAAGCCGGCCTAAAATGTCCCCGTAAACGGTGGGCGGCAGAGAGCGGGGGATGGAACCGGCCAGCACCAGCACATCCCCCTGGCCCAGGGCCTCCAGCCGCCCTGACAGCCGCTCCCACTCCTTTATCCCGATCTCCGGCCCCATGCCGTTGATCTCCGTCCCGTCAAAGTCCTTCAGCTTGACGTTAATCCGGGAGCAGCCGGAGGAAAGGGGGATAAAGTCACAGCGCAGCCCCAGCTCCTCCAGCCGCCTCTCGATCTCCTGGCCCACAAACCCGGCCGTAAAGCCCAGGGCCGTGCTCTCCAGCCCCAGCTCCCGCAGCACCAGAGACACGTTGATCCCCTTGCCTCCAGGAAATAAGCGCTCCTCCACCGTACGGTTCGTCCGTCCAAGGGCAAAGCCGTCCAGGGACACCACATAGTCCAGGGACGGATTAAAGGTGACTGTATAAATCATGAAAATTCCTCCCGTATCCGTTTTGCCGGTTTTCTAAAAAGTGTGCGCTTGGCGCACACCCGCGCCGGAGCGCGGCTGCGCCAGCAGCCATATTCCTCTGCGCGGAGTGCGCCTCCCGCCGGAGCGCGGCGGCCCGTTTCCTATGGCACAAGAAGCAGCCTCAAAAGCCCCCGGCAGCTCAGGCAAAACAGCGCGGCCGACACTCCGTGAGCCGCCGCCAGCCCGTAAACTCCAAAGCCCCCAGGCGACAGAAACAAAGCGGCCACCGCCCCGTGGACCGCCAGGGAAACCACTGCCGCCAGGACAGCAACCATCCCCTTCCCCAGCCGGATCAGGGCCGCCCCGCACACGGCTCCCACCGCCAGAAAGGGGATCGCAGCCCCGCAGAAAGCAGAAAGCCCCAGGGCCATTCCGCTCTCCATGCCAGGGTATAAAAGGCCGCTTCCAAAGGCCCCAAGGAGCGCCAATACCACCGCACCCAGACACCCGGTGCCAGCGGACAGCCGTACCGCCTTCCCCAGGCGTTCTCTGGCCTGTCTCCTGCCGCTTTTCCTACCGGTGATGCCGGACACGAGAGCTAGGCCGGGAGCGGCGAACAAGGCCGCCAGGCAGAGAGCCGGCAGCAGACAGCGAAACCACAGCCCCCAGCCGGCCTCCCCGGCGATCAGGCTCCCGTCCCCGGCCGCCGGCTGCCGGGACAGCGCGCTATCCAGCAAAAAACTTCCTCCAAAGGCCAGCCACAAAAACCCGGAATACAGGCCGCCGAAGGCCGGCAGCGCCGAAAATCCGGAAGAACCGGCCCCGCCGGAGGCCGTCTCCCGCCCCTCATTCCGCGTCCGCCTCTCCCAGCCCTTTCCAAACAGGCCCAAAAGCGCCAGACAAGCTGCCAGGGCAATCCCGGCTCCCACGCCTAACCCAAGGAGGCTTCCGGAGGCGCCGAAGGCGCCGGAATATCCGGCTGTACCGTACACCAGCTCCGACTTTCTCCCGTCCAGACTGCCGGAGGCGGCCAGAGCTATGGCAGCCGCTCCTCCAGCCGCCTGCTCCAAAAACAGAAGGCCAATCGCCGTTCTTCCCGCGCCGAGGCCGGACACCCGCCCTCTGGCCGCACCCAGGGCCGGCAGAACTGCCGCCGCCAGCGCCAGGCTTTCCCAGGAGTACCTCTCCATGGGCCGTCCGAAAAAGGCCGCCAGTTTCTCCCCTCCGAGGAACAGGCCGCCCCCAAGAAGGGCCCCGGCCACCGCGGCCAGGACAAAGGCCTGATAAAACAGCCGTCTGGCACTCCGCCGTTTTCCCTTCCGCACCAGGGAAGCCGTCCGCCTCGCCACCGCCCAGGGAATGGCAAAGGCCGACAGCCCCCAAAGGGTGAGATAGGCAAAATAGGGAGCCGCCTGCCAGACGCTCCCCTCCTGCCCGATCCGGCTCAGAGCCGGAAACCGGAGCGCCGGCCCCAGAGCGGCGCACACCGCCGCCAGAGCCGGTCCTAAAAGCAGTACGGCCCCTCCGGTTCTGCCGTCTGCCCTCACTGTTCTGTTAGTTCCCATAAAACTCCGTCCTGTCCACATATTTGGTAGAGAGGATGCACACCCAGGTCTTTCCCGGATTCAGCCGGATCTCCTCCCCATCCGGGCCGTAGTAGCGGGTGACGCCCTTTTCCTTCTTCCAGCTCACCGGCACCGCCTTCCCGTTGGTGGCGTAGTAGCCCCACTCTGAGGTCTCCACGTTGAAATTCTGATACTGCGTGTTGGCGTAGTAGCCGGACTGGCAGTACTGGATAATCACGTTTTTCACCGCCAGAGGGCCTTCGTCGCTCTGTTCCGGCGCTCCGGACTGATACCGGTGGTACAGCCCGTCCCCCTCCTCATACTGGAAATAGGGATGATACATGGTGTAGCCCGGCTCAATCCGGCCGGCCTCCACCGCCGTGTCAAAGTCCAGGGTCACCGGCTCGTCCGGCCTGGCAAACTGGTAGTGCCCCTCATAGCCGTCCCCGTACTCCTGGCTGTAGCCCAGAGCCTGGATCGCCTTCTGAATCCCCTGAAAGCTGGTGTAGGCGTTGTGAGGGGACTTTTTGTCCTTTGACCGGAAAAACGCCTGAGCGCCCTTTCCCTCGATCCCGTTGATATTGTCAATGCTGTCCAGATAAGGTTTCGCGAAGGTGCTCTGCCCGTAGTGGGCGTAAATGGCGTCAAATTCCTTGGCGAAATCAATGTAGCAGTTGCGGCAGCTGCGCACGGAACCGATCCGCTCCAGACCGTCGTAGTCCTCCAGAAGGGCCATATACCGGTTCATTTCCCCTTCCACAGGCACCTCGTAGATGACCCCGGCACGGCCCATGCCGTAGTGGGGCCAGGACTCCTTGTCGTTGCTGATCATCACCGCCAGGGGCCGGCGGTCGGCCTGCTCCACCGCCCGCATTTCCCCGGTGAGGTAGCTCTGGATCTTCCCGTCCACGGCAATGCGCTCCTGGGGAATGTACTCCGTTTCCGCCTTTGTCTCCTCCTGGGCGGCCGTCACCTCCACCGGCTTTTCCGCCTGCGTCTGCCCCGTCTCCTCCGGCAGTCCGTTCACCGCCTCCGCGTATTTATTTCCGCACCCGGGCAAAAACAGGCTCAGAGCCAGTCCCAGGCACAGCGCAAATCCCCCCATCTTTTTCATCTGCGGTACCCTCTCCTCTCCAGGATTTCCTCCTGTTTTTTCTCCATGAGAAGGCGTTCCTCCTCCTCCATATGGTCGTATCCGAATAAATGGAGCATACTGTGGGCCACTAAAAAGGCCAGTTCCCGCTCCCTGGAGTGGCCGTACTTTTCCGCCTGCTCCTCCACCTTATCCACGGAAACCACAATATCCCCCAGCATCAGCTCCCCCGTCTCCGGGTTAAAATAGTCCTCGGCCCGGTCCTCCAGCCCGTCAAAATCCGCCGGCCGCTCATAGTCCACCATGGGAAAGGACAGCACGTCCGTGGGGCTGTCAATGCCCCGGTGCTCCCGGTTGATCTCCCGGATGGCCTCGTTGTCCGTCAGGGTGACGCTCACCTCCGCCTCGTAGGGACAGTCCTCGTAGTCCATGGCCTCCTCAATCACGTCGTTTATAATGGTTTCATAGGGCAGCTCCAGCCGCCGTTTCGCCTCGTATTCAATCTCTACGGTCATTTTTCCTTCTCCTCATGCCCTTGGGCTTTTCTCCCTTGTCCTTTAGCTTGCTCTCGTAGTCGTCATAGGCCTGTACAATCTTCTGCACCAGGGGATGGCGCACCACGTCCTGGTTGGTCAGGCGGCAGAATCCGATGTCGTCGATCTTTCCCAGGACCTTTAAAGCCATGTCCAATCCGGACACCGTGCCCGGCGCCAGGTCCTTCTGGGTCTGGTCTCCGGTGACGATCACCTTGGAGCCAAAGCCGATCCTGGTGAGAAACATCTTCATCTGGGCCGGCGTAGTGTTCTGGGCCTCGTCCAGGATAATGAAGGCGCTGTCTAAGGTCCGCCCTCTCATGTAGGCCAGAGGCGCCACCTCAATCAGCCCCTTCTCCGAGTTGTGCAGGTAGCTCTCCGCCCCCATGATCTGGTAGAGGGCGTCGTAGAGCGGCCGCAGGTAGGGGTCGATCTTGCTCTGCAAATCTCCCGGCAGAAAGCCCAGCTTTTCCCCTGCCTCGATGGCCGGACGGGTGAGGATGATCCGGTTCACCTCCCCGTTTTTAAAGGCCTGGATCGCCATAGCCATGGCCAGATAAGTCTTTCCCGTTCCCGCGGGGCCGATGCCGAAGACAATCATCTTCTTGCGGATCAGGTCCACGTACTGCTTCTGCCCCACCGTCTTTGGCTTTACCGGCTTTCCGTTTATGGTGCGGCAGATGATGTCCTTGTCGATTTCCAGGATCTGCCCGTCACTCTCCGTGAAGGAGAGGGAAATGGCGTAGTCCACGTTCTGCTCCGTGATGGCGTTTCCCCGCTTGGAAAGCTCAATCAGGTTGGAAAATACGCTCTTGGCCTTTTTTACCATCTCCTCCGGCCCGATGACCTTGATCATGCCGTCCCTGGCGATCATGGTCACCCGCAGGGTCCTCTCGATTTTCTTGATGTAGCTGTCAAACTGCCCGCAGACGTTCTGCTCGTGCTCCGCGGGGATGTCGATCATGGTTTCAATCACACTCATTCTGTCCTGTCATTCTCCTCTACTGCTGATATTTTGCTGGACGTAAGCTCCCGGCTTTCTCCTATGGGCTCCCGAAGAACGGCGCTGCCCTCCACGGAAAAGCCAGAACCGGTTTCTACTATTCTAGCATTATTTTCCTCAATCTGCACCCCTTTTTCTGTCAATTTTTCCGAAAATTCCGTCAATGCCTGCTCTTTTGCCTCCTCCTTCTCCTCCGGCGTGCACATCCGCTCGTAGGAGCTGTACTCCTTAGCCAGGATTCTTCCCCACCACACCGGCAGGCAGAAATTTTCCGTCAGAGCCAGCTGGTGCTCCTCCGTGGCCGTTTTCCATTGGCTTTCCCCCTGCTCCGGCGGCATCAGGCGAAGGCTCCAGCCGCCCACAGTCAGAAACGCCCCACGGCGCTCCCAGCCCGTCATCGTCTCCACGGTCCTCCAGCCGCTGTAGTCCTGACGGTAGGAGGCCGACGTCCTGGCGGTCACATCCCCGTCCGCCCGGACGTAGTGCTCCGCCACCACCGTTCCCCCGTCGTCAGTGATGGGCACCACGCCGCTGATCAGCACATCCCCGGCGGCCACCGTATCCCCCACAGCCACCTGTGGCGTGCCGCTGCGGACAATCATCTCCGTGATGATCCCGTCCTTTTCCGCCACAATGTCGCAGGGGCCCGTCTCCAGCTCCGGAACAGAGGAGAGAACCTCATTCTCCTTTATCTTAACCAGGAGGCGGGTTCCCGATACCCGCGCCGATACCCAGGTGATCTCCGGAAAATCCGTGCGCAGGCTGTCCTCCAGATCCTGACAGTCCACCAGGCTTTTTGGCATCCCGCAGCGGATGTCCAAGCCGTCAAAATACCGTACCAGCGTGTCCTCCGTGTACATCCGGTTGCCCTCCACCTGGATGTCCCAGATAAAGAAGGACAGGCCGTAGAGCATGGCAAAACAGGCCGCCACCCCGGCGAAAAACAGTTTCCGTTTCCGGTTCCGGTATAAAAAAAAGGGCAGGCCGTACCGTCTCCGGATCCGGAGCTTTACCTGCGCCTTTCGGATGGGTTCCCTGGACTGGCGCAGCCCGGCCACCGTCATATAGCCCTCGCAGCCCTCCGGGGTGGCCCTAAGCCCCCACAGCTCGATCCCCCGGCTCCGGCAGAGGTTGAAAAACCGCTCCGGCGCCCGGCCGGTAAGCCGCACCAACAGATACCCGCCCAACCAGCGGGACAGTCCTGCCCTCATGGCATCCCTCCTACATTTCCTCAAACTCGATCCGGCGGATCACTCCCGTTACCCTCATGCTCTCCTCATCGTAATAGTCGATCATCAGCCCGTTTCCTTCCACAGAAATCTTCCCGTTCTTTGTCAGAAGCTTCAGGCAGCCGTCCCCGTAAAAGAGAATGCTCCTGTAGTTTTCAATCACCATGGTCCGCCCTCCCTCCATGGAAATCACCGTCTCCCCCAGAACCACGTCCCTGGGCAGTCCCAGGGCATCCACGGCGGCCATCCTCACCCGACGTCCCATTGGCAGGGCCCCTTTTTGCGCCTTTCTACCACTGTATGCGGGAGAAGGCCGTTCCATACCTGGGAAGGGGGCGGAAACGGCCGGCCGGGGGCTTTTGTGTCATAGAGGACGACGTTTCCTATGACACGACGAAAAAATCCCCGATAGACTCTATCGGGGATTAACTGCAACTGATCTCAATTAGTTGAATTTACGTTTTCTAGCCGCTTCGGACTTTTTCTTACGTCTTACGCTCGGCTTCTCGTAATGCTCTCTCTTACGGATCTCCTGCTGGATACCTGCCTTTGCACAGTTTCTCTTGAATCTGCGCAGCGCGCTGTCCAGACTCTCGTTATCTTTTACGATTACGTTAGACATAGCTCACACCTGACCTCCCTCCAGTTGTGTAATGAGTGCAAAAAACAACTGTTTGGGTATTTTATAGCACTGCAGTAATTATATCATAAAATCCTGTTTCGTCAACAGGATTTTACAATTTTGTTGGAAATAACGGCTATTTTATCTGTTCTGCCACAACTTCCGCGCATTTCTCCAAAGCCGCGTCCACTCCCGCCGGGTTCTTTCCGCCCGCCTGGGCCATTCCCGGACGGCCGCCTCCGCCTCCGCCCACCAGGCCGGCAATGGCCTTGATGAGGTTTCCTGCGTGGGCGCCCTGTTTCTGGGCTCCGTCTGTGGCTGTGGCCATCAGGTTCACCCTGCCGCCGGTCACACTGGCCAGCACGATCACGCCCTCGCCCAGCTTGTCCTTTAACTGGTCGCCTAAGCCCCGCAGGCCGTTCATATCCACGTCCGCTACCTTGGCAGCCAGCAGTTTCACGCCGTTTACTTCTTTCACCTGGTTCATCACGTCCCCTAAGGAATCGTTTGCCAGCTTGCTCTTTAACTTCTCATTCTCAGAGTGAAGGGCCTTTAACTCCTCCTGCATGGCCTGGATCTTCTTTCTCAAGTCCGCTGGAGTGGTCTTCGCCGCCTCCGCTGCCAGGTGGAGTTCCTTCTCCACTTCCTCGTAGTGTTTCATCAGACCGGTGGCCGTCAGGGCCTCGATCCTTCTCACGCCGGCGGCGATGCCGGACTCGGAGATGATCTTAAAGGAGGAAATGGCGCTGGTATTGGCCACGTGAGTTCCTCCGCACAGCTCTGTGGAGAAATCTCCCATCCGCACCACGCGGACTGTCTCTCCGTATTTCTCGCCAAACAGGGCCATGGCTCCCGTCTTTTTGGCCTCATCCAGGGTCATCAGCTCCGTCTTTACGGGAAGGGCTGCCTGGATCTCCTGATTTACCAGCTCCTCCACCTTACGGATCTCCTCCGCGGTCATGGCGGAGAAATGGGTAAAGTCAAAGCGCAGACGGTCCTGATCCACATAGGAACCGGCCTGCTCCACGTGGTCGCCTAACACGGTGCGCAGCGCCTTCTGGAGCAGATGGGTGGCGGAGTGGTTGATGGCTGTAGCCGTTCTGCGGGCGGCGCATACCTGTAAGGTGACAGTCTCGCCCACCTGGAACATTCCCTTCACCACACGGCCCACATGGCCCACCTTGCCGCCCTGAAGGGCGATGGTGTCCTCCACCTGGAACTCTCCTTTGTCCGTCACGATCACGCCGGTGTCGGCCTGCTGGCCGCCCATGGTGGCGTAAAACGGGGTCTCCTCCACGATCACCGTGCCGGTCTGGCCATCGGTAAGGGCCTCCACCAGCTCCGTCTCCGTGGTCAGCACCGTGATTTTTGACTGGTGGCTCAGGCGGTCATAGCCCACAAACTTCGTGGTGATAGCCGGGTCGATGGACTGGTACACGGTCACGTCAGCTCCCATGTAGTTCGTCGTCTTTCTGGCGGCTCTGGCCTTCTTCTTCTGCTCGTCCATGGACGCCTTGAAACCGCCCTCGTCCACAGAGAAATTCTTCTCCTCCAGGATCTCCTTCGTCAGATCAATGGGGAACCCGTAGGTGTCATAAAGCTTAAAGGCGTTCTCACCGGAGAGGACGGTCTCGCCCTTCTCCTTCATCTCCGCCTCCATGCCGGCGAGGATGGCAAGACCCTGGTCGATGGTCTTGTTAAACTTCTCCTCCTCCTCGGTGAGGACTTTTAAGATCATGGCCTGTTTCTCCTCCAGCTCCGGATAGCCGTCCTTGGAGAGCTCGATCACCTCTTTTGCCAGGCCGGCCATGAAACGGCCCTCGATGCCCAGGATTCTTCCGTGGCGGGCAGCGCGGCGCAGCAGGCGGCGCAGCACGTAGCCCCGTCCCTCATTGGAGGGCATGATGCCGTCGGAAATCATGAAGGTGCAGGATTTCACGTGGTCGGCGATGATGCGCAGGGACACGTCCTTCTTCTCGTCCTTCTGGTACTCGGTGTGGGCCAGGGCGCACACCGAGTACCAGAAGGACGAGAAGA
>OLRK01002259.1_pt1 | contig 12649 bp, 10 predicted proteins | sample 1672911 | NCBI WGS metagenome assembly OLRK01 (sample SAMEA3136736, study PRJEB25190) | human gut metagenome | biome: human gut; feature: human-associated habitat; material: faeces | place: Austria | collected 2013 | reverse complement strand
GGTAGATAGGGCAGAGGTGGAAGTGTGGTAACACATGGAGCTGACTGTTACTAATCGGTCGAGGGCTTAACCAATAAGGTTTAGGGAAAAGTTACAGACGGATGAAGATTCAATGTGTAGTTTTGAGAGTAGATGGAAACATAAAAAAGAAATGCAGGCTGAAACAGTTGTTTCAGTCTTTTTTGCATCAAAAGTTTATATTTTGGTTGACACAAAAGTCAGGATATGCTATGATGAACCGGTATGAATTAACGCCGGTGCTCAGTCATTTGGATACTCCAACCAATGACCGGGGATACGGTAAGTATAAGATTAAAGGAGGAAATCAACATGATTTCAAAGGAAAAGAAAGCAGCAATTATCGCACAGTACGGCAGAAAGCCGGGAGATACCGGTTCACCGGAAGTTCAGATTGCAATTCTGACTGAGAGAATCAACGAACTGACCGAGCATCTGAAGAACAACCAGAAGGATCACCATTCCAGACGTGGTCTGCTGAAGATGGTAGGACAGAGACGTGGTCTGCTGGATTACTTAAAGAAGACTGATCTGGAAGGCTATCGTGCACTGATTGAAAAACTTGGTATCAGAAAGTAATTGAAATGTCGAGGGTGGAGATGCTTTTCTCCACCCTGTTTTCGATTCAACAGGAAAATGCAAATTTATCAAAAGACATTACCCCGAAGCCGCTGCTGTGCCTGTGACAGAAAGCAAACAGTTGCAGGCAGAGCAGTAGTTTCGGAGTCTTTTGCTGAAGAAAATAAACAAAGAAAAGGAGAAAAGAACATGTACAAAAGTTTTAGTATGGAACTTGCCGGAAGAACTCTGACTGTTGATGTAAACAGAGTGGCAAAGCAGGCGAATGGTGCGGCCTTTGTGCATTACGGTGATACAGTGGTATTGTCTACAGCCACAGCATCTGACAAACCAAGAGAAGGCATTGACTTTTTCCCGCTGAGTGTAGAGTATGAAGAAAAATTATACGCAGTAGGAAAAATTCCAGGTGGATTTACCAAAAGAGAAGGAAAGGCATCTGAGAATGCTATTTTAACCTCTCGTGTAATCGATCGCCCGATGCGTCCGCTGTTCCCGAAGGATTACCGCAATGATGTAACTCTGAACAATATGGTTATGAGTGTAGATCCGGAATGCCGTCCTGAGCTGGTGGCAATGCTGGGTGCTGCAATTGCAACCTGTATTTCTGATATTCCCTTTGATGGCCCCTGTGCTATGACTCAGGTAGGTCTGATTGATGGGGAGTTTGTATTAAATCCGTCTCAGGCGCAGTGGAAATCCGGAGATTTGAATCTGACCGTTGCATCTACCAGAGAAAAGGTAATTATGATCGAAGCTGGTGCTAACGAAATTCCGGAAGCAAAAATGATTGAGGCTATTTATCTGGCTCATGGTGTAAACCAGGAGATCATTCGTTTTATTGACAGTATTGTTGCTGAGTGCGGAAAGGAAAAGCATGCTTATGAGAGCTGCGCGATTCCGGAGGAGCTGTTTGCAGCAATTCGCGAGATTGTAACTCCTGAAGAAATGGAAACAGCAGTATTTACTGACGATAAGCAGACTCGTGAGGAGAACATCCGCCAGATTACAGAAAAACTGGAAGAGGCATTTGCAGAAAACGAAGAGTGGCTGGCGCTTCTGGGTGAGGCAGTTTATCAGTACCAGAAGAAGACTGTCCGCAAAATGATTTTAAAGGATCACAAGCGTCCGGACGGCCGTGAGATTACTCAGATCCGTCCTCTGGCAGCTGAGATTGATCTGATTCCTCGTGTTCATGGTTCTGCTATGTTTACACGCGGTCAGACTCAGATCTGCAATGTATGTACTCTGGCTCCTCTGTCTGAGCAGCAGCGCCTGGATGGTCTGGATGAAAATGAAGTGGCAAAGCGTTATATGCACCATTACAATTTCCCGTCCTATTCTGTAGGTGAGACGAAGCCTTCCAGAGGACCGGGACGTCGTGAAATCGGTCACGGTGCGCTGGCTGAGCGTGCTCTGATTCCAGTACTGCCCAGTGAGGAAGAATTCCCCTATGCAATCCGTACAGTATCCGAGACCTTTGAGTCTAATGGTTCTACCTCTATGGCATCTACCTGTGCATCCTGCATGTCTCTGATGGCTGCAGGTGTGCCGATTAAGAAGATGGTAGCAGGAATTTCCTGTGGTCTTGTAACTGGTGATACAGATGATGATTTTGTTCTTCTGACAGACATTCAGGGCCTTGAGGATTTCTTCGGGGATATGGACTTTAAGGTAACAGGTACTACAGACGGAATTACTGCGATTCAGATGGATATTAAGATTCATGGCCTTACAAGACCGATTGTAGAGGGTGCAATTGCAAGATGTCGTGAAGCCCGTCTGTTTATTATGGATACCTGCATGAAGCCGGCTATTGCAGAGCCGAGAAAAGAAGTAGGTCAGTATGCTCCGAAGATTGACCAGATCAGCATTGATCCGCAGAAGATCGGTGATGTTGTAGGTAAGCAGGGCTGTGTGATCAACAAGATTATCGAGGAGACCGGCGTAAAGATTGATATTTCCGAGGAAGGAAATGTTGCAATCTGCGGTACTGATCGTGAGATGATTGAGAAGGCAAAGAGCATTATCAAAAATATTGTAACTGATATTGAACCGGGTCAGGTAATTACCGGTAAGGTAGTGCGTATTATGCCATTTGGCGCATTTGTAGAGCTGAAGCCGAAAAAAGACGGTATGGTTCATATTTCCAGACTTTCTGATAAACGTGTAGAGAAGGTAGAAGATGTGGTAAACATTGGAGACATGGTTACAGTAAAGGTTCTGGATGTAGACAAGATGGGTAAGATCAGCCTGAGCATGAAGCCTGGTGATCTTGCAAAGAAGGACAGTGACAAATAAGTATATGAATAAACAGGTATTTACCGGAATGCTGGCCGCCATTATGGCGGTCAGTAGTTCTTTTATGAGTTTTGCAGATTCTGTAAATTTAGCGCCAGGACAGAGCCTGACTTCCGGGCCGTCAGGGCAGGGAGAAGGCTTTGCGGCGCCGTCGGTTCAAAACGGTGACCGGCTGAATGCGCCGGGAGAGCAGGCAGAAAACATTGGAAGCGCGAGCGGCACAGTAACCGCAGGAGGAGGCGCTCAGAGCCAGAGCGGCACAGTAACCGCAGGAGGCGCTCAGAGCCAGAGCGGTACAGTGACTGCAGGAGGAGCCCAGAGCCAGAGCGGCACAGTAACTGCAGGAGGCGCTCAGGGACAGAGCGGTACGATAACTGCAGGAGGAGGCGCTCCTGGTCAAAATGGACCGTCCTCTTCCGGCAGTACGGTGATTACTTCCGGAGTATTGGCCGGACCGGGAGTTTCTGGAAGCGCAGGAGGCCCCGGAATGTCAGGAGGGGCTGTTATTTCTAACGGTACAGATGGTTTTGCTGGGACGGTTTCCTCTCCCCTGGTTAAGGTAACAGAAAAATATACCTATGATCAGATGAGTCAGGATATTCAGGAGCTTGCATCACGTTACAGCAGCCTGATGAAGGTAAATACCATTGGAACCACTCTGGATGGGAGAAACCTGTATGAGGTAGTTGTGGGAAATATCAATGCCGAAAAGCATGTTTTAATTCATGGAGGAATTCATGCCCGGGAATATATGACACCGCTGCTTATTATGAAGCAGCTGGAATATGGTCTTGCTTTTTATGGCACAGCGTCCTATGAGGGACGGCTGCTTTCTGATTTGTTTAACAAAACAGCGATTCATTATGTTCCTATGGTGAATCCGGACGGCATTACTATCAGCCAATCAGGAATTGGTGGAATCCGGTCAGAGGAGCTTCGCAGAACGATCCAGCAGTGTTACCAGAATGATCTGGCCCAGGGAAGAACCAGCGCTGCATTGGAACGATATCTGAATTATTGGAAAGCCAACGGACGGGGCGTGGATTTAAACCAGAATTTCCCGGCAGACTGGGATGAAGTGACCAGCACCGATATGCCGTCTTATGCAACCTATAAGGGAGCAGCGCCTTTGTCTGAGCCGGAAAGTCAGGCTCTGGCAAATCTGATTCAGTCAAGAAACTGGACGGCAACCATCAGCTATCACAGTATGGGAAATATCATTTACTGGGATTATCCGGGGAATACCGTATCTGCCCAGTCTCAGGAACTGGCCAATGCAGTATCTGCAAAAACAGGTTACAGGCTGGCTGGCAGCAGCGGGCATGGTGGATTTAAGGATTGGCTTCAGATTAAGGAAAATCCCATTCCCAGTCTTACTATAGAAGTAGGAAGCGTAGCCTGTCCCATGCCGGTTACAGAATTTACCGATGTCTGGAATAAAAACCAGGAAGTATGGGCTGCTGTGCTGAAGTGGGCGGCAGAACATTGAGTTTTTTAAAGAGAATCGAATAGAAATGAGCAGAGACAGGAGAGGAAGAAAATCTTATCCTGTCTTTTTTATGTCATATGAAACCAGAATGAAATTTTATATATAGAGCTTATTGTTTGTAAATTCTGAAAAAAAGAAAAAAATCTGTATATTTTTCGGGATCAAGTAGTAATATGCCACGAAAAATGTCGAAAGCCTTTGTTAATTTACATGAATTTATCCGAATTTTTACATAAAGTTTAAATACGGTTGAAAATGCAGGAACGGGTATGATATGATGAAAATATCTGCGGCTAAGGAGAAGAAAAAACAGTACGCGGGGGATGAGGAGGACGAGATGTCAATCAGCGACGTGTCAAATGTATTTGGGTTTCTTGGCGGTCTTGGAATGTTCCTGTACGGTATGAATATTATGGCCGACGGAATGCAGAAGACAGCCGGCAGTAAAATGAGCAGCTTTCTGGGAATGCTGACAAACAACAGACTTCTGGCAGTAGCGCTGGGAGCGCTGATAACAGCTATTATCCAGAGCAGCGGTGCTACTACGGTTATGGTTGTTGGTTTCGTCAGTGCAGGTGTTCTGAATCTGACACAGGCAGTTGGCGTAATCATGGGCGCCAATATCGGTACAACCATTACGGCCTGGATTGTGTCCATGAGCCAGCTGGGAGATGCTTTTGAGGTTATGAAGCCCAGCTTTTATGCACCGGCGATTATTGGTGTAGGAGCTTTGCTTTTGGTGTTTGCCAAGGGGCAGAAGAAGAAAACAGCAGGAGAAATTTCCATTGGTCTTGGTCTTTTATTTATTGGCCTTGATTTTATGTCAGGATCTATTTCTCCCTATACGGAGGCGCCGATTTTTGCAAAGGCCTTTGAGGTTCTGGGAGGAAATCCGTTGCTTGGTATGATTACAGGAGCTCTGGTAACAGCACTTTTGCAGAGCTCGTCCGCATCAGTGGGAATTCTGCAGACTCTGGCGATGAATGGAGTGGTAACCACCAATGCGGCAATTTATATTACCCTGGGACAGAATATTGGTTCCTGCGTAACAGCCATGCTTTCCAGTATGGGAGGTTCCCGGATAGCTAAGAGAGCTGCGGTAATTCATCTGACCTTTAATGTAATTGGAGCGATTCTGGTAGGAAGTCTGGGATTTGTTTTCTTTGCCTTGAGACCGGATTTTGCAGCATCCAATATTAATGCAGTGCAGATTTCTATTTTCCATACTATATTCAACTTGACGATGACGACACTTTTGTTCCCCTTTGCCAATCAGCTGGTAAAGATTTCCGGAATTGTTGTGAGAGAGAAGCCGGAGGAGAAGGCTCCAGCTGCAGCGGAGGACGAGGAAACAGCAGTTACCTTCAAGCACCTGGACGAGCGTATTTTTGAGTCGCCGGCCTTTGCTGTTGAAACAGCGGCTCTGGAGGTGGTTCATATGGGTCAGATTACTCTGGAAAATGTGAGGGCGGCAATCAATGCGCTTCTGACCCGCAATACAGAGGGAATCGAGCAGGTATATAAAACAGAAAAAACGATTAACAATATGGAAAAGATGCTGACAGAGTATCTGATCAAAGTAGAGAATCTTTCTTTAACAGAACGTCAGAAAAAGGTAGTAAATAACCTGTTTTACAGCATCAGTGATATTGAGCGGATTGGAGATCACGCAGAAAATCTTGCAGAGCAGGCGGAATATATGGAGGTTCATCAGCTGGATTTCTCAGAAACAGGATTTGAAGATCTGCGTACCATCGGCGGAAGTGTGCTGAAAGCTTTTGAATGCGCTATCGATGCAAGACAGAACGGCAGCATGGATGCAGTGCGTAAGGTCAGCCAGTATGAGGATGACGTAGACAGTCAGGAGGAGGAACTGCGGGAGAAGCATATTGAACGGCTTTCCAGCGGCAAGTGCAAGGCGTCAGCCGGCGTGGTATTCCTGGATATTATTAGCAATCTGGAACGGATTTCTGATCATGCATATAACCTGGCAGGCTATGTAAAGAACGAATTATAGGGTATTTTTGCAAAAGAATCTGTAAAGAGTTCATAAAATAGAAAAAACCTCTTGCTATTTTAACCGTAATTGGGTAAAATAGGCATAGGTTGATGATATTTTAACAATCATTAAATTTTTAACAAATCAGGAGGAATTTGTCATGGCAGTAAAAGTAGCAATCAATGGTTTTGGACGTATTGGCCGTCTGGCATTCAGACAGATGTTTGGTGCAGAGGGTTATGAGGTAGTAGCAATCAACGATCTGACCGACCCGAAGATGCTGGCACACTTACTGAAATATGATACCGCTCAGGGCGGATACGCAGGCCATATCGGTGAAGGAAAACACACCGTAGAGGCTGGTGAGGATTCCATCACCGTTGACGGAAAGACTATTAGAATTTATGCTGAGAAGGATGCTAAGGATCTTCCGTGGGGAGAGATTGGCGTAGATGTAGTTCTGGAGTGTACCGGTTTCTACACCTCCAAAGCAAAATCTCAGGCTCATATCGATGCAGGTGCTAAGAAGGTTGTTATCTCTGCTCCGGCTGGCAACGATCTGCCGACCATCGTTTACAGCGTAAACGAGAACACTCTGAAGGCTGATGATACCATCATTTCTGCAGCTTCCTGTACCACCAACTGCCTGGCTCCGATGGCTAAGGCTCTGAATGACTACGCTCCGATCCAGTCTGGTATTATGAGCACCATTCACGCTTACACCGGCGACCAGATGATTCTGGACGGACCGCACAGAAAAGGCGATCTGAGAAGAGCAAGAGCAGGCGCAGCTAACATCGTTCCGAACTCTACCGGCGCAGCTAAGGCTATCGGCCTGGTTATTCCGGAGCTGAACGGCAAGCTGATCGGTTCTGCACAGCGTGTTCCGGTACCGACCGGTTCCACCACCATTCTGACTGCAGTTGTTAAAGGCAGCGATGTTACCAAAGAAGGCATCAACGCAGCTATGAAGGCAGCAGCTTCCGAGTCCTTCGGCTACAACGAGGATGCAATCGTTTCTTCCGACGTTATCGGTATGAGATACGGTTCTCTGTTTGATGCTACTCAGACCATGGTAGCTCAGATTGCTGACGATCTGTACGAGGTTCAGGTTGTTTCATGGTATGACAACGAGAACTCCTACACCAGCCAGATGGTTCGTACCATCAAATACTTCGCAGAGTTACACTAATTGCGGAGTCCGGGAATCTGATTCCGGCATAAGAGAGGAAGACTCAGTCAGGGGTCCGGTCTGAAAGGACCGGGCCCTTTTGTGCTTTTACAGGAAAGCCCGTCCAATGAAAACAAAAGGCTTGGCGGGGATGCGCACAGCACGCCTGAGGAAAATAGCTGCTGACGCAGCCGCGTTCCCATGCAGTCTGCTATGCAGGCAGACGGTAAAGCAGAAGATTTTTGAGACAAAGAGAGGAATAAACCATGTTAAATAAGAAAAGTGTTGACGATCTGAAGGATTTAAAGGGTAAAAGAGTTCTGGTTCGCTGCGACTTTAACGTACCGTTAAAGGATGGAAAGATCACAGATGAGACTCGTATCGTTGCAGCTCTGCCGACTATCCAGAAGCTGGTAGGCGAGGGCGCAAAGGTAATCCTCTGCTCTCACCTGGGCAAAGTAAAAAATGGCCCCAACGAGGGTGAGTCCCTGGCTCCGGTTGCTGTAAGACTGGAAGAGAAGCTGGGCAAGAAGGTTGTATTCGTAGCTGATTACAATGTAACCGGCGAAGCAGCAACCAAGGCTGTTGAGGCTATGGCAGACGGCGATGTAGTGCTTCTGCAGAACACCCGTTTCCGCGGCAAAGAAGAGACCAAGAACGGCGAGGAATTCAGCAAAGAGCTGGCTGATCTGGCTGATGACTATGTATGCGATGCATTCGGTTCCTCTCACAGAGCACATGCTTCTGTAGAAGGCGTAACCAAATTCATCACCGCAAAGGGCGGCACCAATGCAGTTGGTTATCTGATGCAGAAAGAGATCGATTTCCTGGGCAATGCAGTAGAGAATCCGGTAAGACCGTTCGTTGCTATCTTAGGCGGCGCAAAGGTTGCTGATAAGCTGAACGTTATCTCCAATCTGCTGGAGAAGTGCGATACTCTGATCATCGGCGGCGGTATGGCATTTACCTTCTTAAAGGCACAGGGCAAGGAAGTCGGCAATTCTCTGGTTGACGATACCAAGCTGGAGTACTGCAGAGAGATGATGGAAAAGGCAGAGAAGCTGGGCAAGAAGCTTCTGCTTCCGGTTGATGCTGCAGTTGCTGCTGCATTCCCGAACCCCATTGATGCTCCGATTGATGCAAAGAATGTTTCTGTTGATGAGATCCCGGCTGATATGATGGGTCTGGATATCGGTACTGAGAGTGCAAAGCTGTATGCTGAGGCTGCAAAGACCGCAAAGACCGTTGTATGGAACGGACCGATGGGCGTATTTGAGAACCCGACTCTGGCAGCAGGTACCATTGCAGTTGCAAAGGCACTGGCAGAGACTGAGGCTACCACCATCATCGGCGGCGGCGATTCTGCAGCAGCTGTAAACCAGCTGGGCTTTGCTGACAAGATGAGCCATATTTCTACCGGCGGCGGCGCTTCTCTGGAATTCCTGGAAGGAAAAGAGCTTCCGGGCGTAGCAGCAGCAGACGACAAATAAATCGCAAACCGCAAAAAGGAGAAGGAATATGTCCAGAAAGAAAATTATTGCAGGAAACTGGAAGATGAATATGACTCCCACCGAGGCTGTGAAGCTGGTGGAGACATTAAAACCGCTGGTAGTTAATGACGAGGTTGACGTAGTATTCTGCGTACCGGCGATTGACATTATTCCGGCTATGGAGGCAGCAAAAGGCTCCAACATTAACATTGGAGCAGAAAATATGTATTTTGAAGAAAAGGGCGCTTATACAGGCGAGATTTCTCCCAACATGCTGGTTGATGCAGGCGTAAAATACGTGATTATCGGCCACTCTGAGAGAAGAGAGTACTTTGCTGAGACCGATGAGACAGTAAATAAAAAAGTCTTAAAGGCCTTCGAGCATGGTCTTACTCCGATTATCTGCTGCGGTGAGTCTCTGACTCAGAGAGAGCAGGGGATTACCATTGACTGGATCCGTCAGCAGATTAAGATTGCGTTCCTGAACGTAACCGCAGATCAGGCAAAGACTGCAGTAATTGCATATGAGCCAATCTGGGCTATTGGTACCGGTAAGGTTGCAACCACAGAACAGGCACAGGAGGTATGTGCAGCAATCCGTGCATGTATCGGTGAGATTTATGATGAGGCAACGGCAGAGGCTATCCGCATTCAGTACGGCGGTTCTGTATCTGCATCCAGCGCTCCGGAGCTGTTTGCTCAGGCAGACATTGACGGAGGCCTGGTTGGCGGCGCTTCCCTGAAACCGGATTTCGGTGCAATTGTAAACTATAAAAATGCCTAAATTCTAAACCGTCTCCTCGCGGTTTCTTAATTGGGCCATACAAAAAATAGAGAATAAGTATAGGCTGTGAAAATATCGTCAAGATTTTTCATGGCCTATATACATCTCTGTTAAGATATAGTAGAATAAAATGGGACAGGTGCAGTTTAGCTTTGTCCCATTTCGTTTTACTGTCTTAGAGGCAGGGAAAGGCAGAACAATGCAGGTAAAAGATCTGTGGAGAAACATTATAACGACAGTTTTGATTATGAGCCTGTCTACGTTGGTGGCGGTAGCCTTTTTTTATTATGGAAAAAATACTACAAGCGTTGCGATTATCTATGTTCTCAGTGTGATGCTGGTAGCGCGCTATACAGTGGGCTATGCATCAGGAATCGTAGCGTCTCTGTTTGGCGTAGGTTTTGTAAATTATGTATTTACCTATCCATATATGACGCTGAATTTTACCATTGATGGCTATCCTGTTACATTTGTAGGGATGACGGTGGTATCTGTGATCACCAGTGCGATGACAACAAAGTTTAAAAAGCAGAGTCAGATGCTAAATGAACGAGAGAAGCTTTTGATGGAGGCGGAAAAGGAAACGATGCGGGCCAATTTGCTTCGGGCGGTTTCCCACGATTTAAGGACACCGCTGACAGCGATTATCGGACTTGCCAGCACCTATCTGGAAAATGGCACCTATATGAAAGAAGCAGAAAGAACAGAATTGGTCAGCAATATTCGTGAGGATGCCAACTGGCTGTTAAATATGGTGGAGAATCTGCTTTCTGTTACCAGGATCCATGTGGGAGATGCCAGAGTTGCGAAAAGCATGGAGCCTCTGGAGGAAGTAGTTTCCGAGGCGGTGCTTCGTTTGAAAAAGCGTCTTCCCGGCGCGCGGATTACTGTTCATGTGCCGGATGAGTTTTTAATGGTTCCTATGGACGCCATGCTGATTGAGCAGCTGATTATGAATCTTTTGGAAAATGCCGTATATCATTCCGGAACCGATGAACCCATAGAGCTGAATGTGGAAAAAAGAAAAAACAGTGTCGCTTTCCATGTGCGGGATTATGGCAAGGGGATTGCGCCAGAACGGCTTGAGAATCTGTTTGACGGCGGCGGTATGGAGCGCAACGGAAGCGGAGATTCTCATAAGGGCATGGGAATCGGGCTTACTATCTGCAAAACGATTGTAGCAGCTCATCAGGGAATCATACGGGCAGTGAATCATGAACAGGGAGCAGAATTTATTTTTACATTACCTTTGGAGGAGCAGGAGGAATCATGACAAATAAACAGACCATATTGATTATTGAAGATGAAAAGCATATTGGAAATTATATGGAAACCATAGTGATTTCCAACCAGTATAAGGCGCTGCGTGCCATGAACGGGCTGCAGGGGCTTTCCCTGTGCACTTCTCATCATCCGGATCTGATTCTTCTGGATCTGGGGCTGCCTGATATGGACGGAATGGAGGTTCTGCAGAGAATCCGCGGCTTTTCCAATATTCCTGTGATTGTGGTTTCAGCAAGAAATCAGGAACGGGAGAAGGTGGCGGTTCTTGACGGAGGTGCTGATGATTATATTACCAAGCCTTTTGGTTCAGAAGAGCTTTTAGCCAGAATCCGGACGGCTCTGCGCCATAGCGCCAGAGTTGCGTCCATCGCACCCCAGGAGCAGAAATACTCCAGAGAGGGTCTGGAAATTGATTTTGAGAAGCGTCTGGTTACCTTAAATGGAAAGGAAATCCATCTGACACAAATTGAGTATAAGCTGGTTTCTCTTCTTGCAAAAAATGCCGGAAAGGTATTGACCTATGATTATATTTTAAAAGATATCTGGGGACCTTATGCAGATACGGACAACCAGATCCTTCGAGTGAATATGGCCAATATCCGCCGGAAGCTGGAAAAAAATCCTGCGGAGCCCTTTTACATTTTTACAGAAATTGGTGTAGGATATCGGATGAAGGAGTAAAGCTTTTTAGGACTAAAAAAGAAGCTCGTTCGCGAGCTTCTTCGCCTGCGGCGGGTCGCTTCTGCGACAAAATTCTCTTCCGACGCATGGCGATCCTCGCGGAGCGTTTTTATGTCATAGGACGAACTTTCCTATGACATAAAAAAGACAGCGGTATACTGACAGAGCAAAAGCGTCTCTGTCAATAGCCGCTGTTTATTACTTTCCAGGCGCCGGATTTGTTGCTCCGGGCAATACTGATATAACGGAAGGGATTGCCGTCCCGCCGGTCTTTTACCGTAAGAACACGGTAGATAATAATGTTTCCCGGCAGATATTCCCCTTCCAGACCTGCGTTGTGATAAAGGGGTTCCTCAGAATCGGCAGGATAAATCTGATCAACACCTTCAAAGGTGGGAACCTCTTCCGTAAAATAATGCATAGCCAAAGCTTCTGTTTCTGCAAGCTCTTCCTCTGTGAGTGCCTCCCGGTAGGAAACGTTTTGTGCAGAAGACGAGGTTTCTACGGCAGAAGCGATGGCAGCTGTCCGTACTTCTGAGGCAAACTCTGATGGAATCATAGATACGGCAAGGCGTTCCTGGGCAGTCAGGGAATAGTAAAAATCAAGCCATTCCAGGGTATCCTCAGATACCTGATTCTTTTTTTTGTAAATACCTTCGTATTCTACAGTGTCATCGGCCAGAAACAGCATATACTGTCCTTCTAATTCCAGAGCAGCAGCCCCGTCTGAAAGAATCAGGTAGGGAGAACCCTGGCAGTCAAAATTGGCCTGTTCATTTTGTCTGGGATGTTCAGATTCCGGAACCAGTTGGGTAATAGAGCCGTCGGGGCTTCTTGTTTCTGCGGAAAGGGGAAG
>OLRK01002257.1_pt1 | contig 12661 bp, 9 predicted proteins | sample 1672911 | NCBI WGS metagenome assembly OLRK01 (sample SAMEA3136736, study PRJEB25190) | human gut metagenome | biome: human gut; feature: human-associated habitat; material: faeces | place: Austria | collected 2013 | reverse complement strand
TCGATGGTCTGGGTTTTGATGGAGGACGGCATGATTCAGGAACTATCCGACGCCTCGGTCATCGCGGCGGCCCTGGTCCATGGAGAATCCAAGAATGACCTGCGGATGTACTACCCGCGGGAAATGGAGAGGGACCGATAAGGTTAATAAACTTGCGGAAATTCTTACCAGTGAGCCTCCCAAAGATTGGAAATAATGATATAATACGGCTATTGATCAGCGCGGTTTTTGAAGCATATAGCTCAAACGCAAAAAGTAGACTTTCCCTGACAGCCCTGGAAATCCGGAAATTTTCTGGAAACCGGGCTTTTTCTTTCGTTTTTTCGCTGTCATAAAATGTCTAATTAAATTGACAGTCGTGAAAAAAAGGGGGAATGGGCAATGCGATGGAAATGGTTGGCGGAAATAGAATACCGGACAGCGGCGGAAGCGTATGGACGGGTGGACCCGCGGTTTTTGGATCCTGCCTTTCCTGCCGCTTCCCGGCGGTGTTTCCAGGTGGAAGCGCATGGGGTATGCGTCGCCGGCGTTGTCAGCAAGCAGGAAAAACAGCTGTTTCTGGGCGGCTTAACCAGCGGCGATCCCGCCGTGATGCCGCGGGTGCTGCGCTTCGCCAACCGTCTGATGTGGCAATGGGGCTGCCGGAGCGGTCAGCTGGAGAGCGCCGCAAACGCGCTAACCTTGGAGGAGGAAAAAACGGTCTGGAAACAGAAAAAGTCCGGCCGATGCAGGGAGGGCGCATGCCGGATCGAATGGGAACTCGAAGAAGGAAACATTAAAGTAGGTGTGCTGCGCTGTCAGATCGACCCGCTGGTTCAGCGGAATCGGCTGGAAGCACAGGTCATGACGGCGAAGCTGTTGGATGTGGAACGACGTGGGGAAGTGATCGCCCAAATTCATCATTGGGACCAGCTGGCCAAGAAGCTCGGCCCCCTGATCGATGCTGGCGGTCTGCGGTTTGTCAGCCGGAAGGCTCAGGCCTGGATCAGTATGCCGATTCCCTCGCCGCAGGCCGCGGATCCTGAATATCTGCGGGATCAGCTGGCCCGGCAGCTGGCGGCGATGGGCATCACTCTTTGCCCGGAACCTACGGTGGATGTTGTTCGCTGGCGCCGCCGGTTATTCATGTTTACTCATCAAAAAAACAAGCAGCGCCATCTGGCACGTCATACAGGCCAGGCCGGCGCTGGCATTTGCCCACAGCAGCGGCGGCCATAAGCCGGCTGCCAACAGAGCGAAAAGCGTCAGCGCTCCGGCCAGCGCGGTACATAGTCCTCGGATCATCGCTGTACCTCCTGCCCCAGTCTATGTGAAATGAAACCGGAAGGTTCGCTCCCTCGCCTTTCGGTCTTTCTTTTTCTTTCTGTTGTCTGGCTTTTACAGGGCGAGCTGACCAAGGGTCTGGAAAAGCTTTGCATTAAACTTATGGATCCGTGTGACGAAACCAGTAGAGCGAACCGGCCGGATTGGGCTGACCGCTGATCGGATCCACGCGCCGTTCCTCCAGCTGGGGGCTGAGCGTGTACCAGGGACCGGGGGAATCCTGAGGATAGACAGTGTTGAAGATCTGCTTCCAGATCTGTTTCGGCACCCGCCGTTCCTCGTTGGTTTCCAGTTTTTCATTTTCATCATACCCGCTCCACAGCACGACGGTCATCTGCGGATTATACCCGGCGATCAGGCTGTCCCAGTCGCTGGATCCGGACTTTGCGGCCGTCGTTGTATAGGGCTCGTAGCCTAACAGGGAAGGCGTCATCACCTGCAGATTTTTGATATCGAACGGCGCCCGCAGCAGCTGGGAAAGCATCAGCGTTTCATCGCGGTGCAGCAGCTGTTTTGGATTTTCCTGGCGTTGATAGAGGATGTTGCCGGCGTTATCGGTCACTAACCGGATCATCGACGGCTCATCCATCAGCCCCTCCGAGGCGAACGTGTTGTAAATCTTCGCCAGATCGATCAGCGGAAAATGCGTCGCGCCCAAAGCCATCGCGGCCGTGGCTTCCTCGGATTCGATGCCGAAGGCGGCCAGACCGTCCGCCAACAGATCCATGCCCAGAAACAAATGCGTTTTCACGGCATAGATATTATCGGATACGCCGATCGCGTTGATCATTGAGATTTCCTTTTCCGGATAGACGTTGCGGTAATTGGTCGGGGCATAAAAAACGCTTTGGGAGATCTGAAACTGGGTCGCGGTGGAAAGAAAGGTCGAAGAGGGGGATAACCCCTGCTGCAGAGCGATGTAGTAAAGCAGCGGCTTGATCGTCGAGCCGACCTGACGGGTGGAATACAGCGCGCGGTTGTATTGGGAGGTCGTGTAATCCCGTCCGCCGACCATCGCCAGGACGTTGAAGGTAAACGGCTCCAGGATTAATCCGGCGATTTGTTGATCGGTATCCGGTATGTGATCGTCGACGGCATCCTGCAAAATCGTCTGCATTTCCGGATCCAGATAGGTATAGACGTTCAGCCCCTTTTCCAGCGTTTCCTGATCGAGGAAGCCCATCTCTTTCAGCTGCGCCAGCACGGCGTCCTTATAATACCCGCTGGAGCCCATGATTTTCTGGGTGGAAAAGTCCGCCAGCAGCACCGGCTGCGCTTTTGCGCTGTCGGCTTCCCTCTGGGAAAGCTTCTCGTTGTCGACCATCGCCTGCAAGACGACGGCCTGTCGTGAACGGGCGTTGTCCATCGAAATAAAAGGGGAGAATAAAGAGGGACCGTTGGGAATTCCCGCCAGCATCGCCATTTCGCCTAAGGTGCAGTCGTCCAGCTCCTTGCCGAAGAAAAACGCGGCAGCCTTCTGGATGCCGTAGACGCCGTGGCCGTAATAGATGGTGTTCAGATAGGTTTCGAGAATCTGATCCTTGGAGAAATGCATTTCCAGCTTCGCGGCGTACACTGCTTCCTGAAACTTTCGCGACCAGGTCTGATCGAGCGTCAGAAACAGGTTGCGCGCCAGTTGCTGGGTGATCGTCGAACCACCTTCCACGATATCACCGTTTTCAGCGTTGACCAGCACCGCTTTGGCAATCCGGATCGGATCTAATCCATAATGTTGATAAAAACGCCGGTCCTCAATCGAGATCACCGCGTCGATCATCGTCTGCGGAACCTCCTCCAAATTTATCCATTCACTGTTTTTCTGATAGGTCGATTCATAAATTAAACCGCCCTGGTTATTATAAAGACGGATCCGGCTGTCCTGTCCCAGCAGCGGGACATACGACAAATAAGCGTAGCCGTAGAAGCCCAAAAGCGCCAGTAATCCGCACAATGTCAGGACGCATCCGGCCGTGATCAGTTTTTTCATCGTCCATCACCTCGTAGGTTTATTGTGGCCCGTAGAAAGAATTTTAAACTTATTGAAATTGACTATTGACAACTATTCAACAACCGTTATAATCATAGGGAATAAAGGAAAAAGAAACATGATTTCAAAACCAAAACAAGTTCGCGTTGTACGAACCGATCTGAATACCGGGCAGACCGAATGCCTGTGCGAATGCGCATGCGAGGTCGCCGGCGGGAATCAGCTTTTTTATACCGAGACCGGGCCTGACCGGTGTCCGGTCCGGGTTGAAATACAAAGTCAAAGCATAACGATCCAACGTCAAGGTGAAGCGGTAACCACGATGTTCCTGGTGCTTCATCAACGATCCGTCTCCCGCATTCAAACGGAGTTCGGTGTTTTTGAAATCGGCAATCTTACGACTCTTCTGGAACAAACGGAGGACTGTTGGCGCGTCGCGTATGAAATCGGCGAGCCGGGACAGCCGTCCGACCGCTTCCAGATCGAATGGTTTTTTAAGGAGGCAGAAGCGTGAATCAAATTGAAACAAACCTCAAAACCTGCATCATAAACGCGGTGAAACAGGCTTTTGACCTGGATTGGGAAAGCGGCGACGTCGTCATTGAAATTCCAAAGGAAAAGATCCACGGCGATTACTCGACGAATGCGGCGATGCGGCTGACAAAGCAGCTGCGGCAGAATCCGCGGATGATCGCGCAGCAGCTGATCGATCATCTGGATCTGAAGCAAGGCTCAGTCGCTAAATGTGAAATCGCGGGTCCGGGCTTTATCAATTTCTTTATGGAAAGCGCGAGTCTGGCGTCGGTGATCGGCGTCGTGCTGCAGGAAAATGAAAACTACGGACGTTCCGACGCAGGCCAGGGACTGAAGGTCGACGTCGAATATGTTTCGGCGAATCCGACCGGGGATCTGCATCCGGGCCATGCCCGGGGAGCGGCGATGGGCGATTCCGTCACGCGGCTGATGAAATTTGCGGGCTACGACGTGACGCGCGAATACTATGTGAATGACGCAGGCAATCAGATCCGCAACATGGCGCTGTCGCTGCAGGCGCGTTACCTGCAGGCGTGCGGCGTGGAGGCGGAGGTGCCGGAAGACGGCTACCACGGTCCGGACCTGATTAAAATCGCGCAGGACCTCAAACAGGAATATGGCGAAGACCTGGCGCATAAGGATAAAGCAGAAACTTATTCCTTTTTCCGCCAACAGGGACTGCAGGCCGAGCTGGCGAAGCTGAAAGCCGATCTGGCGGCCTTCGGCGTTGAGTTTGATGTCTGGACCAGTGAACAGAGTATTTATGACCGCGGCATGGTGGACAAAGCGCTGAACACGCTGAAAGCTCAGGGCATGACGTATGAAAGCGAAGGCGCCCTGTGGCTGCGCACAACCGATTTCGGCGATGATAAGGACCGCGTGCTCGTCAAGAGCGACGGCAGCTATACGTATCTGACGCCGGATATCGCGTACCATGTCGACAAGTTTGACCGTGGCTATGATAAGCTGATCGATTTCTTCGGTGCCGATCATCATGGCTACATTGCCCGGCTGAAGGCGGCGGTGCAGTCGCTGGGCAAAAATAAAGACGATCTGGAAGTGGACATTATCCAGATGGCCCGGATGGTGAAAGACGGCGAAGAATTTAAGATGTCCAAACGGACCGGCAAGGCCGTTGCCTTAAAAGATCTGGTGGAGGAAGCGGGCGTCGATGCCGTCCGGTACTTCTTCGTTTCCCGCGCTGCGGATACACACATGGATTTCGATATCGACATGGCGAAGAAGCAGACTAACGAAAACCCGGTCTACTACGCTCAGTACGCTCACGCACGGATGTGTTCGATTCTGCGCTCGGGAGCGGATATCCCGCTTGCGGATCATTACGAACTGATCACGCACGAAAAAGAACTGGATCTGCTTAAGCATATCAATGAATTTGCTTCTACGGTCGCCGATGCCGCCAAAACCCGCCAGCCGCACAAGATGTGCAATTATATCACCCGTTTGGCGCAGTTGTTCCACACGTTCTATGCGGACTGCAAAGTCCTGGACCGGACGAATCTGGAATTAAGCGCTCAACGTCTGGCGTTGGTGAAGGCTTCTGAAATGACCCTGCGCAACGCACTGACGCTGATTGGCGTCAGCGCCCCTGAAAAAATGTAAGAAAGGACTGTTTCAAAGTGTCAAATCGTTCAATGACTGATGTTGCTTATCAACTGTTAAGCAAAAAGAAAAACAGCGTCACCTTCAACAAGCTGTGGGATGAGGTTTCTCAAATCATGGGTTATTCCGAAAATGTAGCGGAACGGAAAATTGCCTCGTTCTACACATCGATGATGCTGGACAACCGCTTTACTTCCCTGGGCAACAACAAATGGGATCTGCGGTCGCGGCATACGTATAACGAAACGCACTTTGATACCAGTGCGATCGTTCTCGAGGACGACAATAACGACGAGCTGGACGAACTGGACAGCTTCGAGGAAGAGGCGGAAGTGGAAAAAGTTCCGTTTGAAGAAACAAACGAAGAAAGCTTCTGATGGAGAAAGGGCAGCGCAGTCTGCCTTTTCGTTTGGGGAAAGCCAAGTCTGACCCAGTGAATCAGAGGATCAAAGAATAGTGAGCTTAAGTCATGATGAAGGAAAGGTGAAGCCAATGAAAACAGTAGTCTGGGATTGGAATGGAACATTATTGGATGATGTGGAAGTCTGTATTGAAACGGTCAACGCGATGCTTCGTCAAAGGAATCTGCCGGCGTTAGAAAGCGTGGATCAATACCAGAATGTGTTCACGTTTCCGGTGATCGATTATTACCGCCGGGTCGGCTTTGACCTGGAACGGGAAAGCTTTGAGGCGTTATCGGAGGAATATATGCGCGGGTATCATGAACGGGCAGTGCGCTGCGGGCTGTTCGCGGACGCTGAGCCGGGGATCAAGCAGCTGCGGGAACAGGGTGTGCCGTCGCTGATTCTGTCCGCTTCCCGGCAGGATCATCTGCGCATGCAGACAGAACAATGCGGCTGTACGGAATGGTTCAGCGATCTGATCGGAATATCCGATATCTATGCCAAGGAGAAGCTGAGCGCCGCGCAGGCGTGGCTGAGGAAAAATCCGCAGCCGGACCGGGAAATGATCATGATCGGGGATTCCCTGCATGATGCGGAGGTTGCGGAAGCGCTGGGCTGGGACTGTATTCTGATTGATCGCGGTCATCAAAGCCGCAGGCTTCTTGTCACTTCCGGCAAACCGGTCGTGTCCAATATTCTTGAAGCAATACCACTGATTTTAGGTTAAATAAGCAAATTTTGCGTCATTTCTTTATTTCCCGGGAAATGATGCTTTTCTATTGTAAGTAGAGAATTGCTTTACTTTTCGATAAGCTAAAAAGCCATGACGATGAAATACAATGCTTTTTTTCTCCTCAGAAAGCGAATCAGCTTTGACGTTGAACCTTGAACGGTGATAAGAAAGAACAATAAAAAAAGGAGATCGGAATCTCCTTAATCAGATCAGATTTATGCTTACGACGCTCACCGGTGATACAATCTTTTCTTCTGGTAGACCGGCTCGCACGTCAGATTCATGCCCAGCTTTTTGAATGTCGACGAATCCACTTCCGAAAGCAGCACAGTGGAATGAACTTCGCAGTCTTTCAGCTTTTTCAGCTGCTGCATCGCCAGATGGGATACCGGATTGTTCGTCGCGGCAATCGCCAGGGCAATCAGGATTTCATCGGTATGTAATCTTGGGTTATGATTGCCGAGATGCTGGACCTTCAGCTTCTGGATCGGTTCGATGACATTGGGGGAGATCAGCGGGATGTTGTCGTTGATGCCGCCGATTTCCTTTAACGCGTTTAACAGCGCGGCGCTGGAAGCGCCTAACAGATCGGAGGTTTTCCCGGTGATGATCCGACCGTCGTTTAATTCAATGGCGACGGCGGGTGCTTCGGTTTCCGCCGCTTTGTTTAAGGCGGCGGTGACAACCTTGCGGTCTTCCTTCACAATTCCGGCCTGATTCATGATCAGTTCGATTTTCTGAACGGATTCCTCGGTCGCCATATCACGGCGGTAATCGCACAGCGCCTGATAATACCGGCGCAGAATTTCATCCTCGCTGGCCCGGCACGCCGCTTCATCGTCGATGATGCAGTTGCCGACCATATTGACGCCCATGTCCGTCGGCGATTTGTACGGGGATACGCCCGCAATCTTTTCAAATAAAGTATTCAAGACTGGGAATACCTCCACATCGCGGTTGTAGTTCACCGCCGTTTCGCCATAGGCTTCAAGGTGGAACGGGTCGATCATGTTGACATCGTTGAGATCCGCCGTCGCCGCTTCATAGGCCAGATTGACCGGATGCTTTAACGACAGGTTCCAGATCGGGAAGGTTTCAAATTTAGCGTAGCCCGCTTTGATGCCGCGCTTGTAATCATGATACAGCTGCGACAGACAGGTTGCCATCTTGCCGCTGCCCGGCCCTGGGGCAGTGACGACGATCAGTTCGCGGGTGGTTTCGATGTATTCGTTTTTGCCATATCCTTCATCGGAAACAATGTAGGACACGTTGCTTGGATAACCGGGAATCGGATAATGCAGAACGACGTTGATGCCCAGATTTTCCAGCTTTTTCTTAAACTGATCCGCGGTGATCTGTCCGGCATACTGTGCGATGACGACACTGCCGACATACAGGTCGATGCTGCGGAAAGCGTCGATCAGACGCAGAACATCCAGATCGTAGGTGATGCCCAAGTCGCTGCGGACTTTATTCTTTTCAATATCGGTCGCGTTGATGACGATGACGATTTCAACGGAATCCCGCAGTTCCATTAACATTTTAATTTTACTGTCCGGCTGGAATCCCGGGAGTACGCGGGAGGCATGATAGTCGTCAAAAAGCTTGCCGCCGAACTCCAGATAAAGCTTGTTGTCAAACTGTTTGATCCGTTCTTTGATTTTGGCAGACTGCATCTGCACGTATTTTTCGTTGTCGAAAGCCAGTCTTTTCATAGTCTATACCCCTTAAAAACTCAATTTCATATTATATCAGAAAGAGATCGAGAATGCCATTGAAGAAATGGTAAAATAGGAAGGTTCTGTGAAGCGTTCAAAACAGGACGATCTGAGGGGCAGGCAGGACTGGACGGGTTTTCAACACTTGCAACTGAATAAAAGTTCTAAATACCGCAGAAATGCGGTGTTTTTTTGTCAAATTCCTCTTTCATTTACGTTGTATATGTTGTATAATTATGGTGGCTTATATCTGATTTGGCGGTGACGTAATGAAACTTTTTTATAACAAAACGAGTAAAGATCCTATCTACTATGCTCAAGTCGGAATCCGAAATGGCAAAAAGGTCACAACCAAAAATGTCAAACGTTTCGGGAAACACTCCGAACTGCTGAAAATAACCGATGACCCGCTTTCCTATGTGAAGGAAGAAATTCGGAAAATGAATGAGGAATACCGTGTCGGCAAAGTAGAATACACCTTTTCAACGAATTATAATGAGCGAGTAGAACAAACCGATGATGAGGCTTCCGCATCTACAGAATTGAACGTTGGGTACTTTTTCCTGCAGTATTTGATGAGTGGACTTCAGCTCAAGGATTTCTTCAAGGAAAAGCCCGCCGGAAGAAAGATGACCTTTGACTGTTACACCATTCACCGTTTCCTTGTTTATTCGAGGATCATGGATCCGCTTTCTAAATATGCGATGCTCGACAAGCTGGATTCCTATTATGAAAAGCCGGACTTTAGTTATCAGCATATCCTGCGGTTTATGGATCTTTTGGAAGAACATTACGATGATTATCTCGCATGGCTCTACAAACAGAGCGACACGATCGTAAAAAGGGATTCCTCCGTTCTTTATTATGACTGCACAAACTTCTACTTTGAATGTGAGCAGGCGGATGATGAGATTGTGGACGAGGTCACGGGAGAGATCCTAACCGGATTGCGCCAATACGGTGTCAGCAAAGAAAATCGACCCAACCCTATAGTAGAAATGGGATTATTCATGGACAGCAGAGGAATCCCCATCACCATGTGCCTACATCCCGGAAACGTCAGTGAACAGCTGACCGCAGTTCCTCTGGAAGAAGAAGTATTAAAAATAATTCCGGATTCAAAATTTATCTATTGTGCCGATGCAGGACTTGGCTCCTATAACATCAGAAAGTTCAATAGTATGGGTGGCAGAGCGTTTATCGTCACTCAATCCATCAAGAAACTGAGTGACACACTGAAGAAAGCCGTTTTCAATGACTATGATTACAAACTTCTTTCAGATGATACGCCCATCACTATTGAAGAAATGAAAAATTTTGACCGGCATCATCCTGATAATCTTGCCCTCTATAATGACTCCGCATATAAAGTCGTTTCCGCTGACAAGGTGCTCGATCTGGGACTCTACGAAGATGTAGTTCTGAAAAACGGACGGACGGTACAGAGAAAGGCAAAAGGAGTCTTAAAGCAACGCATTATCATCACTTTTTCCAGAAAAATGATGGAATATCAAAGGACTGTTAGGAATCGTCAGATAGAACGCGCAAAGAAACTACTGGCTCTGAAGGATCCGGAGGAAATCAAAAAAGGTCCGAACGATGTAAAGCGTTTTATGAAACGCGTATCGAAAACAAAATCTGGCGAAAAAGTAATCGTGGAATACACTCTGGATGAAAGTAAAATTGCGGAAGAAGAAAAATATGACGGTTACTATGCGATTGCCACCAATCTTGCGGACCCCGCAAAAGACATCCTCGCAGTGTCACAGAAAAGGTATCAGATTGAAGACTGTTTCAGGATCATAAAAACGAACTTTGACGGACGTCCCGTGAACCATAGACTGGCAGAACGGATCAGAGCACACTTCTTGATATGTTATACCGCACTGCTTGTATACAGACTTTTAGAAGCCCAACTTGATGACCAGAAAACACATGTCACGCCAGCGAATCTGGTGACCACACTAAAGAATATGACCGTCACCAACATCCATGATATTGACTTCATGGCGCTCTATAAAGGCAGCAAAACCCTGGATGCCTTGACACAACTGACTAGGATGCCATTAGACAGACGCCACTATAGGCCAAAGGACTTAAATGGAATGATAAAAAAATTTTTAAGTTAGGAAAAATATACAACATTTTTGGCCATAGGAAAAGCCGGAATTCCTTTATTTTTCAAGGGATTCCGGCTTTGTTATGCATTTCAAGTGTTGAAAACGGGATTATATTGTACAATACTTTGTTCAGTAATGTAATAAGAATTTCAGGTAAAGTATGACTAGCAAGTTCAATTAAATAATGTTTTAAGTTTATCTTATAAAAAGATAAATTCAAATCGAATACCCTGAGAATATTATTTGAGAGAAAACTAAATCAAGTTATTGGAGGTTGAAGGGTGTCCTGAACATATGTATATGTTGACCAGAATACCTCCTAAGCATGGCTTTTCAGAGTTTATGGGATATCTTATAGGTCAACTGAAAAGTTTGTTCCACTTAAGAAAGTAGAGAAAGAAAAGTGGAAATTACTCATACAAATACGAACGACATGATGTTCCTAGATGTAGCGTGCCGACTGATAAGATCTGAGCGCTAATTCTTTCGTCCATGTATCGCAGATTTCACAATGCGGATCTTCTAAGACAAGATCGATGATTTTAGTTGGAAGTGCTGAGAAATTAGCTCTCTCTGCTTTTCTTTATTTTGGATTGAGCTTCTTCCTTTGCCTCTTCCTGCGAATCCAAGTGATTCTGAATGTCTTTGATTTATTAAATAGAAGTCAGCTGCTTACTCATAATCTTCTCACTCTTAGCCCCGAATCCTAGTTTATTCAAAAGGTTCAGTTGTTTAGAAGGCTAATCCGCTTGTAAATATAAAGCGATCAGTTCCTCTTCAATCGTCGCTAAAATTTTCTTTTTGACTTCTCGATCATAAAACTGGCTGGAATCCAAGCTGCTAGCTTGAAAGTTATCTATGATTTGTTGCCATTCTTCCGCAGTTGTACCTTCATTATCTCCTACCTCCTTCTCTATCTTAATTATCATAGAGTTGGAGCTTTTTTATAGTTGGGTTGTATTTGACGCTTACGAAACTTTGCGCAGGTTTACCAACTGAGATTTTCTTCGTTTCTTAACTTCTAATTCTTGAGTTTTACCTTCATTATCAAAAGGATTACGCTGAGGTCGGATTAGTCGTACCCGAGAATCGATATTTCTTTAAATGTCCACGAAGCTCATTGATAACCTCATTCTGTTCTTGAATGATTTTATCCTATTCCTCAATAGTTGTATCCCACTAGAATTTCATATATCTCTTCGATTTCGTGCTCGAGATCCTCAATCGTATTTCCTTGACATTGGGGATATTTTATACCCAGTTTACTTGACAAACCCATGCTACGAAGATTCTGTACGATGGTGAAAAACATTATGAGCTTTATACTAAAAAACTATGAAACGATTTTTGATATCTAGTGAGCATGATATCAAGAGGATAGTGCAATTATTTTTTTTGAGTTGAGGTTATGTAAGGCCTATAGCGTGGCTTGTGATTCTGCGATTGTCTTAACATATGAATAATTAATTATATGGATTATTGTTTTTTTTAATAATATAGGGCATAATACTAAGTGTTCATAAATGGGGGGCTATGATTTGGTTAAGTATTCTATTATTGTGCCAGTTTATAATGTAAAAAAATATTTAAATGAATGTATTAGATCAATTCTTGATCAAAAATATTTTGATTTAGAAATATTATTGATAGATGATGATTCAACAGATGGTAGTCGACAACTTTGCGAATGGTTTCAAAATGAATATGATTTCATCAAGTTGTTTAAAAACAAATCAAATAGAGGATTATCTTATACGCGTAATGTTGCGCTAAGTCATGCAACTGGATGTTATATTTGGTTTATAGATTCTGATGATTATATAGAAGGATTTTCCTTTATTAAGCTAGATAATATTTTAACTAAAATGAATGATCCTGATATTTTATATTTTGACTTTAAAGAAATATACAGTGATCACACTAAAACAGTGACAATGCCTAAAGAAATTTCAAGACATATGTTTTATGGAGGAAATGTATGTAGATGCATTTATAAAACTAATTTTATAAATAGAATTAATCTTAAGTTTCCTTTAAACTTATATGGGGAAGATCTTTTTTTCAATACTGTAGCAGCAAATAAGGCGAAGAAAATAGAATATATAAGAATTCCGTTATATATGTATAGGAAAACGGTTGATGGCTCAATAATGGATAAACGATCTATGAAATTAATCAATGATGTTTTAATAGTTAGTCAGCGGCTAATTAAATATTTT
>OLRK01002244.1_pt1 | contig 12741 bp, 11 predicted proteins | sample 1672911 | NCBI WGS metagenome assembly OLRK01 (sample SAMEA3136736, study PRJEB25190) | human gut metagenome | biome: human gut; feature: human-associated habitat; material: faeces | place: Austria | collected 2013 | reverse complement strand
GGAATATGGCTGTTTACGCAGCCGCGCTCCGGCGCGAGTGTGCGCCAGGCGCACACGGTTTTACAGTTTCCTATAAATCAACAAAAATGCGAAAACCAGTCATTTTTTCATTTCTTTCTTAAAATCTATCACAAACCAGGCGAAATTTCCACTGTAAATAAAATATTAGCAAAAAAGTTTCCTGTGAGTAAACTTCGGCCGGTTTGACGGAGAAGGGAAAAACTTGGTAAAATCGCCGCATAGAGAGACGGCCGCTCAGAAGGGAGATAGAACATATGTATAATTTTGATGAGATCATTGACAGACGCCACACCAACGCCATGAACACAGACGGGTTCCGGGACTATATTTTCCACGCGGATGAGACCATGACCTTTCCTTATAAAGATGAGGAATTTATCCGTATGTGGGTGGCGGACATGGAATTTGCCACTCCGGACGTGGTGATCGACGGCATGAGGGAGCGGCTTTCCAAGCGGATTTTCGGCTATACCAGAGTATTTGAGAAAAGCTACTACGACGCTTTGTCCGCCTGGTGCGAGAGACGGTACGGCTGGGGCTTTGACCGGAAGGAGCTGGTGATGTCCAACGGCGTGATCCCGGCCCTCTACGAGCTGGTGGAGTACATCTGCGAGCCGGATGAAAAGGTGCTGTTTTTAACTCCGTCCTACGCCTATTTTAAGTACGCGGCGGATTTTAACAAGCGCGGCTACGTCTGCTCCGATTTAAAGGTGGAGGACGGGTATTACACCATCGACTTCGAGGACTTTGAGAAAAAGGCGGCGGATGAAAAAACCACCCTGTTTATCCTCTGCAACCCCCACAACCCCAGCGGACGTGTCTGGAGGGAGGACGAGCTGAAACGGATGGCGGAGATCGCGGAAAAATACGGGCTGTGGGTGATTTCCGACGAGATCCACTGCGACCTGCTGCGGTTAGATCAGACCCACATCCCCATGGGAAAGGTGATGCCGGACTACAAGCGCCTGGTGACCTGCATGGCTCCCAGCAAGACCTTCAACCTGGCGGGAATGATGATTTCCAATATTATCATCCGGGACGAAACACTTCGGGAGATCTGGCTGAGCCGCCATTACAACTTTGACAACCCGTTGAGCATCGCCGCGGCCCAGGCGGCCTACGAAAAGGGGGAGCCGTGGGTGCAGGAGCTGCGGGCCTACCTGGATGAAAACTTCCGGTTTACGAAGGAATATCTGGCGGAGCACCTTCCCAAGGCGAAGTTCCGCATTTCAGAGGCCACTTACCTGGCCTGGGTGGATTTGAACGCCTACTTTGAGCCGGACGAGAGCCTTCCCATGTTCTTCGCCTACCGGGCGGGCGTGCTGCTGGAGGGGGGAAATATGTTTGTACAGAATTCCGACGGCTTTATCCGCTTAAATTTAGCCTGTCCGAAATCCGTGCTGGCGGAGGGCTTAAAGCGGATCTGCGAGGCAGTCAATACGAAACATACGGAAAAGTACACAGGGGAAATAAATTCATAAAAACGGAGGAGAAGGATGGATATTCGCGAGATCAAAGGGCTTGCTTTGGGAGAGCAGGACTATGTCATTCAGATGCGGAGGGAGTTTCATAAACATCCGGAGGTATCGGGAAAGGAGTGGGAGACCAGAAAACGGCTGATCGCCGAGATCGAGGCCATGGGGGTTCCCTACGAGGAGGTTCCCGGGACGGGCCTGATCGCGGTCATAAAGGGGGAAAAGCCGGGGAAAAACAAGGTGCTGCGGGCAGACATCGACGCCCTTCCCATGCAGGAAGAACGGGAGAACTTAAAAAGGGAAAAGGAGTGTATTTCCCAGACTGACGGCGTCTGCCACGCCTGCGGCCACGACGCCCATATGGCCATGCTGTTGGGGACCATGAAACTGCTGTGCCAGATGAAAGAGGAGCTGCCGGGAACGGTGTACTGCTGCTTTGAGGAGGGAGAGGAGACCAACTGCGGAATTGAGGCCATGATCAAAGCCCTGGAAAAATATCCCGTGGATTCCTGCTTTGCCCTCCACGTCTACAGCGGCCTGGAGGCGGGCAAGGTGAATATCGCCCCGGGTCCCAGGATGGCCGGCACCGTGGGGATCGGGTTTCACATCAAGGGAAAGAGCGGCCACGGCTCCCGTCCGGACCAGGCCGTAAATCCCATCATCCCGGCGGCCCACATTATCACCCAGTTAAATTCTGCCTTTATGAACCAGCTGGACGTGGAGGAGACGGTCACCCTGGGCCTGGGAATGGTGAAGGCGGGAGAGGCCACCAACGTGATTCCAGACGATGCCTACGTAGGGGGGACCGCCCGGTTTTTCAGCCGCCAGGAGGGGGAAAAGGCCCTGGCCATTGTCAACCGCATCGCGGAGAGCACCGCTGCCAGCCACCGCTGCGGGATCGAGTTTGAAAGGAGAAACGGCATCAGCCCCTATCCGGTGGTAAATGACAGGGAGACGGCCCTGAAGGTGCAGAAAAACCTGGCGGCCATCTGCGGGGAGGAAGTGCTGGGAGAGTGTGATAAATGGTACGCCTCCGAGTGCTACAGCGCCTACCTGGAGAAATATCCCGGCGCCCTGGGATTTCTGGGAATCCGTGGCGAGGAGTACGGCAGCGGGGCCGCCCATCACAACGGAAAATTCGACATCGACGAATCGGTACTGTACCTGGGCGTGTGCGCCGAGATGGCGTTTGCCCTGGGAGAATAAATCATGGGGAAGGTGAATGAGATGAAAGGGGAAACAACGAAAGAGAAGAAACCGTTTAAAATGCCGCATTTGCTGTGGATCATGTTTGGGATTATCCTGCTCTCCTGCGTGGCCACCTATCTGATTCCCGCGGGACAGTTCGCAGTGAACGAGGCGGGGGAGATCATCGGGACGGAGTTTCAGTATCTGGGATACCAGACGCCGGTCAGCCCCTGAGATGCCCTGATGAGCATGAAGTCCGGATTGGCGGGAGCCGCTACCATCATGTTTGTGGTCATGGTGTCAGGTGCCACCATCAACGTGGTGCTGGACACGGGAGTGCTGGACGATCTGATGAACTGGGCCGTTTATAAATTAAAGGACAAAGGCGCGGGGCTTTTGGTGGCCATGATGATGATTCTGATGGCTTACCTGGGCGGTTTTGGAGGAACGGACGCCCTGATCGCCGTGGTTCCCATCGGAGTGCTGTTTGCGAAGAAACTGAAACTGGATCCCATCTGTGCCCTGGGAGTGACCACCTTCGCGGCCCTGGTCGGTTTTGGCACCGGCCCGGCCCAGCAGGCCACCACTCAGATGCTGATGGGGGTGATCCCCTACTCGGCGTTCTTTACCCGGCTGGTGATCATGAATGTTTTCCTGGCGGTGGCCATCGGGATGATGCTCTTATACGTGAAAAAGATCCGCAAAATCCCCAGGCGTCCCTGATGTACGCCCAGGGCTGGCGTCCGGATACGATGGCAGAGGGAGAATCGGAGGATCAGCTCTTAAAAAAGGTGGAGATGAACTGGAGAAAGATGGCCGTGATCGTCATTTTCATCCTTCAGTACCTGATCATTGCCCTCTATCCCCTGATGGGAGGGGATTCCAACCTCACCTTTGACTTTATGATCGCGGTGATGATCTGCACCATGATCCTGGTGGGCATCATCGGCGGCATGAACGCCGACGAGCTGGGGCAGAGCTTTGCCAAGGGATTGGCGTCCATGGCCTTTGTGGCCTTCGTCATCGGCATGGCAAAGGTGATTTCCCTGGTACTGGACAACGGAAACGTGATCCACACCATCGTGTACGTGCTGACAAAACCTCTGCTGGAGCTGCCGAAGTCCGTGGCCAGCGTGGGGCTTACGGTTATCGTATCCATCATTAACCCCATTATCCCCTCCGCCACCTCCAAGGCGGCCATCCTGGTTCCCATTATGAAACCGGTGGCGGACGCCCTGGGACTTCAGCCGAATCTGGCGGTGGTGGCCTACCAGATGGGCGACAGCTTTACGAACCTGCTCTCCCCCCTCCTTGGCTGGATGATCGGCTCCTGCGCCATGGCAAATGTGCCCTACAGCACATGGCTGAAGTGGGTATTTCCGAAGGTGCTGCTGTTTATCGTGCTGGCCTGCGTGATCGTGTTCCTCTTAACGGCCACCGGCTGGAGCGGCGTGATCTAGGCAGAGCAGAGAAAGGGGAAGGAATATGGAAAAACAGGAATTTTTGAAACGGTATCTCACAGACCGCCGGGGGACGTACTGTTCCAAATGGGACGGCCTGGAGGAGAAATTTGGAGAGTCCGATCTGGTGGGAATGTGGATCGCGGATATGGAGTTTCAGACCTGCGACGGGATCACGGAGGCTCTCATGGAGCGGGTAAAACACGGGATTTACGGCTACAGCTTTGTGCCGGAGGACTACTACCGCGTGTTTTCTGACTGGATGGAGAGGCGGTATCATTTGCCCATCCCCAGGGAGTGGGTGCGGTTCAGCACAGGCTGCGTGACGGGGATCGCCTGGATGATCCACGCGTTTACGGAGCCGGGGGACAGCTGCATGATCCTGACGCCGGTGTATTACCCCTTCCACAACGTGGTGACCAACAATCACCGGAATTTGGTGACGGTCCCCTTAGACTACGATGGTCACGGCTATTTCACCATGAACTATGAGGCCATAGAGGCGGCCATCGTGGAACACCAGGTGAAAATGCTGATCCAGTGCTCCCCCCATAATCCGGCGGGCCGGGTGTGGACGGAGGAGGAGCTGGACCGGGTGCTCTCCATCTGCGAAAAACATCACGTGCTGGTGGTGAGCGACGAGATCCACCAGGATCTTGTGATCGGGGACCATCCCTTTGTGCCGGCGGCAGCCGTTTCCGGAGGGAGATACCGGGACATGGTTGTGACCTTAAACTCCGCCTCCAAGACCTTCAACCTGGCCACCCTGATCCACTCCCACATCCTGATTTCCAACGAGGAGCTGCGAAAGACCTACGACGCCTTCGCCGCCGGGCTGAACCGGACGGAGGTGAGCCTGATGGGAATGCTGGCGGCGAAAGCGGGCTATGAGACGGGAGAGGACTGGCTGGAAGGGCTGCTGGCAGTGGTAAAGGACAATTACGCTTACGTAAAAGAGACCTTAAACCGGGAGCTGCCCCGTCTCACGGTGTGCGCCATGGAGGGGACGTATCTGGCCCTTTTAGACCTGCGGGCCTATGTGGATCCGGAACAGGTGGAGGAGTTTGTCCAGGGGCGCTGCCGCCTGGGCGTGGATTACGGCGAATGGTTCGGGGCGGAGTACCGGGGATTTATCCGCGTGAACCTGGCGACAGATCCGGCCTATGTGGAACAGGCGGTGAATCATCTGATTCAGGGAGTAAAGGCCCTGAAAACAATATAAAGAAGTTCTGATAAAGGCTCCATGGCCTGGAGTCCGTGGAAGGTCAAGCGGTTTTGGCGAAAGCCAGGGCCGCCTTTTTTCGCGTCATAGGAAAGGACGTTCTCTATGGCAGCTATGACAAATATGACAGTTATGACAGAAAAGCCCCCGGCGGGAGGGCACAGGTTTCCATCTGTGGAAAGGTCTGAATCTATTCCCAGGTAAAATTTTAGTAAAATATTAACTAAACCAGTTGATTTTTTTCCTCACAGCGGATACACTGTAATTGAAACGAAAAGGAAAGGGAACGGAGGTGGGAGATGGCGACCATAAAAGAGATTTCACAGAAGGCCGGCGTGTCCATGGCAACCGTGTCCCGTGTGTTGAATAAGGATAAAACCCTGGCGGTTTCCGACGGGGTGAGAAATCAGATTTTTGCCATTGCCCATGAGCTGGGCTATGTGCCTGTAAAGCTCAGGCATCTGTCTGTGTCGGAAGGCATTACCATCGGTGTGGCGGACTGGCACGTCCTTCGCCGGGAGAGCACCAATCAGAAACTGGCGGACTTAACCAAGATGGCGGAGCGGGACTGCCGGTATCCGGTGCGGTTTATCCGGCTGTTTTACGGGCAGGACGCGGAGGTGGACGGGGTGATCGCCCTGGGGTATTTTACGGAGGAGGAGACAGCTTACCTGCTGCGCCAGTCCTGTGCCCTGATTTTTGTGGGTTCCAACCGGAAGGATTACCTCTTTGACCAGATCCGCATTGACCACGAGTCCGGTGTAAGGGAGATGGTTCGCTCCATGACGGAGGAACAGGGCGTCCGCACCGTGGGCTATCTGGGCGGGATCTATGAGGACGCCCAGGTGCGCATCGGGGAGAAACGGATGCGTTTTTTTGAGAGCCTGTTAAAGGAAAAGGGACTTTACCGGCCGGAGCAGTTCCTGGTGGGGGAGTGCATGGCGGAGTCAGGCTACGGCTTGTTAAAAGGGGCCATAGAGGCGGGACAGCTGCCGGAGGGCCTTCTCATCGGGAGCGACGAGGTGGCGGAGGGAGCCCTGCGGGCTCTTTCAGAGGCGGGCCTGACCCCCGGAAGGGATCTGTCGGTGACGGTCTACAAGGATATAGAGACCAGGCTGTTTGCCACCAGTTCCTGTGATACGATCCGCATTTACACCGATTTCATGTGGGAGAATATGCTCCGCTGCCTGTTGGAGCGGGTGGAGCAGAAACGGCAGGAGACCATCACCATGATCTTCCCGTCCCGGTACGTGCGGGCGAAGTAACAGCGGTTAAAGGCATTGCGCTTTAACATATATCAATCAATTCATACTCAATCAGAGGAGGAAAAACATGAAGAAATCACTTTCAGCAGTATTGGCATTGGCTCTGGCAATGGGAACCCTGACCGCCTGCGGCGGCTCCGACAAGCCGGCGGAGACCAGCGCGGCATCCGGTGAGACGGCCGGAAATGAGGCAGAGGCCACGGAAGCGGCAGAGGCCGTGGACATCGACAAGCTGACGGTAGCCTTCGTGCCGTCCAAGGATCCGGAGGAGATCGTGACGGCCACCGAGCCCTTAAAGGGAATGCTCCAGGAGGAGTTAGCCGGTCTTGGCTACAACGTAAAGGATGTGGAGATTACTGTTGGAACGAACTACGAGGCCGTTGGCGAGGCGTTAAGCGCGGGAACCGCGGATGTGGGCCTGATCCCCGGCGGCACCTACGTGATGTATGACGACGGCGCAGAGGTGATCCTGACGGCTACGAGAAACGGCCTGACCAAGGATTCTGACAACGCGGCAGACTGGAACGACGATCAGCCCAACCCCTTCACCGACGAGCAGGTGACCTACTACCGCGCCCTGGTGCTTGCAGGTCCCTCCGAGAAAGGACAGGCTCTGGTGGAGAAGGTCAACAGCGGCGAGGAGCTGACCTGGGACGACTTAAACAACGCTACCTGGGCCGTGATGTCCACCACCTCCCCGGCCGGCTACATCTATCCGTCCATCTGGCTCCAGGACAACTACGGAAAAGCCCTCACCGACCTTTCCAACGTAGTGACCTCTGACTCCTACGGCAGCACCATGGCCCGTCTGGCGTCCGGTCAGATCGACGTGATGGTGAGCTACGCGGATGTCCGCAACGACTATGTGGACCAGTGGAACGCTGAGTACGGCAGAGAGGGCTCCATCTGGGAGGAAGTAGGCGTGATCGGCGTAACCCCCGGCATCTACACCGATACGGTGAGCGTGAGCAAGTTCTCCCCCATTATGGATGACGGCCTGAAGGCAGCCCTTCAGCAGGCGTTCATCAACATCGGCAACACCGACGAGGGCAAAGAGGTTATCGCCATCTACTCTCACAACGGCTATCAGGTAGCCCAGGATTCTGACTACGACAACGAGAGAAAGGCTCAGGAGATCATCCGCAGCATGAACGAGTAATGTCCGGTATGGACGTTCGGCACGGACAGCACGAGGAAACCCGAAAACGTGTGCGCCTTGGCCGGAGGCTTTTGTGTCACAGGAGACGTGGTTTCCTGTGACAGAATAAGAGGCGCCGTCATTTTTGGCGGCGCTTAAAATATGCGATGAGGTAGAGATATGATACGATTTGAACACGTAAGCAAGGTATACAGCAACGGCGTGAAGGGACTGGACGATGTGACACTGGACATTGAGCAGGGAGAGTTTGTGGCCATCATCGGCCTTTCCGGAGCCGGAAAATCCACCCTGATTCGCTCCATTAACCGGATGCACGGCATCACGGACGGCAGCCTGACGGTGGACGATGTAAACGTGACCAGCCTGCGGGGCAAGGGGCTGCGCAAATTCCGCCGGAAGATCGGCATGATCTTCCAGTCCTTCAACCTGATCACCAGAACTACGGTGATCAACAATGTGCTCACCTCCCGTGTGCCGGACCTGCCCTGGTGGCGTTCCCTGCTGGGGGCCTACCGCAGGGAGGACAAGATCGCGGCCCTGGAGGCGCTGGACAAGGTGGGAATCTTAGACAAGGCCTATTCCCGTGTGGATCAGCTCTCCGGCGGACAGCAGCAGCGGGTGGCCTTAGCCAGGACTCTGGCCCAGAATCCGTCCATCATCCTGGCGGATGAGCCGGTGGCGGCCCTGGATCCGGTGACAGCCAAGCAGGTCATGGACGATTTCCGCCATATTAATAAAGAAATGAAGATTACGGTCATCATCAACATCCATCATGTGGACCTGGCCCTGGAGTACGCAGATCGGGTGATCGGCATCCGGGCGGGACGGATCGTCTACGACGGCCCGGCGTCCCAGGTGGACGAGGCAGTCCTTTCTTCTATTTATAATGGAAAGGAATACGGGAAAATGGAGGCGGCAGGATGAGAGAAGGAAGACAGATTACCCTGTCAAACGGAAAGACGGTAGAACGGCCCCGGTCCTACACCCTGCCCATCCTCCTTCTTGTGGTGGCGGCGACAGCCCTGTCCGTGCGGGTGACGGGATTTAAAATGTCGGTGCTGATGGACGGAGGATACCGATTCTTTGACATCTTAAAACAGATGGTCCCGCCCAATATCTCCTACTTAGACAAGGTGTGGGGACCGCTCTTTGATACCATCAAAATGTCCGTCCTGGGCTCGGCGGCGGGAGCTGTGCTGGCGGTGCCTTTTTCGGTGATCGCCTCCTCCAACATCGTGAAAAACCGGGTGGTCATCAGCCTGGTGAGGATTTTTTACAGCATTGTCCGCACCCTGCCCACTCTGGTGACGGCCCTGATCGCCACCTATATCTTCGGTCTGGGCACCATGGCGGGAACCATCGCCATCGGCGTATTTACCTTTTCCTACGTGGGAAAGCTCCTTTACGAGCAGATCGAGACGGTGGACATGGGCGCTTACGAGGCCATGGAGGCTTTGGGAGCCACCAGGTTCCACGCTTTCCTGTATTCGGTGATTCCCCAGATCCTGCCGGGCTACATTTCCAACTGTCTGTTCTGCTTTGAGGGAAATGTGCGTTACGCCGCCATCTTAGGCTACGTGGGAGCCGGCGGCCTGGGCCTGATCATCAATGAGAAGGTGGGCTGGAGAGAGTATGACAAGGTGGGAATGATTCTGCTGACGTTGTTCGGAGCCGTGGTGGTCATTGAGTTTATCAGCCATCAGATCCGCAAAAAGCTGACGTAAGGAGGAAACGAGGATGAATGAGAAAGTAGCAGCGCAGTTAAACGCGGAGAAATCCCCCCTCCTGAAACGGCTGATCCTGACGGCGGTGATCCTGGCGGTGCTCATCTGGAGCAGCGTGGGCATCCGGTCCACCTCCGCCGTGGGAAACGGCATGGCGGTGGCGGCCAGCATTTTGAGGGGAATCGTGACGCCGGACGTGGAGTTTTTATTTGACTTTACCTCCCAGGGCGTGCCCTATCTGCTCTTGGAGACGGTCTGCATCGCCTTTATGGGAACGCTAGTGGGAGCGGTGATCGCCATCCCCTTCGCCTTCCTGGGGGCGTCCAACATTGTGCCTAAGGGCGTGGCCCTGATCAGCCGTGTGGTGGTCATGGCGGTGCGCACCATTCCGTCCTTCGTATACGGACTGATGTTTATCCGCGTCACCGGCCCCGGCGCGTTCGCGGGCCTGATGACCATGAGCCTCTGTTCCGTGGGAATGGTGTCGAAGATGTACATTGAGACCATCGAGGACCTGGACAAGCGGATTCTGGAGTCCTTAGACGCGGCGGGCTGTACCTTTTTCCAGAAGATCCGCTACGGCATTCTGCCCCAGCTTCTGCCGGATTTTGCCTCCACGGTGATCTACCGGTTTGACATGAACTTAAGAGACGCCACGGTGCTGGGCTTGGTGGGCGCCGGCGGGATCGGAGCTCCTTTGATCTTTGCCATGAACTCCTACCGCTGGAACGAGGTGGGATCCATTCTCATCGGCCTGATCGTGCTGATTCTGGTGATCGAGGTGTTCTCCACCAGGATCCGGAATAAACTGGTAAGGGGGTAGCACATGGGACGGAAAGTGACCATTTACTATACGTCGGACACTCACGGGAACCTGTTCCCGGCGGAAAACGGCGGGGGAAGTATGCTCCAGTGTTTCGGGGCATATAAAAAGGACGGAAATACCCTGATTTTAGACGGGGGAGACACCATCCAGGGTTCTCCTCTCCTCAAGTATTTGCGGGAGACGGGAGAGTTCGCGAAGGTCATTCCCTGGGCCTTCAACCAGGCGGGATATGACTATTTTACCCTGGGAAACCACGATTTTAACTTCGGATATGAAAAACTGGAGGAATTTTTGACGGCCATGGAGGCGGAGTGCCTGACGGCCAACCTCATCGACGGCCTGGGCCGCCTGCCGGTCAAGCCCTGGACCCTGCGGGTGCTGGAAAACGGCCTGCGGGTGGGCATCTGCGGCGTGGTGACGGACTGTGTGAACCTGTGGGAGGCGAAGGAGAATCTGGAGCACCTTCAGGTGACGGACGCTTTCACGGCGGCGAAAAAGGCCCTGGAGGAGATGAAGGGGCAGTGCGACGTGACGGTCTGTGTCTATCACGGCGGCTACGAGTGCGACCTGGAGACGGGAAACCGGCTCTGCAAGGGGAAGGAAAACGTGGCCTGTGAAATGCTGGAGAAACTGGATTTTGACCTTCTGCTCACCGCCCACCAGCACATGGAGACGGCGGGGCGGACGGTAAACGGCACCTACACCCTGCAGCTTCCTCCAAACGGCGGGAAGTACGGGAAGGTGGAGCTGGAGGAAGGGGAAGGCGGCTGGAAGATTTCCGGGGAGCTGATCGCTCCCGGGGAGGAGACGCCGGCGGCCATGAGCGAGGCCTTAAAGCCGGTGCAGGAGGCGGAGAGCCGGTGGAGAGACCGGGTGATCGGCAGCCTGGCGGAGGAAATCCCCCCAGAGCCTCTTTTGGAGCGGGCTATGAACGGTTCCCGTCTGGCAGACTTAGGAAACCAGGTGCAGCTTTGGAAAACAGGGGCGGACATGGCCTGCATCGGCCTGGCAAACGTGCCCCTTGGCCTGGAGCGCCAGGTGCGCCTGGGAGATATGCTGAAGGTATTTCCCTTCCCCAACCGGCAGGTGACGCTCACCGTCACAGGGGCGGTGCTGAAGGCCGCCCTGGAGCGGTGCGCCTCCTATTTTGACTTGGAGGACGGGCAGGTGGTGATCTCCGAACGGTTCACGAAACCGAAGGCGGAGCACTACAACTACGATTACTACGCGGGGGTGGAGTACACCGCCGACATCCGCCGTCCCGTGGGGGACCGGGTGAGCGGCGTCCTGGTAAACGGCGCCCCCCTGGAGCCGGAGCGGACCTACCGCCTGGCCATGAGCGACTACCGGGCCACAGGCACCGGGGGCTATGAGTGTTTCCAGTCCTGTCCGGAACCGGAGGTCTTTCCGGGGGATATGCAGTCCACCGTGCTGGAATACCTGGAATGCCACCCAGACGCCCAGGTGAAACCGCTGGGGCGGGTGAAGGTTGTGTGGTGACGGACGGGGACCGGAGGCTGGGACGCAGTTTGGAATGTTATGAATATGGATATAGGAAGGCCCCGGAGGTTGTATCTCCGGGGCTATTTGATTGCGGGATGACTGCTACTATGCTATAATGCCTATGTTACAGCCCCGATACTGGCAACAGGAAGGGGGTGTACATATTGGAAGTACTAGTTTCGTTTTTCGTCACTGTTGCGGCAGGTGTGGTTTGCCACCTCATCTGCAAATGGCTGGACGGTGATGAGTAACCGGTAACCGGCCTGCGGGCCTAAGCCTTCCCGCTATAAAATAGGAATAGAAAAGCCCCAGAGGTCGCATCTCTGGGGCTTTTCACTTGTGCCCATATTGGACTACTAGTTTCGTTTGCCTACCGGCATTATAGCATATGCAGATCAGATTTACAAGATACCACGAAAATTTTCCACCGGTTTCCCAGCGGCGAATGCCCGGGCATTGTTACAATTTATGGCCAATGTCAGTCAGGTTATAAATAAAATTTTTGAAAGATCTAACTCAAATTAAAAAAATTCCCACGATAAATAGTACGATAAATGAACGGCTTGAACGGATTGCGGGATGACTGCCGCTATGCTATAATAGCGCAAGGAACAACCGTGTCACTGCAAGGGCGTTGGCCTCCCACTCGAATACATAAGAGGGGAGGTGGTGCGGATGAATTTTGATTTCAAAGACCTGATGGCGTTTGGAATGTTCATTATCGCATTGCTTGCCTTTATTTTTAATAATCGTAAGTAGCGTTTTCTAAGTCCCAGAGATGGGCATAGAAAAACCACCCTTGTAAACTTTGGCGAAGTAGTAAGGGTGGAATTTCTATCTGATAATACTGGCCAACCCCTTGTGGGCGGTTGTTCTTTTTATGCTTTTACTATAGTAC
>OLRK01002243.1_pt1 | contig 12744 bp, 10 predicted proteins | sample 1672911 | NCBI WGS metagenome assembly OLRK01 (sample SAMEA3136736, study PRJEB25190) | human gut metagenome | biome: human gut; feature: human-associated habitat; material: faeces | place: Austria | collected 2013 | reverse complement strand
GCGGCAGTTTATCTTATTTTACGTCCTCGATTTCATCTGAATTATTTCCCGTAAACCTCCGGATAAAACTCCTTCACCGCGTCGGCCCGGTTGATGAGCACATCCCCCCAGGCGTAATCCGCCACAAACACGGAGTAATCTCTGGGGTCTTTCGGAATGTTGGGAAGGATATTCGCCTGGTTTAAATGGCTGGCCAGGGCGATGTCCACCGGCAGTTTCGCCAGCTCGTAGCAGTCGCGGACGAAGGTGTGGGCCTGCTCCTCCGGATAACCGTCCTGGGCCAGACGCTCCGGTTTCATCATGGGATTGACTCCCAGACCGCCGTGGAGGGCCACCTTATAGGTTTTTCCCGTCTCCTCGTCCGTATCCTCGAAGAAAAAGGCGGTACAGCCAGGGGTATGCCCCGGAACCAGGCGGGTTCTGATCTCAAAATTCCCCATGCGGACGGGGTTCTCGTCCTCATAGAAATTGGTGACGGTGTAGGGCCGCACCCGCATGGGAAAATCAGAATCCGCAAACCGCTGGTGCTCCACCTCGTCCCGCTTGGACAGCCAGATTTCACAGCCGGTCATCTCGTGGAGCAGGCGGGCACAGCTGGAGTGATCCCCATGCCAGTGGGTGAGAAAGATCTTCTTGATGTCCATGGGATCAAAGCCCGCTCTCCAGATCCGGTCGATCACCAGGTAAAACACTTCCTCATTTAACCCGGTATCAAAGAGAATCAGCCCGTCTCCCGTGTCCAGAAGAAACACCGCCACATTGTCCTGCCCGCCCACGTTCCAGACGTGGGGGGCGTTGCGGTACGCCGGAATGGCGTGTTCCCAATGGGTGGCCATGGATTTATTGCTCAGGCGGTCTCCGGTGGGGGCGTAATAAAAAATTTTTTCCATAATCAATCGTTCCTTTCTATTTCTTTATCTGTTTTTAGGATCATTATAAATTTTCCGGCAGTCATCCGTAAATAGGATAGAAGAAATTAGCGGAGACCGCGATGGTCACCACGGCAATTATAATATAAGGAATGGTAAACTTCGCCACCTGGGACACTTTATAATTTCCGGCGGCGTAAATGAGGGCCGTCTCCGCGGCTCCCGACGGAAAGCCCAGGGAAATCACGTTGGCGATGGAAATGATCAGCATAATGCCTCTGGGATCCCAGTTTCCCGCCAGGCAGACGGTAGCTGCCACGGTGTAAAGGATGTTCTGGGTCGCCGAGTTGGACATGACGGTGGTCATTCCGATGCACACTGCCGAGAACAGGAACATGACTGCCATGGAGCTGGGATGTCCGCCCAGAACGTTTAAGATCGCCGTTCCGATCAGATCTCCGGCCCCGGATTTGGTCATGGCAGAGGCCACGCCCAGAACGCCGGCCATGAGAAAGATCATATCCGCCGTCATTGCCTTCGTCACCTCCGGCACCTTCAGGGCCTTGCCGTAGATAAGGGCCAGAACGCCGGCCGCAGGCGCTATGTACATCAGCTTTCCCGTCCACTTATTGAGCACAAGCACTGCCATCACCGCTACAAACACTACGTAGACCAGCGTTTCCTGAGCCTTCGGGAGAGTGGGGGTATCCTTTACATCCTTTAAACCCTTGGTGGATACGTTTCCCTTCCTCGGAAGGAGTTTCCAGGCGATAAGGCAGTAGATGGTCAGGCAGATTACCGGCAGCGCCCCCACCTTGAACTTGTCAAACATCTGGAGCAGGTATGCCTCCTCCGTGATGATATTGGAATAGCGGGCGTTGACCGTGGCGAAGTTGGTAGCTCCCATGCCGATGGGAATGTATCCCTTCCAGATACAGCTGATTCCCAACATCGGCATCAGCAGGCGGCTGGGTGTCACCTCTCCCTCGTCACTTAAGGTAGCCAAGAATACCACCATAATCGAGAAGGTAGCCGTCGCCGGAATAAACTGCACGAAGGCGATGACGATAATATAAAAGAACACGATCAGAGCCATTCCCGTTTTGGAGCCCAGCTCGTCCACCTTCCGGCGCACACTGGGAATAATGCTGGTTTTGGTAATGGCCGAGCTTAACGCCATCATGGGCGCTACCAGGATAATGCTCTCGTTGGTGAACCCGGAAAAGGCCTCTGACGGAGTCAGAATCCCGAAGGCCGCCAGCAGGGTGCAGCAGGTCATGGTAGTCACTCCCATGGGCACCTTCTGGAGCACAAACATAATGATCATAAACGCGAGGATCGCCACAGTGATATACAGTTCCATAAAATGTCCCCCTTTATCGGATCGTTTTTATTCTCATACCCCTTTTTCTTAACGCTTGCCAAGCTCCCGTTCAGCGGCCCACATCAGCCCTTTCATAAAGCCGGTGGGGTAGGCGAAGGAGCCCGCCATGCCGCCAAAGCCCTCCATGGGCCGGAACCCGTGGTCGATGGAGATCACCGCGTCGCATCCGCAGGCCACCAGCTGTTTCATAATGCCGTACATATCCCCGTAGCCGTCCTCCGCCAGTGTCTCCTCAAAGACCGGCAGGGGGCTGTCCACGTTCCGGAAATGGACGCAGAGAATCCGATCGTCCCCGCAAAACTCCTCAATATCCTTCATCAGGTCGCCAAAGGCATCTCCCGCCTCCAGCCAGCAGCCCACGCACAGTTTCATCCCCAGAGCCCGGCTGCCGTGGGCCATGGCAAAGGCTTTCCGGTAGCACTCCGAATTGTAGATCAGGCTGGGAATTCCCGCCATACAGGCTAAAGGCGGGTCATTGGGATGCAGGGCCATCCGGACCCCTGTCTCCTCCGCCACTGGAATCACCCGGTCCAGAAAATACTGGAAATTATCCCAGATCTCCGTTTCCCCGTAGCTCCGCTCCTCCGCGTCCGGCCTTGCCAGGATTTCATTCTGGTCGCAGAAGGCGGAAATGCCTCCTCTGGTGTGCTTTCCCACCTGATGGCTGGTCCTTAAAATTCCATTGGGCTGCCAGGCTATGGAAGTAAAGGGAATTTTCGCCTTTCCCAGCACACGGAGCATATGGTTAAAACGGTCGATCTGCTGATCCCGGTCAGGAAGGTTTAAATGAATGCTCTTGTTCTTCTGCAGCTCGTTGCAGGCTGCGTCTGACACCGTCAGCCCGAATTTCGCCAGCCTCTCCTGCTGCGCTGCCACCTGATCATAGGTCAGCTCCTCCGGCTTTAGCATCAGACTGACATTTTCCACTCCCATCTGTCTGATAAAAGAAAGCGTCTCGTCCCGGTCCGCTGTGCGGACAGGCATCTGTGGTCTCATTGACATCTTTTGTCTCCTCTCTTTCTGTGTTTATCCATCCCGCTCTCCGCCTGTCTAACCTGTGATCGGGAAAAACAGGCTGGCACTGAGCACGACAGAAACGATTGCCAGCACGATAAACGGCAGGGTAAACTTTAAGGTCTTTGAAATCTTATAGCCGCCGGCCGCGTAAGCGATTCCGCAGGCCGGAGATCCGGACGGGAACGCGATTGCCACATTGGCGCAGAAGGCCACAATCAGCACTACCCCTCTGGGGTCCCAGCCAGCCGCCAGGCAAGTGCTGGCCGCGATGGGCACCAGTACGTTTCTCGTAGCTGTATTGGACATAAAGGTGGTCATTAACACCGTCACCAGGGCAAACACCACCATCACCGTAAGACCGCTGGGATTTCCGCCCAATACCTTTAAAATCATACTTCCGATCATTTCCCCCGCCCCTGTGTCTCCCAGGGCATCTGCCATCACCAGCACGCCGGCGATCATCCACACCGCGTCCTGAGTCATAGCAGTGGTAACCTCTTTCACCGACATGGCTTTTGTCAGCAGCAGCACCACAATTCCGATAGCCGGCATCACATACATGATGTCTCCCAGGGCCTTGCTGAAAAACAGGGATACCATTACCACCGCGAAAGCGGCGTAGATGATCGTCTCATCCCGTTTCGGAATCGCTTCCTTCTCCTTGACGCTTTTCAGTTTCGTCGCGTCATAAGTGTCATTTGGCATCAGCTTGTAGGCAAACAGACAGTACAGCGTACATACCGTACAGGGAATCACCGACACCTTGAACTGATCCAGAATGGTGAGAAGCTGCCTCTCATCCGCCGCCATGCCCTCATAAAAGGCATTCAAAGTAATATAGGAAGTCGCTCCCATACCGATGGGAAGTTTAGTTCCCCAAATGCTGATCATCGCCAGGATCGGGATCGTCATTCTGGCCGGCGTAATATCTCCCGTATCCCCCAGAGCCATGAGAAACATCAGCATAATCGTCATCATCGCCGTGGTGGGAAGAAACGCTGCCAGCAGAATGATAATGGCGTACATGGCAATCAACAGGGCCAGTCCGCTCTTTCCTTTCAGATCAATCATCCGGTTCTGGATTTTGGTCAGCAGGCTTGTCTTTCCAAAAGCGGCGCTCATGGCAAACATCGGCGCCAGCAAAATGAGATTCTGACTGGAAAAGCCGGAAAACGCGTCTTTCACGCCATATACCCCCGTCACTACCAGGGCAATACAGCAGATCATCGTAGTAATTCCAAACGGCCACTTGTTCAAAAAGAATCCAAAAATCATGAACGCCATGATCCCTAATACAATATAAAGCTCCACAAACTCCTACCTCCTACTTTCACGTATTTGTAACTGATCCGGCGTGCACTCCGTATTTCTTGCTTTTTATTGTATAATGGAATCTTTTTGTGTACTATTTGTAAAATTAATAATTATTTTGTTATTTTTTATCTAAAATAGAAATCTTTTGTTTTTTATTGTATAATGAAATATATTATATTTAATTCTTTCATTTATTGAAAAATTTTAAGATAAGGAGGCTGATTATGGCCAAAGTCGCTATGCTTCTCCCCAATCACGAACTGATGGAACCGGCTGCTTACGCCGCCGCCCTGTATCACCTGGATCTTGTACTCATCGGCATTGTATCGAAGGAAAATGTCAGAGAGCTGTCCCGCAATGCCCTCCAGAGCGGGGCGGACATTATCATCGCCCGCGGCAGCCACGCCAGCCTCATCCGAAACTACGTCCAGATCCCTGTCATTGAAATAAAAATCACATCCCTGGAGATTGGCTTATTGCTGGATCAGGCAAAAAAGCTGGCTCAGAAAGAATGGCCTACCATCGCCCTCACCGGCCCGGAAAATATGTTTGCCTACATTGATTTGAATTCTTATGAAAAGAATTATCAGATTCACCTGCTGCTCCGGCAGTTCATCGAACCGGAAGAAATGGTGCCTACCGCGAAACAGGCCATCGCAGACGGGGCCGACATCCTCATTGGAGGCGGGGCCATCTACCAGTACTGCCTTTCCCACTCCTTTCCCTGCGTCAAAACCGCCTCCGGACGGGAAAGCGCCCTGGAGGCCTGCCGCATTGCCAGCCTGATCAGCTCCGCCCTGGATCAGGAAAAACGCCACGCCGCCAGCTTAAAAATGCTCTTAGACTACACGTTCAGCGGCATCATACACATCGACGAGCACGGCCGCGTCCTCAATGTCAACCGGTTTGTGGAAAATATGCTTATGATGGAATCGTCCGCCATGGAGCAGATGCCAGTGTGGAGGCTGATCCCCGGCATCAGCCAAAAGCTTTTAAAAGCCGTCCTGGAAAAACAGAAAACCATCCATTCTATTTCCGTCTCCATCGAGCATTCTGAATTTTCCGTACGGATTTCCCCCATTTTGGTAGACGGACAGACAGCTGGCGCCATCATAAACTTCTACGAAGGCCTCACCCTGGAAGCCAAGGACGCCCAGCAGCGAAAACAGCTCACGAAAAACGGCTACACCGCTCACGCCACCTTCGACCGCCTTATCGCCCGCAGCGCTCCCATGCGGGAAATCATCCAGAAGGCTCGCTACTACTCCAATTTCCAGCAGCCAATCCTGATCATCGGCGAGGCCGGCACGGAAAAACAGGCTGTGGGAGAATGTATCCACAACGCCGGCAGCTACCGGGACAACCCCTTTATCCGCTTTAACTGCAATGGTTACAACCCGGAGGAAGTGGACCAGCTGCTGTTTGGAAAGACTCCGGACGGCATCAATCCGGGGCTGATCTACCGCGGCCCCTGTACCCTCTATCTCCATGAGATTAACCGGCTGTCCCTTTACTCCCAGTACCAGCTGTTCCGGCAGATACAGAGCTCGCCTCTCTCCCCCTCCACCGAGCAGAACCGGATTCGCCTGATTGCCTCCTCCAAAACCGACCTTCTCCCCCTGGTGGAGAACGGCTCCTTCCGGAGAGATCTGTACTACGCCCTCACCATCATGACACTGCGCCTTCCGCCTCTGCGGGAACGGCCGGAAGACATTATCGCCTGGGTCGACTTTTACCTGCGGGATCTTCAGGCGGTTTACGGAAAATATATCAAGCTGACAGAAGACGCCCGCAGACTGCTGGCCGCCTATCCATGGCCTGGAAACATCCTGGAGCTGCGCTCCGTGTGCAGCCGCATCCTGATCAACTGTTCCGGCTGCTACGCCGACGCCGCCCTGGTAAAGCAGCAGCTGGACTTCCAGCCGGGACCTTCCCGTTCCGAGGAAGATAACTCCCCATCCAAAGGCACATTTCAGGATCAAAAAGAGGCGGCTATACGCGAATCCCTCGCCCGCCACCACGGAAACCGCACCGCCACCGCCGAAGAACTGGGCATCAGCCCGGCTACCCTGTGGCGGTGGTGTAAGAAATATGGGATTGATCGAAAGGAAGGAAAGGATATAAAGAAATGATTCGGTGCCCATAGCCCTGCGGGACAGAATGCGCAGCTATGGGCAAGACGGGCCTCCCGCCGGAGGCTTTTGTGTCATAGGGAACGCCCTTTCCTGTGACACAAAAAAAGAGAGGTGCCCCATCTCACCTCTCCAGCTCTGCCATCACCCAGCCATAAAAATCGTCCTCACCTGCCAGCGCCGGGGAATTTTCCCCGCCGCCGTTGGTGCTCCGTTTCATGGCCGCGTAAAACTCCTCTCCGGCGCCGATCACGTCCATCTCATAGACGGGAAATCCCATTTCCCGGCAGATGGCGCAGAAGGCTGCCAGGGGCTCCCCCGCCTCCCGCGTCGCCAAAAGCCGCACCCGCAGGCCTTCATCCCGCCGGGCCATCTCCTTCATTTCCTCCAAATAAGCCGCCACATCCATACCCGTCACCTCTGTTTCCCTTGTTTTAATCCTATAATTTTGCGGAACGTGAGCAGGAACACCGCCACAGAAAAGGTCGCTCCCACAAAATCAGAAATCGGCTCCGTGTAAAACACGTTCTCCACCCCCCAGATGGGCGGAATGCAGAACACGCACAGAAAGAAGATGGATTTCCGGAAGGTGGACAGGGTGATCGCCATTTTGGAAATTCCCAGCCCCGTGAAAAATCCGTCCACAATCATATACTGAGGCGCCAAGGGGATCACTCCCATGGTATACACCCGGATGGCGTCCACCGTCACCTTCACATACTCCTCATTCTGAGTAAAAATCCGCACGAAAATCTCCGGCACCGTCTGTGCCAGCACGAACATAATCGTGGTAAATGTCACGCACATGGCAAAAATATGTTTTTCCGCCTTCACAATCCGATCCGGCCGCCTGGCGCCGTAATTGTAGCCCAGGACGGTCTGAGTCCCCGTGGTGATTCCCCCCAGGGGCATGGTGACCATGAGCATAAAGCTCTGCAAAATGGTGGCGCAGGTGAGCAGCATATCTCCCCGCCCGGCGCCGCCGTACTTCTGAATCACAGAATTCAGAGAGATGATCAGGATGTTGTCAAAGGCGATGATGAGAAAGGGGGAAAATCCCACCGACATCACCCGTTTCATAATAAACCAGTGATAATTCCCAAAGGTGATGGGGATCACCGGCCGTTTCCCAAACAGGAACACCAGCACAAACAGGCAGGAAACCATCTGGGACAGCACCGTGGCCACGGCAGCCCCCCGCACTCCCATACCAAACACAAAGATAAACAGGGGATCCAGCGCAATGTTGCACACCGCCCCCAGCACCACCGAGAGCATTCCCGTCTTCGCGAATCCCTGGCAGATGATAAACTGGTTCATACCCGTGGACACCAGGGCAAAAAACGTCCCCAGCAGATAAATGGTAATATACTGGTCGGCATACACAAAAGAATTTTCACTGGCGCCGAACCACATGAGAAGGTGCTCCTTCAAAAGCAGGGAAACCACCGTCAGCGCCACCGCGATCACCGACAGCATCAGAAAGCAGTTGGCCAGGATCGCCCGCGCCGACCTGTAATTCTTCTGCCCCATGCGGATACTCACCAACGGGGCTCCGCCGATCCCCACCAAAAACGCGGCCGAGGACACCAGCGTCACGATGGGGCCGCACACTCCCACGCCCGCCAGGGCCATTTCCCCGATCTCCGGGATATTGCCGATGTACATCCTGTCTACGATGCTGTACAGCACGCTGACGAACTGGGCCAGCATGGAAGGAATGGCCAACCTCCATACCAGCCCCCGCATATTGTCTGTTTCAAGTGAATTTGTCATACTTTCCCCTTATATCTATTCTTTTTTCTTTCGGAATTCATTCACATCATGCACTAAAATTCGCACGTTGTCAATCAAAGAATCAAAGGCGCCGAATTTATAGAGATTGAGCACGAACATTCCCACGGGAACCGCCACGATCATTCCCCCAAGGCCCGCCCATTTGTATCCCAGATACAGGAAAAACAGGGTGGTGAGAGGCGGAAGGCCGATGGTATCCCCCACAATTTTCGGCTGGATCATCTGCCGCACCACCTGGGTGAGCACGTAAATCAGCGCCAGCCCCGCCGCGAAGGCGTACTCCCCGGAAAACACCTTGATCACGGCCCAGGGGATGAGCACGGTGCCCGTCCCGAACACCGGCAGGAAATCCAGAATGGCGATGAGCACCGCCCAGAGCACGCTGTACTTTACCTGGAGCACCAGCAAACCGGCAGCCAGGATAAGGGCCACCACAAACATAATGCGAAACTGCGCCAGAAAATACCCGCCAATCAGCTTTTTTACGTCTTTTTTTAGGAACCGGTAGTACCGTCCCCCGCTCTCCGGCATGAATTTCCCCAAAAAGCGCAGGATCCCGTCCCGCTCCACGATAAAGAAATAGGAGGACAGAATCATCACCACCGTGTTTACCAGGACGTTGGGAATCCACTTGGCCACGCTCCCCGCGGCGGATACCGTGGTAGGCGTCAGTTTCTGAATGGCCATGCCCACGTACTCGTCCAGGTTCTCGCTGGCCCGGTAAAGGGCCTCCCTGGTCTCCTCCGGCAGGCGGAAAAACAGGCCCTCAAACCGGCCCATGGCCCCGCGCACCTCCTCTGACACCGTCTCCATAATCGCCGGCAGATCGCGGAGGAAGGATGTTCCCTCGATGATCAGCCGGGACACGATCAGATAAATCAGCCCGATGACTCCCGCCAGCACCACCACCACAATGAGGATGGAGCTGTGCCTGCGCACCAGCTTTAACCGCCGTTCCAGGAACCGCACCAGAGGGTTGGCAATCATTGCCAGGATCCAGCCAATCACAAAGGGCAGGAAAAAGCGCAGCAGTTTCGGCCCCAGATACACCAGCAGCACAATCGCCGCCACCGGGATCACAATATTAAGGATCACTCGCAGATACTTTTTGACCGTCTCCATCTCTCTACCTCCTCCGTTGTCCTCGGCCCGTTTTCCAGCCTGTCTGCCCCGGCGGCTGACCAATTTCCGCTGGCAGCCGCAGTTTCCCGTCTCCGTTTCCGTCTCCTATGCCGCCGTTTCCCGCCTTATCCGCTGCCATTTACCGCCCGCAGTTTCTCCTAGCCGGCCAAAACAGCAAAAGCTGCCCGCCCCGCCAGGGCCTGACAGCTCTCCTTTGCCGCTTATATCAGACCGCACTCCTCTGCCACCGCGCGAAATGCCGGCAGGGAACGCTGGATCTGCTCATGGGAAACGCAGTAGGAAATGCGCACATAGCCCGGACAGAAGAATGAACTGCCGGGAACCACCAGAATGTGATGCTTTTTGCACACCTGGCAGAACTCTCCCTCATCCTCCAGAGGAGATTTCACAAACAGGTAAAAAGCCCCCTCCGGCCGGATACACTGAAATCCGTACTCTTTCAGGCTCCCGTACAGCAGGTTCCTGTTCTTCTCATAGGCTCCGATGTCAGATGTGGCATCCACACAGCGCATGATCACCCGCTGCATCAGGGACGGCGCGTTTACGCTGCCCAAAATCCGATGGGCAATGGTGGCCGCCGCCGTCACCGTCTCCCAGTCCGTCATGGATTTGGGGATGGCCAGATAGCCGATCCGTTCCCCCGGCAGAGACAGAGACTTACTGTAAGAGTATACCACTACCGTATCCTTATAGAACTTGGGAATAAACGGAACCTCTACCCCGTCATACACCAGCTCCCGGTACGGCTCATCGGAAATCAGCACAATGGGATGGCCGGTCTCCCCGCTCTTTCTCTCCAGGATCTCAGCCATACGGCGGATGGTCTCCTCTGAGTAAACCACGCCGGTAGGGTTATTGGGGGTGTTTACGATCACGGCCTTTGTCTTTCCGCAGATCCGTTTCTCAAACTCCTCCAGGTTCGGCTGGAAGGTCTCTGTATCCGGCGATACCACGATCAGCTCGCCGTCATAGTTTTTCACATAGGAGGCATACTCCACAAAAAAGGGGGCAAAGGTCAAAACCTCATCTCCCGGATTGAGGATGGTCTTTAAAATGTCGTTCAGGCCGCTGGCTGCCCCCACGGTCATAATGATGTTCTCCGGACCGTAGTCCATGGCAAACCTCCTGTTTAAGGAGTCCGCCACTGCCTTCCGCACATCCTCATACCCCGCATTGGACATATAGCCGTGGAGAAAGGTGGAATCCTCCTCCTCCAAAATGTCCAGGATCGCCTGCTTTACACAGTCCGGCGCCGGCACATTGGGGTTTCCCAGGCTGAAATCATACACATTTTCCTTTCCGTATACGGCCGCCATCTTCATTCCTTCCTCAAACATGGCCCGGATTACGGAACTGTTCTCCATCATCGGTTTCATCTTATCTGAAATCATCGTATTTCTCCTCCCATCTTACATGAATCCGGCGCCTGCGGCGCCCTGAACCACCGGTTCTATTTCCTTTATCCTCTTTACGGCTCACCTGCCGCTGCCCCGAAAGGCGCAGTACCCATACACCGCCGCCGTCACCGCCAGGTAAAACCAGGTGGTGGGATTGGAAAACCAGGTGGTGAAAAAGGACAGCATCAGGTACACGGCAAGCTGGGCGTAGAACAAAAATCCCACAGGATTTCGCATCCGCCGCAGCCCTCTTACCAGGAAAAAGCTTACCGCTCCCAGCCCGCAGGACAAGGCCAGCACTCCCGCCACGCCAAAATCGTAGTAGGCGTCGTAAAACAGGGTCACTGTGGTCAGCTCCTCTTTATTCACCAAAATCGGGTAATCCGCCAGGGACGGCATCACAAATTTCAGCCCCGTCAGCGCCCACAGCGGGAACAGGGACCGCATCCCGAAGGCAAACCGCTCCAGATGCTCCACCAGGTAGTTGAAATTCTCGTAATTATTGGCGATATACATATAGGGCTGGGTAATAAAAATGGGCATCTCCTCATATTTCATCTCAAAAATGCCGTTTAAGTAAGCCACATCGTGGCTCCTGGCAATGGTGAGCACCACGTAAGCGGCCACCATCAGCACTCCGATCCCCGCGCCTAAAAGCAGGGGAAAATTTCCCATCCACTGGATGTACACAAACACCGCCAAAAGCACTGCTAAAATCAGCTGGAACCTGGACACGCACAGCAGGGGAATGAGCAGGGAGACTGCCATGGCCGCCGCTGCCGCCAGCCGTTTCCCACGGCCGGAGCGCCCCCGGTCTGTGAGAAAAAACAGCACCCCCAGCCCCGGCGCCAGCACACAGGACACCGTAAAATAGTGGACGCCCGTCACATGGAAATAGGAATAGGCGTGGGGCACTCCCCGTACCAGAAAGGGGATATACCCCAGATACCAGGCCTCAAAGCAGAATGCCGCCAAAGAAACGGCCGTGACGGCCATCAGGCTGCCAAAAAGCCCGTCCCCCCGCATTCCGCCAAGAGGCTTGGCCCCGGAGCCATTTCCACGGAAAATGCCCCTGCCGCCTGCCTGGAGCCTCCGTCCCCGAGGGCCTGCGTCCATTCCTTCTCTGCCGCCCTCTCTCCTCTCCAGTACCTCAAAGGTAAGGAAAAAGCCTGCAAACGCCAGGAAGAAACAGGCCCACGTAAGACCACTCCACGGCACCTGCAGGCGGCTGAGTTTCAGACAGGCGATCCCTTGTCCTCCTACCCAGAACAGGGAAAACAGCCCGCGCAGATGCACCAGATTTCCCGTCCTCCCATATTCCGTCAGATACAGCCAGACGGCTGCCGCCATCAGGCAGAGCCCGGCCGGCCAGTGCCAGCCAGCCCGGTCTGCCAGAAACGCGGCCAGATAGCAGATCGCGTATATCCACATAGCTACTCTCCCAATCCGTCCTCTACCAGCTTTACCACGGCAGCCAGGGCTTCCTCCTCGTCCTTTCCCTCGCAGATGAACTCGATCTCATCCCCGCTCTTGACGCAGGCGCCCAGGACGCTCAGTACACTCTTGGCGTTGGCCGTGCTGTCCTTATACTGAAAATGTATGGATGACTGGAACTGCAGGGATTCCTTACAGAGCATCCCTGCCGGCCTTAAGTGAAGGCCTGTTGGGTTTTTGATTGTCACTTTTGCTTT
>OLRK01002242.1_pt1 | contig 12747 bp, 9 predicted proteins | sample 1672911 | NCBI WGS metagenome assembly OLRK01 (sample SAMEA3136736, study PRJEB25190) | human gut metagenome | biome: human gut; feature: human-associated habitat; material: faeces | place: Austria | collected 2013 | reverse complement strand
ATGCGCACCTGCTCCATGGTGTCACGGTCCCGCACGGTGACGCAGTTGTCGGCAGGGGTGGTACCGTCGCCCACGGTCTGGAAATCTACCGTGATGCAAAGCGGGGTGCCCACTTCATCCTGACGGCGGTAGCGTTTGCCGATAGAACCGGTCTCGTCGTAATCCACCATAAAGTATTTGGCAAGCCCGGTGTAAATTTCGCGCGCCTTTTCGCCCAGCTTTTTTGAAAGCGGAAGCACGGCGGCCTTGTAGGGGGCCAGCGCCGGGTGCAGGTGCATCACCACGCGGGTGTCGTTCTTTTCGGCGTCCACCACCTCTTCGTCATACGCCTCACACAGGAAAGCAAGGGCCACGCGGTCTGCGCCCAGCGAGGGCTCGATGACATAGGGGATGTAGTGCTCGTTTGTCTCAGGGTCAAAGTATTCCAGGCTTTTGCCGCTGGCCTCCTGATGGCGGCCAAGGTCGTAGTTGGTGCGGTCTGCAATGCCCCAAAGCTCGCCCCATTCGGTGAACGGGAAGGCATATTCAATATCGGTGGTGGCGTTGGAATAGAAGGCCAGCTCTGCGGGCTCGTGGTCGCGCAGGCGCAGGTTTTCTTCCCTGATGCCAAGGCTGAGCAGCCAGTTTTTGCAGTAGTCCTTCCAATAGGCGAACCATTCAAGGTCTGTTCCGGGCTTGCAGAAGAATTCGCACTCCATCTGCTCAAACTCGCGCGTGCGGAACGTGAAGTTGCCCGGCGTAATCTCGTTGCGGAAGGCCTTGCCCACCTGGCACACGCCGAAGGGCAGCTTGCGGCGCGTGGTGCGCTGCACATTGGCAAAGTTTACAAAAATACCCTGCGCGGTTTCGGGCCGCAGGTAGCATGTGCTGGACGAATCCTCCGTTACGCCGATAGCCGTTTTGAACATCAGGTTGAATTTGCGGATGGGCGTGAAATCGTGCTTGCCGCACACGGGGCACACCACGTCGTCATGCTGGGCAATAAAGGCGTCCATCTCGTCGAAACTCATGGCGTCCACGTTCACATCGGGGTGCACATCGCCAATCAGCTTGTCCGCCCTGTGGCGGGCCTTGCAGCTTTTGCAGTCCAGCAGAGGGTCTGAAAAGCCGGCCACATGGCCGGTGGTCACCCACGTCTGCGGGTTCATGATGATGGCGGCGTCCAGCCCCACATTGTACGGGCTCTCCTGCACAAATTTCTTCCACCAGGCGCGCTTCACATTGTTTTTGAACTCCACGCCGAGGGGGCCGTAATCCCACGAGTTTGCAAGGCCGCCGTAAATTTCACTGCCCGCATAAATAAAGCCTCTGTTTTTGCACAGGGCTATCACTTTTTCCATTTTCTTTTCGTTGCGTTCCATGCCTGCCACCTTTTCCTTTCGAGATATGTTCTATTGTACGGCGGCACGGCCTTTGCGTCAAGCATTTTGCTTGACGCGAGGCTGTTTTTTGCCTATAATAAACAATGCGTGCAGAGCCTCGTGCGCCATGTGCGCATAGCCGCCGCGCCGGACGAAAACTTGCGGCGCGGCCCGCGCGCAGGGGCGGCTTGAAAGCGCTGCGCGCAGCTGTAAAAAAACAGAAGAAGGGAATACCGGGGTGTAGCGCAGTTGGTGCACGCAGCCGAGCGCCGCCAGCGGCGGAAACAGCGAGGCGGAAGTGCTGGGCAGCCATGCGAGCGATGCAAGGCCGCGCCAAGGCCGCCGCAGCGCGACACATGGCAACCGGAAGCGCGCCACGCGCGGCTGTAAAAAACAGAAGAAGGGAATATCGGGGTGTAGCGCAGTTGGTAGCGCGCCACATTTGGGATGTGGATGCCGTGGGTTCGAATCCCGCCACTCCGACCAGTCCGAGTGTTCGTAAGGACACTCGGATTTTTATTTTTCAAGTTTCGTTATGAACTTCGGTGCCAGAAGAACACCCGTAGAGTCAGTGTTCTACAGGTTTTTTCTTTTTGATTTGTCAAATTTTATTCTCCAGATGCAGATGCCTTTGGGACAGCCTTTGGCTGAACTTTAATTTCGGCTTTTGGCAGCGCGCCAGTGAAGGCATTGGAGGTGTTTGGTACAGTTATCAGTCAACATTTCCTTCTATCTGTTCTTTGAAATATTGTACGCTTGATAAAAATTGTTGTCTTTTTTTGTTTGATAAATTTGGCGAGGCGATATTTGCCAGTTTTTGAAGGCTGGAATATCGTGCATATGCACGGGCATGGGTTCGCAGTATTTCCTGTTCCGCCTTGATTCTTTCCTGATTGGAGATTTTATCAATAATTTTCTTTATATATTGGAATAACGGCGCTTTGGAAGAATAGTCGGCAGGTGCATAAAAATCAATTCGGCCGTCATTGAATAGCTGGTATACCTTGCGGCGCTGGTTCCTGATAGGGTCATATACGCCGATGGAATGTCCACCTTTGTCTTTCACAAGGCGCATACAAGGAATGTCGGTGGTGCTGTCTCCAATATAGACAATATTCTCATAGGGAATATAAAGCTCACTTTTAGATACGCTGTCATTTACACTTTCATCGTATTCTTCAAACTTTCCTTTTGCAATACGGAAAATAAACTGGGTCTTATTTGTATAATTTACACTCTGTGCAGGCCATTCTGCAACGCCGTCCGCAAAATACAGATAAGAAGACGCATATATCCGCTTGAACTCTTTTGCTATCATGTTCCCTTCAATGATTTCTTTAAGCCCGGAAGAGATGATATAATGCTGCACGGAGATTTTTCTCTGCCCGGCATATCGATTTACGCGCTGAAACCATGTGTCAACGCCTTTATACAGCTCTACATACTGCCCGGCTTCTCGAAAATAGTCCCGGCGGATAGATTTCCTGCATACTTTCGATTTCACGAGCAGCTGATACATTCACGCTAAATTGTTGTCCATCAAATTTTCTTTGGCCAATTGATTAGATTCAGGCCAAAAATCTTCCTTGCACATCCCGAATGAAGGAATGAGCGTGAAAGACTGCATATCATCCGGAGAAAGTATTTTATCAAAATCATAGCAAATAGCCATTATCGGAGTTTTGGAGGGGGCTGTCTCTTTGGCTTCTTCACACATAAAATTTCTCCTTTATAGAATGCTCAAGAAGTCTATTAAAAGCATAGCAAACAACCTTTCAAAAGTCAATAAATATTATCATCAAATTAATTGAAAATATATTGATTGTTTTGCTCAAAAGATATATACTATGAACGTCATATTTCACAGCGCTGAAATATGTGGGTTGAAATAATTATTTTGCCGATAAAGGAAATGCCCGCTTGCGGCATTTCCTTTCTTCGTTTCTATGGAACATTTTAGTCAATTTAAGCACCAGGCTAAGGTGCTGTTTTTTCTACCGCTGTTTTACGGGCCGTTGGGAACGGTTCAATGGAACCAAAGCTCAAAAGCACAATATTGAAACAAATGGAAAACCCGCTTAAACACTGGGTTTAGGCGGGCTTTTTAGTGTGGTTCCCATTTCAGCCTGCGGCTTTATTGGCCGGGCTGCGATACAAATGCTTTATTGGTCTGCCGCCCTTTCCGAACGTGCAAGGGCAGGAGTTTGAGCGCTTTCCACCCTTTCAAAGAGACAAACGCTGTTTTGCTTTCCCAACACTTTTGATGTAATAAATCAGAATCTTCCAGCAGCCCCGCCCGGCAAGGTACAGAATGACGCCAATTACGATGCTAAGAATAAAGACGATGATTGGGTTTTCAATGCCGGCAATGCCGATATAGCCGGCATAAGGCAGGCCCAGATGAAGCAATGTGTCCACCAGCTTTACCGCCCCCATGATGGGGGTGGCCGCTGCACATACTATGAATACAGGCGCGCAGATGGCGAGCACGGGAATTACAAATAAACCGGAAAAGCCGGCAAGGCTGTAATAGGCACAAATTGCAAGAACTCTGTTCCAGCTAAAGGCACTGCTTTTTACAATCAAATCGCCTAAATAGGCTTTCGCCAGTGCTTTGGGGTTGCCCAGACGCTCGATGATTTCTTCAGCCTGTTTTCCTTCGCTTTGCAGTTCAAGCATTTCGCTCTTGATTTCCTTTACAATATCAACGCGTTCAGAAACAGGCAAAGGCTTCAGATATTTTTCAATTTTTTCAAGGTAGTCATTCAGAACTTTTTCCATGGTCTTATTCTCCTTTGAGTTCATTGATTGCGCTGAGCAGGTTGTCCCATTCCTCCGACATCGAAGAAATATATTCAAGCCCCTTCTCTGTAATGGCATAATATTTCCTCGGCGGCAGGCCTTCGACGCTTTCCCGCCATGAAGATGAGACAAAGCCCTCTTTCATCAACCGCCTGAGCAATGGGTAAATTGTATTTTCCTTCGCAGCCAGAATAGGGTATTTTTCCAATGTGCTGATTATTTCGTAACCGTAAGACTCTCTTCGCTTTATCATCAGCAGAATACAGAATTCAAGCGTGCCGCGTTTGATTTGAGATTTCCAATCATCAACATTCATATACTGCGCCTCCTGCATATATATCGTACTACACAGTATATGTTTTGTCAACAGTATATCTGAATAAAATATGATTTCCGTGAGAAATTTTCGGAACCCTTGAACAGGCTTGGCTTTCCGTTGAAAAAGGCATAGCCCGAGGCTCATTACAAAATCATTGACGCGGCCTCTGTTGTAGGGCAGAGGCATTTCTTGCCGCAGGCACGCCGCCTCCCGGTACCGTGAAGCAAAGGCGGAAGCATAAAGGCACACCGGCGCCCTTGGCGCGATGGCATACCGAAAGTTGGGCGCATGATATATCGCCTCTTTGCGGCACAGGCGGCCTGGATGGGCATGGAGCGTGCATGCAAAAGAAAGCCCCCGCATTGGGCCCAAAACGGCCTGATGCGGGGGCTTTTCTTTTTAAGGGAGAGGCGCGCCGGGCCCGGCGCGTCACGAGTTTTTCATAACAACGCGCTCTACCACGTCCGCCACATGCTCGCAGGCGTCTGCGCACTTTTCCAGATAAATATACACCTCGCGGCAGGCAATGATTTCCAGCGCATCGGTGCTGCTGGTATGAAGATTGTGCATGCTGGAGATAAACAGGCCGTCCGCCTCTTCCTCCATGGTATTGATGTGGATGATGTGTTCGTGCAGCTTTTTAGAATGTTTGAAATCTGCAAATTCCACCATCATGTCGCGCACGGCCTCACAGCAGCGCGCCACCACTTTTGCAAGCGAAAGGGCTTCCGGCCGGATGACCTGAATATTGTTGTAGTAAATGCGGATGAGGACATCCTCTATTTTATCGGTGAGCTCGTCAATGCACTGGCTGAGCAGCATGATGTCCTCGCGCTCAATGGGCGTGATGAAGGCCTTTACCAGGGCGTCCAGCAAAGCATGCTTTTTTTCATCCGCCGCGTGCTCTACGGCATGTATCTCCTCCAGCTTTTGGGGAAGCTGGGCCGGGGCAAAGTGCTCCATCGCCTGCTCCAGCAAATGGGCTGCCTGGCACGAAAGCTGCGTGCAGGCAATGAAATTTTCAAAATAGAAGGAATCCTGTTTTTTTGACATGATGTTACGCGCCTCCTGACATGTTCAAAAGCGGTTTAGAAAATGGCCATGAACAGCTTTGCCATAATAAAGCTGATAAGCCCGCAGCCCGGAAAGGTGAACACCCAGGTGAGCACCATGTCCTTCACCACGCCGAAGTTGATGGCCGAAAGGCGTTTCACCGCGCCCACGCCCATAATGGCGGTGGTTTTGGTGTGCGTGGTAGAAACCGGAATGCCGAACAGGCTGGAATACAAAAGGCACAGTGCTGCGGCAATGTCGGCAGAAAAGCCCTGATATTTTTCAAGGTGCACCATATCCATGCCCACAGATTTGATGATTTTTTCACCGCCTACGCTGGTACCCAGGGCCATTACCACACTGCACAAAAGCATAAGCCACACAGGGATGCTGATGCCGTCTACACTGCTTTGCCCGTTGCAGAAGGCAAGGCCCAGAAAAAGAACGCCGATGAATTTCTGGCCGTCCTGCGCGCCGTGCATAAAGCTCATGGCGGCGGCGCCGAATATCTGTGCGGCCCGGAAAAAGGGGTTCGTTTTGCGCCTGTCCATGCTGCGGCACACCAGCGTCACCAGCTTGCACACGGCCCAGCCCGTGGCGAAGCCCAGCGCAAGGCTGAGCACCAGCCCATACAGCACCTTGGCCCATTCGCCCATGTTGATGCCGCCGATGCCGCTTTGAATGGCGATGGCCGCGCCTGAGAGGCCCGCAATGAGGCTGTGGCTTTCGCTGGTGGGAATGCCGAACAGCGAGGCCCCCACGCTGTACACCACAATAGAGAACAGCGCGGCGCACAGCGCCACCAGCGCCTCGTGCGTATTTCCGCCGAAGTCCACCATATTGCTGATGGTGGACGCGACAGAGCTGTTGATTTTCGTCATTACAAACACGCCCAGGAAGTTGAACACGGCGCTCATGATAATCGCTGCACGCACATTCATGCAGCGTGTGGTGACGCAGGTGGCAATGGCGTTGGGCGCGTCTGTCCAGCCGTTGACGAAAATCACGCCCAGCGTGAGCGCCACGGTGATGAGAAGAACAGGGTTGCCGGCCATTTCGCTGAGGAAGTGAGAAAACGATACGTCCATAAAAGCCCCCGGTTTCCGAAAAACAGTGTTCGTGCCGTGAAACAAGCGGCCGTCTGCAAAAGGTGCCTTGTGCAGCCCCGGCGGCAGGCACCCTGCGCCTGCAGAAAAAAACAGGGCTTCCTGTGAAAGGGAAGCCCTGTCATGCGGCATAGCCCAGGGGCCGCGCATTTTACAGCATTTCGGCACTGCGAATAAATAGAGACGCCAGGCGGCTCTCTATGACAGACTCCACCACTTATTCCAGCAGTTCCAGCATATCAGCAAAACGGCGGGCCGTCAACAGAATTTGTCTGTTTTTTAAGAAGGACGTAAAAATTTTTCTTCAGGCCGCAGGATACTGGCACGAACGCCTATTGCTTTTTTGCCAGTATTTCGGCTATCTGCCGGTCGGCAAGCTCTATTTCCTCTTTCAGCGCCCGGGCGGACATGCGCAGGGCTCCGTGCCCCAGAATGATAAGCTGCTCGGCGCCGTCCGAAGTTGCCACGCGCACGCGGTGGCGGCCTGCAAGCTGATAGGTGGCCTTTTCGATATACATATCGGCTGTTTCGGCCTCTTTGGTATACACGATGCAGATGCCGCCGTACTGCTGCACCTCGCCGCGCCCGCCGCGCACTTTGTAAGCGTCGAACACCAGAATGACACGGCACTGGCGGAAGCCCTGATAATTGCACAGGATGTCCGCAAGGGCCGCGCGGGCGGCGTCGATGTTTTCTCTGGCAAGCTCTTTCAGCTCGTCCCATGCGAAGATGATATTATAGCCGTCTACCAGCAGATAGTCCTGCACAGGGGGCTCTGCCTGCGCGGAGGCTTCGCGCGGGCGGCGGGCCAGGGCGCTGTCCACAAGGTCCCTCCGGCGGATGGGCCCAAAGGTGCGCACAAAAATAGCCTCCAGCTCTTTGTCCTCCTCCAGCGTGCCGGTATAGGGCTTCGCCGCTGTGCGCGGGCGGCTTTCCGCATGCGGCTGGGCCGGGGCCTTCGGCCGAAGCACGGGGGGAATATGCATCAGCGCAGGCGCCTCATTCCATTTCACCGTAAAGCCTGCACCGTGCCCGCAGAATACGGAATCCGCCGTGTTTTCTGTGTCTGCGTCCGCGTCATATCCGGCAGCCTCTATCACCTGCGCGGCGTTATGGCAGGGGGCATAGCCCTGCACGGCAGCCGAAAAACGGCCCAGACCCTGCGTGTACCCGGCCACCTCGCGCGCATAGCCGCGCATGCAGGCTACTGGGGCCGTGCCGGTGAGCACAGCCGTTTCGCCGCAAAGCTGCGGCGGCTCAAAGCTGCCGTTCATGCGCTGAACGTCTGCCATGGCGCGCCCCACGGCGGCGGCAGGCACCTCCAGCCGGAAGGCATAGTACGGCTCCAGCAAAATACTTTCCGTGCTGCGCAGGCCTTGGCGCAGCGCGCGGTAGGTAGCTTGGCGGAAATCGCCGCCTTCGGTGTGCTTTATATGGGCGCGCCCGGCTGCCAGCGTAATGTTCATATCTGTGACAGGCGAGCCCGTCAGCACGCCTGCGTGCGTCTTTTCCGCCAGATGCGTCAGAATCAGGCGCTGCCAGCTTTTATCCAGCATATCTTCGCTGCATGTGCTGAAAAAGTGCAGGCCGCTGCCGCGCGCCGCGGGTTCCAGCAGAAGATGCACCTCGGCATAGTGGCGCAGGGGCTCGAAATGGCCCATGCCCTCTGCGGGCGAGGCAATGGTCTCCTTGTACAGAATACCGCCCTCGTCAAAGCGAAGGGCAAGGCCGAAGCGCTGCTGCGCAAGGCGGGCCAGCACCTCCAGCTGCACCTCGCCCATCACGCGCAGATGTATTTCGCCGAGCTGGGCGTTCCACTCCACACGAAGCTGGGGGTCTTCCTCCTCCAGCGTGCGCAGCTTCTGCAGGGCGGCGTACATGTCCTGCCCGCCGCCGCACACCACGCGGTAGGTGAGCACGGGCTCCAGCACGGGGGCCTGTGCGGGCGGCTGACAGCCCAGCGCCTCGCCTGCATAGGTATGGGAAAGCCCGGTGACGGCGCACACGGTGCCCGCAGGCGCCTCGGACACGGCGGTGTATTTTGCACCGGAATAGATGCGAAGCTGGTCGGCCTTTTCCTGCCAGCCGCCGTCCTGCGCGCGCAAAAGCTGCTTTGCGCGCAGCGCGCCGCCCGTCACCTTCAAATGCGTCAGGCGCTCGCCCTTTTCACCGTAGCTCACCTTGTACACCTGCGCGGCAAAATCCGGCCCGCAGGCGGGCGCCAGCGTACAGCCGCCCAGTGCGGCCAGCAGGGCGCGCACCCCCTCGCACCGCAGCGCGCTGCCGAACAGGCAGGGAAATACCCTGCGCTGCGCCACAAGCTGCGCGGCGGCGCCGGGCGGCAGGGCGCCTGCCTCCAGATACGCCTCCATCACTTCGTCGCTTTGCAGCGCCAGCGCCTCTTCCCACTGAGGCGTGCCGGGGCAGGAAAAATCTATGCAGCCCTCGCCGAAGGCGGCGCGGGCCGCCGCCAGCAGGGCGGCCTTGTCTGCGCCGGGCAGGTCCATCTTATTGAAAAACAGGAAGGTGGGGATGCGGTGCGCGGCCAGCAGGCCCCATAAGGTGCGGGTGTGGCCCTGCACGCCGTCCGTGCCGCTGATGACAAGCACGGCATAGTCCAGCACCTGCAGGGTGCGCTCGGCTTCAGAGGAAAAATCCACGTGGCCGGGCGTATCCAGCAGAGTAATGGAGGCGCCGCCCGCGCGCAGCACAGCCTGCTTTGCAAAAATGGTGATGCCGCGCTCGCGCTCCAGCGCGTCGGTGTCTAAAAACGCGTCGCCGTGGTCTACCCTGCCAAGGCGGCGTACAGCGCCGCTCTCATATAAAAGCGCCTCGGAAAGCGTAGTCTTCCCGGCGTCCACATGGGCGAGGAGGCCCACCGCCAAACGCTTTTTTTCTGTTTCCTGCTGCGCCATGCCGGCCTCCCTTTGGCCGGGCGTGCTCTGGCGTGCGCCCGGCGCTGTTTTCACAATGTCCATTATAAGGCATCTGCCGCATGCTGGCAACGGCGGAATAAGGCGCCAAATTGAAACAGGGCGTGAAATGTGGTAAGCTGAAATATAGCAAACTGGCACGGGGTATAGCTGCCGGAGGGGGAACGCAAAGTGGAAAACGAATACACTGTGGGGCGCCTTGCCAGTTTTTTCGGCGTCAGCGCTGACACGCTGCGCCTGTATGACCGCATGGGCATCGTAAGCCCCCGAAAGAACCCGCACACCCATTACCGCTATTACAGCCGGGAGGACCTCACCACCCTTGCCTATGTAATGTGCCTGCGCGGCATGGGGCTTCCGCTGGAAAAGATACGCTCGCTTTTATACGACAGCGGGCTTGTAGAGCTGCGCGAAGTGATGCGCCAGCAGGAGAAGGCCCTTGTGAAAAGAATTGAACAGCTGCAGCACCTGCGCGGGCAGGTGCACGACTATTACCGCACATTTGACAATGCCCTGCGCAGCCGCGATGCTGTAGTGCTGCGCGAAAACGAGGCCATGCTCTATAAGCCTGTGGAAAGCTCTCTTCTTGCCACCATGGAAGACTTCCGCCGCCTGACGCAGAACAATGTGCCCAAGTTTACCCTTGTATACGGAAAGGAGCTGTTTGACGCGGCCGGCGAGCAGGAGTTTGAACAGATGCGCAGACGGCCGGGGTATGCCGTCACCCTGAAGGACGACGAGGGCCTGCGGGGAACCCCGGGGTTCCCCGCAGAGGAATTTCGTGTGCTAGCACCGCGCAAATGTGTGTTTTCCATGCTGCATATCGGCCTGGAGGAAAGCGGCCCAAAGCTTCTGGAGGTGCGCGATTTTATACGGCAGAACGGCCTGCGCCCTGCCGGTGACATATGGCTGCGCATGACGTCTGTGCATGTGGGCCGGGGCGGCGCGGGCGACCACTTTGAAGTGTGGGTGCCAGTGGAAGAGTGACATTTGTTTGCCGGCGGCATTTGCAAAAAAAGGTTTTCAACAGGGCATTTTTTGCTGTTTCCGGCCGACCTGCAGGGGCGTTTTGTACATAAAAAAGAAACAGAAATTAAGGCTTTTGACTTGACTTTAGAGTAGGTCTAAGGTTTATGATAATGCAGAAGTGCCCGGCATACGGTATCAGATGCCGGGCCGTGAAAGGAAGGAATCGACCATGGATAAACCCGATACAGCTCCGGCAGGCAGCACAGAGAAGGCAAAAAGGAAAAAAAGAGAATTTCCGCATATCCTTGTGGTTCTGCTGGCCGCTATCCTCGTGGCCACCATCTGCACCTACATTGTGCCCGCGGGCCAGTATACCCGTGTGATAGACGAGGCCAGCGGCAGAGAAGTGGTGGACCCAAACAGCTTCCAATATGTAGAGCAGACGCCGGTGGGCCTGTTCGGCATGTTCCTCGCAATTGAAGAAGGCCTTATCAGTGCGGCAGACATCACCTTTATGATTCTGGCGGCGTTTTCATGCCTGCATGTGCTGGAAAAGACGGGTGCCATTGATGCGGCCATTGCCGCCATGGTGAAAAAGACGAAGTCACGCCCGCAGGCGGCGAATATCATTATTGCATGCCTGATGGCCCTGCTGACGGTATGGGGCTCTACGGGCACGCTCTCTTATGAAGAGATCATTGCTTTTGCCCCCATTTTCGTAGCTGTAAGCATGGCGCTGGGCTATGATGCCATGGTGGGTGTGGGCATCTCAGTTATTCCGGTTGGTATCGGCTTTGCCTCGGCCACGGTGAACCCCTTCAGCATCGGCGTGGCCCAGACCATTGCCGAGCTGCCCATGTTCTCAGGTATTTGGTACCGCGTGCTGATTTTGGTTGTGATGACGGCTTTCACGATTTTCTATGTGCTGCGCTATGCTGCCAAAGTACGAAAAGACCCCACATACAGCATTGTGCACGGTGTTGATTATTCCGATTTGGCGGTGGATGAAACGCGCCTGAATACGCCGTTCACGCTGGCGCGTAAGCTGTCTATTGCGGCGCTGTTTGTAGGTGTGGGTGTAATGGCTTGGGGCCTGATCTCTCAGGGGTGGGATATCAACCAGGTGGCGGCTGTGTTCCTGATGGTGTCCGTGGCGGTGGGCATCATCAACCGCTGGAGCGCCAGCAAAACGGCGTCTACGCTGGTGGAGGGCCTGCAGGGCGGCGTGCTGAGCGCCATTGTGGTGGGCGTGGCCCGCGGTATTCTGCAGGTGGTGACGAAGGGCAATATCCTGGATACCATCATTCACTCCTGCGTATCTTTGCTGGAAAACCTGTCGCTGTACCTCAGCGGCTTCGGCATGCTGGTGTTCCAGACATTCCTCAACTTGCTTATTCCGTCCGGCTCCGGCCAGGCAGCGGTGTCCATGCCCATCATGACGCCTATTGCAGACTTTATCGGCATGAACCGGCAGATAGCGGTGCTTATCTTCCAGTTCGGCGACGGCTTTTCGAACCTGCTGTGGCCAACAGGCTTCATGATGATCGTGTGCGCCATGGTGAAGATTCCGCTGAACAAGTATTACAAGTGGCTGCTGCCGTTCTTCGGCATTCTGTTCGTGCTTCAGGTGCTGTTCGTGTTCGGCGCCATTGCCATTGGCTATGGGCCAATGTAAATCAAATGCCATTCAGAAAACAGCGCAGGCCTTTTGCCGCGCTGTTTTCCGCGTTGCGGCCGAAGGAGGCAACAAAATATGGAATATCTTGACGAAATGTTGGCGGCCCGGCTTGTGCAGGAAACACAGGCGCTTGCCCCGCAGCTTGCAGAGTGGCGGCGCCACCTGCACCAAAACCCGGAGGTGGGCTTCGGCACGGCCGACACAGAGGCTTTCGTGCGCGCAAAGCTGAGCGAAGCGGGCATAGAGCTGCTGGACGCACGCCTCGGTGTGCTGGGCGTTATCCGCGCGCCGCATGCAGACGGCATGGTGGGCCTGCGCGCCGATATGGACGCGCTGCCTATGGAGGAATTGAACGATGTGCCCTATTGCTCGAAGCGCAAGGGAGCCATGCACGCCTGCGGGCACGACGGCCACACTGCCATGCTGCTGGGTGCGGCCATGGTGCTGCAGGCGCATCGCGCACAGCTGCGCAAGGACGTTCTGCTGGTGTTTCAGCCTGCAGAGGAGGGGCCGGACCTCGGCGGCG
>OLRK01002241.1_pt1 | contig 12753 bp, 14 predicted proteins | sample 1672911 | NCBI WGS metagenome assembly OLRK01 (sample SAMEA3136736, study PRJEB25190) | human gut metagenome | biome: human gut; feature: human-associated habitat; material: faeces | place: Austria | collected 2013 | reverse complement strand
CAGTTGTGATAAAGTATTGTTAGTGAGGTTATGAATATGATAAAAGAAAATATTGCAAAAATGCAAACATTAATGAAAGAAAATGGAATTGATATTTATATCATTCCAACTAGTGATTTTCATCAAAGTGAATATGTTGGTGAATATTTTAGAGGACGTAAATTCTTATCAGGATTTACCGGTTCTGCTGGAACATTAGTAATCAGTCTAGATGAAGCACGTTTATGGACTGACGGGCGTTATTTTATCCAAGCAGAACAACAATTAGCTGGAAGTGGCATTATTTTAATGAAAATGGCTATGCCTGGGGTTCCAACAATCAAAGAATATCTTGATCAAAACACTGATAAGACTGTTGGTTTTGATGGACGAGTAATGTCATATCAAGAAGTTGCTCGTTTAAGTAATAAACTAATTACAGATGTTGACTTAGTTGATGAAGTTTGGAGTGAACGCCCTAGCATCTCTCATGAGCCAGCTTTTATTTATGATGAAGAATATTGCGGTGAATCACGTGCTTCAAAACTTGCACGTTTGCGCAGTGCCATGGGAGATTGCCAACACCATATTATTACTAGCTTAGATGATATTGTCTGGTTATTTAACATTCGTGGTAACGATGTAGATTGTAATCCCGTCGTACTATCTTATGCTTTGATTAATCAAGATAATGCTATTCTATATGTTCAAGATAACGTCGTTGATGTTAAAACTGAAGCTATTTTAAAAAGGGATAGTATTATCATCAGAGCTTATAATGATATTTATGAAGATGTTAAAAAACTAACTGGAAAAGTCTTATTAGATGATCAAATTGTTAATTATCAAATCTTCAATAATCTAAATTGTGAAATAAAAACAGCACCTAATCCAACTCAACATTTTAAAGCGATAAAAAATGAAACTGAAATCAAAGCAACCAAAAATGCCCATATCAAGGATGGTGTCGCTATGACTAAATTCATGTATTGGTTAAAAAACAACGTTGGAAAAATCGAATTAGATGAAGTTACCATCTCTGATAAATTAGCAGCATTTAGAAAAGAACAAAATGAATTTTTTGATCTAAGTTTTGATACTATTTGCGGATACAAAGCTAACGCTGCTTTGATGCACTACAAAGCAGAACCTGGAAATTGTGCAAAAGTAACTAACGAGGGAATGCTATTAATCGATTCTGGTGGTCAATATTTAGATGGAACGATCGATACAACAAGAACCTTTGTTTTAGGTCCTATCAGTGATATTGAAAGACGTGATTTTACCGTGGCTTTAAAAGCAATGTTTAGACTACAAGCAGCTCATTTCTTAGCGGGAACAACTGGTCCAAACCTAGATTTATTAGCACGTGGTATAGTTTATGAATACAATCTTGATTATCGCTGCGGAACAGGACATGGAGTTGGTCACTTCTTAAACGTCCATGAAGGACCAAATGGATTCAGACCCCATGATCGTCCAGGATTTGCTAAAATGTGTGCTTTTGAACCAGGAATGATCACAACAGATGAACCTGGTATTTATATCGAAAATAGTCATGGTGTTCGTCATGAAAATGAATTGTTATGTGTTGAAGTCGAAACTAATGAATATGGTCAGTTCTTAAAATTTGAACCAATTACAATGGTTCCATTTGATTTAGATGGTTTAGATCTTGAATTATTATCTAATCATGAAATCAAACAAATCAATGATTATCAACAATTAGTATTTGATCATGTTGCACCATTTTTAACAAATGAAGAGAGAGCTTGGTTACAAGCTAACTTATTAATTAAATAAGTATAGTCTAAAGGCACACTTGCATAGTGCCTTTTTATTTGCTTTATAAACTAATCACCAATCTTTAAAACAAAAAAGGAAGCTGTGCTTCCTTAAATCTTAATTTCATTATTCTCATCAGCCAAATATTCAACTACCTCTCTTTGGCTTAGAGATTGTTGAATATTAATCAATCTTTGATTAGATGAACCACGATAAAGTAAAGCTAAACTTTTTTTATCTAATTCAAATTTGCCATCGATTAGCATATCGCAAAGTTCCAATAATGATTTTTTATTAGGATCATCCATAATTTGTTCGAATGTAAAACCACTATAAATAACAATATTTAGTTTTCTAAGTCGAGCAGCTTTACAAAGTTCTTTTAAAGGCTCGATTTGTAACATTGGTTCACCACCTGATAACGTGATTCCATCTAATAAAGGATTTTCATCAATTTCATTAATTATTTCACTAGTATCTCTAATATACCCGCCATTAATATCATGGCTTTTAGGATTGTGGCAGCCTAAACAATTATGAAAACAACCTTGGGTAAAAATCGCATATCTTAAGCCCGGCCCATCAACAATAGAATCATTAACCGTACCAAATAATCTAATTTCCATTAATTATTCATTCCTTGGTTTCGTGTTTTACACGATCACTTTCTTCAGCCTTTTTCCCATCATTAAAACGATCTAATGTTCCTACTAAATAACCAGTGATTCGCCGGATTCGTTCAAAACCATGATGTTCTTCCTCGCTTCTTCCACATAACGGGCAAACATCATCAATAATTCCATTATAACCACATACTGGATCACGATCAACTGGATGATTGATTGCTCCATAACCAATTCCATTATCATGCATTGCTCTAACAATTTTTTCGAATGCAGCAATATTTTTAGTCGGATCCCCATCCATCTCGACATAACTAATATGACCACCATTAGTTAATTCATGATATGGTCCTTCTAATTTAATTTTGTTATAAGCACTAATTGGATAATATACTGGAATATGGAAACTATTAGTATAATATTCACGATCAGTAATCCCGTCTAATTCTCCAAAAAGTTTTTTATCCATTTTAACAAAACGACCTGAAAGTCCTTCTGCCGGAGTAGCAATCAAACTAAAATTCAAATTATATTTTTCAGTTGCTTTATCCATTGCCTTGCGCATATGAGCAACAATTTGTAATCCTAAGATCTGAGCTTTTTCACTTTCACCATGATGTACCCCAATCAAAGCTTTTAATGTTTCCGCTAATCCGATAAATCCGACTGTTAAAGTTCCATGTTTTAAAACCTCACGAACTTCATCATCAGGTTTTAATTCATCACTATCAAGCCAAACTCCCTGCTCCATTAAAAAAGGATAGTTTTTAGCCTTACGACGACATTGAATTTCAAAACGTTCTAACAATTGCTCAATACATAAATCTAACATTCCATCAAGCTTATCAAAAAACTCATTTACATCTCCTTTAGAACGAATTGCCAATCTTGGTAAATTGATAGAAGTAAAACTTAAATTTCCACGCCCAAAACTAATTTCTTTGTCCGGAGCATAAACATTTCCCATAACTCGTGTTCGACATCCCATATAAGCAATTTCAGTTTCTGGCGTTCCTTTATAATATTGTTTATTGAAAGGAGCATCAACAAATGAAAAATTAGGGAATAAACGTTTTGCAGAGGTACGACAAGCTAATTTAAAAAGATCGTAATTAGGCTCACCTTCATTATAGTTGATTCCTTCTTTTACTCTAAATATTTGAATTGGAAAAATTGGTGTTTCACCATGACCTAGCCCAGCTTCTGTTGCTAATAATATATTACGCATTACCATGCGCCCTTCACTTGAAGTATCCATACCATAATTGATTGAACTAAACGGTACTTGTGCTCCAGCTCTTGAATGCATAGTATTAAGATTGTGAATAAACGCCTCCATCGCTTGATATGTCTCTCGATCAGTTTCTTCATAAGCGCTTGTAATTGCAAATTCAACGATTTCATCTACAAATTTATCTACTTTATTAGCTTTCAGTGTTTCTTTTAATTGTTCTTCAAATGCCTCATTTTTATCTAAAGTAGGTTTTAAACGCATTTCTCCCTTTACTTTAGTCGCAATATCTTCACCATCTAATTTTACTAATAAAGTAATTGCTTTAGCTAAATTATGATAAAAATGCTTTAAGTATGATTTTGCAACACCTGGTGCCATACTATAATCAAAATTAGGAATTGCCTGACCTCCATGTTGATCATTTTGGTTTGACTGGATAGCAATGCAAGCTAGAGCAGCATAGATACTAATGCTATTTGGCTCTCTTAAAACTCCATGGCCAGTTGAAAATCCTCCTGCAAATAATTTAATTAAATCAATTTGACAACAAGTTGTGGTTAAAGTTAAAAAATCCATATCATGAATATGTATATCCCCATTAATATGAGCACGTGCATGTTTAGGATTTAATACAAACATCTCATTAAACTGTTTTGCTGCTTCAGCTCCATATTTCAGCATTGTCCCCATCGGAGCATCTGCATTCACGTTAGCATTTTCTCTTTTTAGATCACTATCTTTACTATCAGCAAAAGTAATCTCTTCAAAAGTCTTCATTAGCCGTGACTTCATATCCCTTTCACGCGTACGATTAGCGCGATATAAAATATAGGCTTTAGCCACTCGTACATATCCTTGTTCAATCAATACTTCTTCAACCGTATCTTGAACTAATTCTACCGTTGGTAATTCACTCTTCTTTTTTTCTAGCTTTGTTTCAACTGTTTTAGCAATATTCATGGCATTTTTTAATTCATATTTACCACCACTTGCTTCAAATGCTTTGTATATAGCTCCTGCAATCTTATCTAACTCAAATGCGACTAGGCGCCCATCTCTCTTACGAATATTTTCTATCATTCTATATCCCTCCATGCACTATTAAGTATATCTTATTTGTATTTTTAATTCATGTTATATACTCCTTTACCCAGCCCTTTTTATAATCATAAAATAAAACGCTCTCCCATTACAGGAAAACGTTATCTAACGTAATATAACCGTTTATCATTATCAAGAATACTTTTTCACACTAACCTGATAATTTTGATAAATCGCTAATAAGTAGCCATCAGTTACCTTTTCAACCACCCCATATCTAAAGACTTCTTCTTGGTCTAAGTCATATTTTTCCATCAAATAATGCATTGTTTCACGTGCTTCGCTTTTATCTAAACGGGCCTTCCACCAGCGTTTAGGTTTTATTTTTGATAACCGTAAATAGTCTTCAATCAATAAATCCTGATACTGCCGATTTAAATATTCGTCTAAATAACTAAATAATTCATCATTTTGAAATTTAAACATTTTAAATTGTTGTTTCAAATAATAATTGCCCAGGTCTAAGAAAAAATAAAAAGGTGAAGCGACTGTTCTTATCACTGTATTCATTGTTATTGGCATCTTGCCACTATTCCAGAATTTCTCTAACATTTCTTCTGCCAAATGAATTTTCCCAATATCTTCAGGGCTTAAATCATTACTATAAAGCAATTCATAGGGTGGATTTTCATCATATACATACCCATATTTTTCTGCCTCTTTTCGAAGACTTGTTCCTCTCAATAACTTTAAAAAACCTAATTGCAGTTCCTTTGGATAAAAAGCAAAAACATCATCAAATGATCGGGCAAATCTCTCTAGGTTTTCTAAAGGCAAACCTGCAATCAAATCTAAATGAAAATCAATTTTATGATTTTGCTGTAACTGTTTAATTACCTCACTTAACCGTTCAAAATTTTGATATCTTTTAACGATTTCATTTGTCGGCTCATATGTTGACTGAATTCCTATTTCAAATCGTAATAATCCTCTTGGAGCATAATCATTAATATAATCAATAATTCGCTGATCTAGTACATCACCATTAATTTCGAATTGAAATTGAATTCCTGGTCGATAATGCTTAAAAATAAATTCTAAAATCGCCAAAGCATGAGCTGTTTTGCCCGGAAGCGAGCAAGGGAATTGATGACGGCTGCATCATCGGTCATCGCCTGGAATGATAATTGCGCTTTTAAATAATCTAAACTAAAGAAGCGTAATCCTTTTTCTAATGAAGATAAACAGTACTGGCATTGATATGGACAGCCGCGACTTGTTTCAAAATAAAGAATCCGCTTATCCATATCAGCAAGATCACGTTTTAATAAATAAGGTGATTCAAGTGTTTCAAGATATTGTAGATCAACCGGCTTAGTTTGTTGATAATCTCGCTTATCTTTTCTGCTAATTCCTTGAATATTAATCGGCTGCTGTGTTTCTAAACAATCTAACAGTTCTTTAAAAGCCACCTCACCTTCACCACTAATTAAATAGTCAATTTTAAAGTTATCTAGAAAATAATCAATTTCATAACTTACTTCCGGTCCTCCAATTACAATAACTAATCACGCTATCATTAATTTTAATAACCTCTTAATTATCAAAAGAATAAATATGATAGACAGTTTTTTTTAATTTATCTATCAATATTTTTATTAAATCAACATTCCAAATATAGACACTAAAAGCCACAACCTGTACTTTTTGTTCAATAATATCATTTGCAATTGTATCAAGATCCTCTTTGATCGTATATTCTTTAAAATCCACCTCATGATATTCTTTAGTAGCTACATAAAGCAATCTTAACGATAAAGACTTATGTATATATTTTGAATTTAAAGTAGTAATTAATGTTTTCATTTCTTTACCTCATTAAAATAATCTAGAGGTAACCCCTAGATTATTTTTTCGTAACTTTTGGCATTACATTGTTATATAAACAATATTCTTCAAAAGTCCATTCCTTTTCAACGATTTTTTTTGCTACATCTTTACCAACATAACGTAAATGCCAAGGCTCATGAGCAATTCCCGTTATTCCGTCAGTACCATTTTCAAAACGGATAATAAAGCCATATTTAGCACAATTTTTAATTACCCATTTATATTCATCAGTATCACCAAAAGTGATTTTTTTACCTTCTACAACACTTTGACTAGTTAAATCAATTCCTAAACCAGTTTGATGTTCACTTGCTCCAGGCTGAGCGACATATTCATTTGCATACTGCCCGCCAAAACGTCTTTCAAAATCAGCCATTGTATCAACTTGTGTCTGATATGAACGATACGCACTATTAACAACTAATTCTAATCCTTCTTTTTTAGCTGCTTCATACATTTTAGTTAAAGCATCTGATGTTTCTTTAGTCATTTTCGGATTTTGACAATCTGGAGCTACTGGAATTTCCGGATCTACTAATTTAGGTTCATAGCTTTCTGGTAAATAGAAACCTTTTTTTACTAAAACTAATAAATCATCAGGATTAGTAATTGTATAGCTTTCTTTAGGCTCACCATTAGATGAAATCAAAAATGGATAGTTAGTAATACATACTGCATAATTATAGTCTTTGTAATTATTATAAGCGTTGATATACGCTTCAAGATTTTGAATTTGATAACCTTTTACTTTGCGATAAGGCTCTAAATCCTTGGCAGTATAATTATGATCGATCAAATATTGTAAATCTTCTTTTGATACTTTATCACTAATCAAATTCCAAATAACTTTCTCACTATACCCCATACTTTTTAGTTTAGGTACTTCTTCTTTAAATAATCCATTAATATATGTAACAACATCAGCATATTCCATCTTTTTATTCATGCCTAGATATTTTTCGTATTCATCATATAAAGAAACTTTTTTAGAATTTGCTATCCAATTAGTAATATGATCAAGTTTATCATGGGATAAAATTTCATTTTCTTGTTCTTTTGTTAATGACAAAATTTCACTTGCTTGTGAAAATGAATAGCCCTTGATTAATAATTTAATCCGTGTCAAATTTAACACAACAACAATTCCAATAACTAAGACAACCCCAACAGCCCCAACAAGAGCAACGCGTCCAACCTTAAGGCGACTTCGACTACTTGTTCCATAACTGCTGTAATATCCATAATCTCTTTTCTTTTTAAACATTATTATATTACCTCTTTAATACTTTCTCTTTATTTACATGTACTTAAATAATCGTTACGCCCTAATTCATATTGATCGTTACCATTACTATCAATCACTACTACTAATGGCATATCCTCAACTTCTAAACGTCGAATCGCTTCAGGTCCAAGATCATCAAAAGCAATTACTGTACATTCTTTAATGCAATTAGACATCATCGCTCCGGCTCCACCGATAGCACCAAAATACACTCCATGATATTTAATGATTGCATCTTTAACTGCCTGCTGACGATATCCCTTACCAATCATCGAACGTAATCCTAACTTGATCATTGTTGGTGCAAAAGCATCCATTCTCCCAGACGTTGTAGGTCCTCCACTCCCAAATACTTTACCAGGTTTACTTGGCGTTGGTCCCACATAAAAAATTACTTGATCCTCTAAATGAAAAGGTAATTCCTTTCCTTCTTCAATCAAAGCCATCAAACGTTTATGAGCCGCATCACGACCCGTATAGATAGTTCCGCTTAGTAACACTTCATCACCAGCATGTAATTGTTTTATTTTTTCAACGGTAAGCGGTGTTGTCAATTTAATCATAATGAAGCCTCCTTATGACGCGCTACATGGCAGCAAATACTTACTGCAACAGGCATTCCAGCAATATGAGTAGGATGAGTCTCAATATTCAATGATAGAGCCGTAGTTTTTCCACCATAACCAGCTGGTCCAATTCCTGTAGCATTGATCATCTCTAATAATTCAGTTTCTAAAGCAGCATATCGGCTATCTTCGTGATGGGTTCCAATTTCACGCATCATTGCTTGTTTTGACAACATCGTAACTTTGTCAAATGACCCTCCGATCCCTACACCAATCACCATCGGCGGGCAAGCATTAGGTCCAGCGTCATTAACCACTTTCATTACAAAATCTTTAACTCCCTGCAATCCATCACTTGGTTTTAACATTTTAATTTGTGACATGTTTTCAGACCCAAATCCTTTTGGAGCTACAACAATTTTAAATTCATCACCACAAACAAGATCAAAATAAATAATTGCTGGGGTATTGTCTTTAGTATTGATCCGTTCAAATAATGGATCATCAACTACTGATTTACGAAGATAACCTTCCTCGTACCCTTGACGCACTCCTTCATTAATAGCAGCTTTTAAATCACCATCCACATGAACTTCTTGTCCAATTGTAATATACACAAAAGCCATACCAGTATCTTGACAAATCGGCATCATATTATCTTTAGCTAAATCAGCATTATCAATCAATACTTCCAAAGTCTTTTTAGCTAAGGGATATGGTTCTGTATCTATCTTATCTTTAAGTGCCTTAAACACATCACTGGGTAAATTACAAGCTGCTTCCATACATAGTTGTTTTACTGTTTTTGTAATATCTTCACATTTAATCTCACGCATAACTTTTTCCTTCCATAAAAAAAGGTTAAAACCTTTTTAGATAATTTTTTCCTGAATTCCTGGATAATATAAAGAATAATATCGCAGTGACATCAATTCAACTGCTGTTAATAACGTATGTTTACCAATCTTTCGCTGTTCGCTATCACCTAATACAATCGTATAATTAACGTTTATTCCAATATCTATCCCTGGATTATTTGTCATTAAAACAACCTTACATTTTGATTTCTTTAAATACTGTAAAACTTTCGAATTACTCCGTGCATAAAATCCATTTACTGTCACAATAATTGCAACACTATTTTCATCCATCAAACGCGCACAATCAATCTGACGTTCTGTTTCCATATATGCCATTGTAAACTTTTCCAGCATTAGTAAATCAGTTTGAAAATGCAACGCTGCAGAATGAGAAAACTGAGTTCCAAAAAAAGCTACTGAATCACTATCATGAATAGCCTGTAGAACTTTATCAATCACATTCCAGTCTAACCGCTGTGACAATTTTGAAATAGCATCACATACTTGATCACTATAATATTTAGTACATTCTTGAGGTTTATCTTTCATCATGTCCAAAGGAACATTAATTAAATTATTAAACTTTTTGCTATCTGAAGCAAATGAAGAACATTCTTGTTTTAAATGAGCATAATTTTCATATCCTAAAGCACGACAAAAACGTGAAATCGTTGCCGGGGATACATAACATTCTTTAGCAAGCTGACTAATTCCCATTTTGGCCACTTTTGAAAAATTATGAGCCATATACCAGGCAATATTATAATTTGTATCAGCTTCACTAGCTGTATCTAAAAAGATAATTAAACGATAAAATAAGCTTTTCATCCTCATTCCTCCACTTATGTGTATTATACACTATATTTCGCCATTTTAAAATAGCTCGATATCTATCCGAACGAATAATTATCACATATTTTAAGATATTCTATATACATTTTCACCATTGTTTAGTTATATACTAACAATGTAGTCAAAAGAAATATTCGATTTTCCCTTCAATATAATGACTACAAACAATATATAAAGATATCCTTCCCTGATATCATGTATTATTAGTATCCTTTCCCTGATAACTAATAATAAAAGCGACAAGTGATTTCCCCACTTGTCGTTTTTCTGTTTCTATAAAATTTGACTATAAACACGTAAAACGTTCTTATAAAAAACTTTCTCAATTTCATTTTCACTAAAGCCAGCTTCCTGCAGTGCAGCAGCTAATTGGGGCATCATCGAAGCATCAGCTAATTCAAGGTTTTGATCAATACCATCAAAATCACTACCTAAGCCAACATAATCTATCCCCACCAGTTCCTTAATATATAAAATATGTTTAACCATATCTTCAATACATGAACGCATCCCGCCATGACTCGATGGTTTTAAGAAATCTCCGCAAAAATTAATTCCCATGACGCCATTACGTTTCGCTAACTGTTTGATCATATCATCAGACATATTTCGAGCAACTCCGCAAACGCTACGAGCATTACTATGTGATGCAACAAACGGTTTTGTCGTATATTTTAATACATCATAAAATCCCGCATCACTCAAATGTGAAACATCGATAATGATTCCCAACCGCTCCATTTCCTTGACATAAGCAATCCCAAAATCAGTTAATCCATCTTCTGTATTTAAATGATATAAATCTTTAAATTCCTTAGTACTAATCAAATTAGGATAACCTATTCCGTTAGGATGATTCCAAGTTAAAGTAATCATCCTAACGCCTAGACGATAATAATTACGTAAGATTGCAAGATCATTATTTACGACTGCCCCTTCTTCCAATGTAAGCATCGCTGACATTAGACCATTTTTTTGATTATTAAGAATATCTTCATAACTATATACTGGTTTAATCAGCTCAGGACTTTTTTCTAGTTCTGTATAATATAGATCAATTAATCGCTGTGCCTTTGTTAGTGGATCAAGATGATCACTTAAGTTTACAAACATCGCAAAGTTTTGCAACAAATAATCACCTTTAACCATTTTCTTTAAATCAATATTAAAATCATTTTTTGATAAACAGCCACCTTCATCATAAAGCCGCAAGATGGTATCACAATGCATATCAACAACTTTCATTTTCTCACCTATTACATCTTATGTATATAATGCACAGATATACATTTCATCCCGCCATGACAAGTCAATACAGCTGGTAACTTGTTTACGATAACCTCAATATTATCAAAAATATCTTGTAATAATCGTTTTGCTTTCAGCGCTGATTCTTCATTATCAGCATGAGAGATGTATAATGTATAATACTTAGCATTAACACCAGCATTTTTAAATTTGTCAATTACAGTTTTAACAATTTTTGATTCTGTCCTACTCATCGCATATTTATCGACACAACTACCATCTTCCTTCAAATAAAGTAAAGCTTTTACTTTCAAGATTGATGCCATTTTAGCAGCTACCGGCGATAACCGTCCCGAGCGCGCCAATTGCTTAAAATCAAATGGGGCTAAAAAAGAAAAACTATTTTTAGTTTTCATTTCTAACATTTCAAAAATTTCATTTACATCATGATCATTATCAGCCATCTGTTTAGCCGCTAATGCCATATCCATGACAGGTGCACCAACTTGGCGGCTATCATAAATATACATATTATTCATTTCTAACTGATTTTTCACAAGATTAAATCCACTCCAAGTTCCACTTAAATCACTACTGCAGGTGATAATGATAATAGCTTCATAATTTTTAGCTTTCCAATTCGCCATTAATTCATGTAAATATCCAGTATTTGGCTGTGATGTCGTAGGGATACATCCAGCTTCCAGTTTTTTATATAATTCTTCCGTTGAAATATCAATTTGGTCTTTGTACTCGATCCCGTCAATCAGTACACTTAGTGAGACTAACTCAATTCCAGATTCTTTCGCTTGAACCCCGTTCATCGCACTTGTTGTATCGGTAACAATTAAATAATTTTTCATTATTCTTTATCCTTTCATAATTCCAATTCTTTATCTTGGTAATCTTTAGTGAGATGTTGATAGTCTTTTAGCCAAGTAACTCCTTCTAAATATTCCTCTTCACTCAAGAGTTCATCTAAAATGTTAAAGTGAACTAGCATACAAACATCATAAATGCTTTGCCATAAAGCATCAAATTCATTATCACTAGCCTTCAAATCACTTTGTTCACTCTCTATGTATGCGACTAACTCATGAGCCAGCTTGGTTGCTTTTTCTTTTTCAGTTGCAGCCATTATATATCCTCCTTGACTTTTATATAATGAAATTATAACGAAAGCTAATCCTAAAATGTTTATAGAACCTTACCAGCCTAATAAGTTAACTACTGCAAATGAAATTTATTCAGAAGCTTTGAAAAATAAGCATAATAGGGATGTTTTAAAAAAATTGTTAGATAGAATAAAGAAAGAATTATGATTAAGTATATAGTATTTATGTTTGGACTACTTTTGTTTTCTTCATGTAATGAGAATGAAAGTGAGAGT
>OLRK01002239.1_pt1 | contig 12763 bp, 11 predicted proteins | sample 1672911 | NCBI WGS metagenome assembly OLRK01 (sample SAMEA3136736, study PRJEB25190) | human gut metagenome | biome: human gut; feature: human-associated habitat; material: faeces | place: Austria | collected 2013 | reverse complement strand
CCGAGTCATCATCGGAGACCAGTATTATCTTTTCGTTGCTTTTAATATGTATCCGATCTGCTGCATCATGAATGAACAGATGATCTTGGTAAACCAGCAGTTAAAGGAAATGGTAAAAGAAGACAGACTTGTTCTTTGTGTTCATCAATCATCTCCGTCAAAGGATCTGTTGGAGCAACGAATAACGGCTTGCAGTGAACAAGCAATGCAAAGGGGTGTTGTGCTTGGTATGGAGGCAAAACAGGCGTTATTACTGTTACAGAAAAAAGAAGATTAAAAAAAGAACGATATTTGCTTTCGTTGTTCTTTTGCTTTTTTTTGCACTTCGTACGATGAATCATTGGCTTGAACCGCAGTTGCAGGCAGCTGCCCGGCAGCAGACTTCGGTTGCATTAAATAATATTGTTTCGCGCATCATTTCAGAAATGGAGTATGACAGCGATAAGCTGATTGATGTCGAAAGAGATAAAGAAGGATATATTACAAGTATCAATTATGATACAAATGCATTAAATACACTGCTACATGATACGCTGGAAACGATTGACGAGTCATTGGAGGCCGCATCGCATGGAGAGACAGATCCGACATTAGATCAGACGTTGTATGAAAACGGCGTCATTTATCAACTTCCGCTGGGTTATCTTACGCGGCTTCCGTTTTTAAACAACGCGGGGCCGAAAATTGATCTCCGCTTTCGCATGATGAATGATGTATCAGGTTCATTTGAAATGGAATGTGAGCCGTATGGAGTTAATAATACTGTGATTCAGGTCAATTTGATGATTACGCTCAAAGCAGAGGTGTTAACAGTGCTGAATATTACCGAATACGAACACTGCATCGAACTGCCGATCGTTGTCGAAATTGTAAACGGTCATGTCCCGGATTATTATATGTCACGTTCTTTAGTCTCAGAATGATCAAATGAAGCTGCAGAAAAGACGGATATCGAACAAATGTTATCCAGCTTTTCTGCCTTGACGAGGTATCAAGAAGGAAAAAATAAATAAATCTTTTTTCATGAAAATAAAAAAAAGTATTGCATTTTCCGTAAAATAAGATATAATAAAACAGCAGTTGATGATCCGGGGTCATGGCGGAATAGGCAGACGCAACGGACTTAAAATCCGTTGGGAGAAATCCCGTGTGGGTTCAAGTCCCACTGTCCCCACCATTACTTCGTAAAAGATGGTTCCGTAGCCAAGTGGTAAGGCAATAGACTGCAACTCTGTGATCACCGGTTCAAATCCGGTCGGAACCTCCAAATGATAAAAGACAGACTAAAATAAAGCGGTCTGTTTTTTTTTATGTTTGAGACTGTTGAATCTTTTGATGTGTTGCTGTATCTTGAGGAATCTGTTACCATGATATTTATATGGAGGGATCTTATGAAATTGGCAAATGTATATATTGAACATTCGTCACTGTCTTTGGATCAATGTTTTTCTTATAGTTTTGAAGGGATGAACGTGTTGCCTGGAACACGCGTGTGGGTACCGTTTCGTTCGATGAAGCTGATAGGTTTCGTTGATTCGCTTTCTGAAATATCAGATGAAGAGGTGCAGCGTCTTTCGTATCAGATCCGTCCTGTTCTTTCTGTAATAGATGAAAAGCCGTTACTGACAGAAGAACTGATGACGCTGGGAAAATGGATGGCACAATATTATGCGGCTCCCACGATCAGCTGTTATCAAAGCATGCTGCCTAAAGTATTGCGTCCGAAACAAAATAAGGCAAAAATTGTAATGGAGAAAATAGCGGTATATGATCATTCATGTGAGGGGCTCACAATAAAACAGAAGAATGTTTTAGATGCTTTTTCCGAGTGTTCCCCGATGTTGTTGTCAGAATTTCGAAAAAAGTATAAAACAATAGCAAATAAACTGATCGAAATCGGCTGTGTTCGTGTAGAGCTTCGGGAGAAGCAGTCGTGCAGAATTGTTAGAGCTAAAAAGGATTCTTTTGTGCAGCTGACAGATCAGCAGCAACATGCCCTGAAACAGCTTCATGAACATGAGGATCATGAAATCATAGTTTTGCACGGAGTGACCGGTAGCGGCAAGAGCGAAGTGTTTCTTCGTTATGCTTCTGAAATGGTAGCACGGGGAAAGCAGGTGCTGTTTCTTGTTCCTGAAATATCACTGACGTCGCAGATGCAAAGGTTAGTGGAAGAGCGTTTCGGAAATCAGGTCGCAATCTATCATTCTCAATTGAATGATCAAGAGAAATATGAGCAGTATCAGCTCGTTGCCAGAGGAGAAGTCAGTGTCGTTGTCGGTACCAGAAGTGCAGTTTTCATGCCTTTTTGCCAATTAGGGGCAATTATCCTCGATGAGGAACATGATCTCAGCTATAAACAGGAGAATCCCCCGCGTTATCATTGCCGGGAAATCGCCGTTTGGAGAGCGCGTTTTCATAACTGTAAAGTGATTCTTGCCAGTGCTACGCCTTCGCTTGAATCTTATGCAAGAGCATATAAGGGGGTATATCGCCTGATCGAAATGCCAAAACGTATTCATCAGCAGCTTCCTGAAGTTGAAGTCGTCGATATGGGAGAATGTATTCGCAGAGGAGAAAACAGGATCCTGTCACAGTGCCTGCATGATGCGATCAATAGTTGTCTGCAGCGTCATGAGCAGGTGATCCTGCTTTTAAACCGTCGCGGGTATACGACGGTGATGCGTTGTCTCGACTGCGGAGAAACACTGCTCTGCCCTCATTGCGAGGTTGCTTTGTCTTATCATAAAGATGAAAACAGGATGAAATGTCATATTTGCGGTTATTCACAGATATTGCCTGAGTCCTGCCCAAGCTGCCACAGCAGAAACTGGCGCTCTTTGGGAGCTGGAACACAGCGTTTGCAGGAATATATCGAACAGTGTTTTCCGCATGCAAAAGTGATTCGTATGGACAGTGATGCGACAAGACGCAAGGGAGCGCATGAACGTCTGCTTTCCGATTTTGCCGCAGGTGCGGATATTTTGCTGGGAACGCAGATGATTGCCAAGGGGCTTGATTTTGAAAACGTAACATTGGTCGGTGTCGTCAATGCGGATGCATCGTTGAAAAGCAGCGATTATCGCAGCAGCGAACTGACATATGATCTTCTGGAGCAGGCATGCGGACGAAGCGGAAGAGGAAGCAAGAAGGGAAGAGTGATCCTGCAGGCGTTTGACTGTTCGCATTATGCGATCCAATGCGCGGCCCAGCATGATTATCATCGCTTTTTTGCCAAAGAAATGCGCTATCGTCATCTGGCTCAGTATCCTCCGTATACTTATTTGTCAGCAGCATATTTTATTCATTCTAAAGAAGATGTTGCCAGACGGGGTGCGGATGCGGCATTGCGGCTGTTAAATGATGTCAGAGGCTGTAAGGTGCTGGGACCGATTGCGTTAGGAAAGCAGAAAGATGAATATCGGTATCGAATCATTCTGAAAGGAAAGAACCGTGAAGCACAAGCTTCGATTCTTCGGAAAATCTTTGAATGTCATAGAGAATCCCGGCAGCCTTCACGCATGGAAATCGATACGGATCTATTGCTGAGTGACTAGTGGAAGGAAATGACAACATGAGTAAAAAATATATAAACTCTCTTTTTATCTTCGGTATCTTGATGCTGCTGGCAGGAACAAAATGGGATCTTTATCTGACGGATTTTCTGTATGATCCTGCTTGCGGATGGGCGTTTTGTTTTCAGGAAATCTTTCCGCTTCTGCTGAAACTGTGGCTGTGTTTCTGTTTTATGATCCTTCGGGATAACTATTCGCTGCTGTCATATGCGGCAGGAGGCATCAGTGCCGCAGCCTTTTCTTATCAGGCGATGCATTTGTTCCATATATCGTCTTACGTATTGTTAGCATTGTTTTTCTTTGCGGCCTTCTTTGGCTGTTATCTGTTATCATCTTATCTGGGTGCCGTACGTCGTCAAAAGCTGTATCCATATATTGCTTTTTATGTAAAAGTCCTGCTTGCCGTATTGCTTGCGACGACAGTTTGCAAAGTGATCTGGGGACGGATACGTTACCGGGATATGGTCGATGTGTCACAATTCAGTCCCTGGTATGTTTTGTTCAATCGTATCGGGTCTTCTTTTCCGAGCGGTCATACCAGTTCTTTTGTCGGCTCATTGCTCTGCCTGCTTGGCTTTCCGTTTCCGATGATCCGAAAGCATCACTGCCTGAGCTGCATCCTGGCTTTTGCCCTGGTCGTGATGATGATGATATCAAGAATGATCATGGGAGCACATTTTTTAAGCGACACAGCAGCCGGCCTGTTAATTGCCGCAGGATGCTGGTTTTATTTTTATCACAGACGGGAGAATGAACTATGAATACTACAAGAGAATGGTGCCTGCGGGCACTGATTAAAATATGTGTGGAAGGTTCCTACAGTAACCTTTATCTTCAAAAGCATTTAGAAGAACTTGATCAGCGCCAGCGTCCGCTGGCTGCTGCGATTGTATATGGGACATTACAGAACAGTCGCTATCTTCGTTATCAATGGGAACGCTATGTAAAGCATCAGCCGAAGCCGGCTGTCGCTCTGTTGCTTGATATGAGCATTTATCAATTGCTGTTTCTCGATTCACTTCCGGATTACGCAGTTATTCATGAAGCGGTTGCACTTTGCGAAAAGACTGCTCCGAAAGCGAAAGGGATGGTAAATGGCGTTTTGCGTCGTTTTCAAAGAGAAGGGGTCCGTGAACTGCCCGATGATGAATGGAAGGCACTTGCCGTTAATAGCAGCCATCCAGATTGGCTGGTAAATATGTGGCGTGCCCAGTATGGAGAAGAAACTTGCCGACAACTGTGCAGCACAGCGGCAGACAGTTTCCGTCAGTGTGTACGAGTCAACGTGATGAAGACTACCAGAGAATCGCTGCTGGAAACAGGTCGTTATGCGCCTGCTGCTCTCAGTGAAGATGCTCTATATTACAAAGAAGGTAATGTGGCATCGCAAAAAGAGTTTCAATGCGGAGAGGTATCGGTTCAGAGTGAAGCTAGTCAGATGGTGGCGCTGTGGATGGATGCGAAAGCAGGCGAGCATATTCTGGATGTATGCAGTGCTCCGGGATCAAAAGCATGTCATATGGCGGAACATATGCATGACCAGGGTAAAATTGTTTGCGGAGATATTCATCCGCATCGTGTGGAGCTGATAAAAAAGGGAGCAAGACGATTGAATCTGTCGATCATCGATGCCAAAGTGATGGATGCCACTGTGCTTGATGAAGTCAGCGATGAGAGCTTTGACGGTGTATTGTGTGATGTTCCCTGCAGCGGTTACGGAGTAATGGGACGCAAAAGCGATCTGAAGTTTCATTTGGACCCGCAGGCAATGGATACACTGATTCCGCTTCAGTATCAGATCCTGTGCTGCGCATCGGCAAAAGTGAAAAAAAAGGGACGTTTGATTTATTCGACCTGTACGTTGAACCGAAAAGAAAACGAGAAACAGGTACAGCGTTTTTTAAAGGAACATTCTGATTTTGTTTTGAAGAAAGAACAGACATTTTTCCCTTTTGAGCATGGAACGGATGGTTTCTATATCGCGTTACTGATTCGCGAGTAATACAGCGGACGGCTGGTGACAGCCGTTTTTTTCTTTGTTTGATTTATAAAATATGGTAGAATAATGAAGGTGATGAGATGAGAAGTTTATACGATTTTAATTATGAACAGATTCAGGAATTTGCTTTGGAAAAAGGCTGGAAGAAATTTCGCGGGCATCAGATTTTTCAATGGCTCTATCGCAATCGGGTCGCAGACATTGAAGAAATGAGCAATCTTTCCAAAGAGACAAGAGACACACTGCAGCGGGAATTTATCATTTCTCCGCTGACATTGAGAGAAAAGCAAGTAGCAAGAGACGGAACTACAAAATATCTGTTTGAACTGGAAGACGGGGCATTGATCGAGAGTGTGCTGATGCTGTTTGACTATGGCAAGAGCATTTGTGTAACGTCACAGGTCGGATGTAATATGGGATGTGCTTTCTGTGCCAGCGGTCTGACAAAAAAACAGCGTAATCTGACAAGCGGGGAAATGGTGGCGCAGGTCTTATATATACAGCGTGAACTTGATCAGAAAGAGGAGCGTGTCAGTCATATCGTTGTCATGGGAACGGGTGAACCATTCGATAATTATGATAATGTGATGAATTTTCTATCTACGGTCAATCATGATCGGGGGCTGGCTATCGGGGCTCGTCATATTACTGTTTCCACTTGCGGAATCGTACCTCGGATCTATACGTTTGCACAAGAGCATACTCAGTATAATCTTGCGATATCGCTGCATGCTCCCAACGATGAATTGAGAGATGCTCTGATGCCGGTCAATCATGCATACCCTCTTGCCGAATTGATGAAGGCATTAGATTATTACAGCAGTGAAAATAACCGCCGTCTGACATTTGAATACATTCTTTTGAAAGGTGTGAATGATCAGCCGAAACATGCAAAAGAACTTGCGCATCTGATTGGAAGACGAAATGCTTATATCAATCTGATTCCGTATAATTCGGTTGATGAAAAAGGTTTTAGAGGTGTCAGTCATGATTCTGCCATGGTATTCTATGATCAGCTGATGAAGCTTGGCGTCAGATGTACGATTCGCAAAGAACACGGCGGAGATATTGATGCTGCATGCGGTCAGCTCCGGGTTAAACACATGCGCAGCAAGGAGTGATAGGATGGATTATTATGGAGCGAGCGATAAGGGACTGAAACGTGCGGTAAACGAAGACTCTTATTGCTGTGTCGTCAATGCCAACAATGATTTTCTGGCATGTGTCTGTGATGGCATTGGCGGAGCAGCGGCAGGGGAAGTTGCCAGTAAGCTGGCAGTCATGCATTTACACGATAAATTTCTTGCGGCAGCGCCTTTCACAAGCGAACCGGCAATTATCGACTGGCTGAATAAAAGCATTAATGAGGCAAATGATATCATTTTTGCGTCTGCGAGCCGAAGTGTTAAACAACGCGGAATGGGGACGACTTGCGTTGGTGTTCTTCGCAGCAATGAAAGAACTTTTGTTTTCAACGTCGGTGATTCACGTGTTTACGCTTTATATCAAGATTCTTTTCTGGCAATGACGGAAGACCATTCTTATATTGCAGATCTGCTGAAAAGCGGTTCAATCACTTTGGAAGAGGCTAAAGTACATCCGGCACGCAATATGCTGACAAATGCACTTGGTGTATGGGACCATGTGAAAATTGACATCAATAAGATTCGTGAAGACTATCGTGCCCTGATTATCTGCAGTGACGGGCTTCATGGTTATGTCAGTGAAGAAACGATTCGAATGGTTCTTGACAGTGATCGTGATGCAAAGGCGAAAGCAGAACTTTTAATTAATCTTGCAAATGATATGGGCGGTTATGATAATGTTACCGTCATTCTGATTCAGAATGAGGCAGGTGAAGAACATGGATAAACTGATTGCTAACCGCTATCTTTTGATTTCGAATATCGGGCAAGGCGGAATGGCAGATGTTTATAAAGCGATTGATACAATATTGAACCGCGAAGTAGCCGTAAAGGTTTTACGTGGAGAATTATCACATGATCCGATGACACTGCTTCGTTTCCAACGTGAAGCCAGTGCTGCCAGTAAATTAAGTCATCCCAATGTAGTTGATGTATACGATGTGGGAGAAAGTGACGGTCGTCATTATATTGTGATGGAGTATGTGCGCGGCCGCACGCTGAAGCAGTTGATTGCCCAGCGCGGGGCATTGAATCTCGATGAGGCAATCGATATTATGATGCAGCTGACGAGTGCGATTTCACTTGCACATGAAAAACATATCATTCACAGAGACATTAAACCGCAAAATATTCTTGTGAAGGATGACGGAACCGTGAAAATTACGGATTTTGGTATTGCGATTGCACATGATTCGATTCAGCTCACACAGAATCATACGGTCATGGGAAGTGCGCATTATCTGGCGCCGGAGACAACCAAAGGAGAAGCTCCCACTTCTGCAGTCGATATTTATGCTTTGGGAATAGTGTTTTACGAGCTGCTTAGCGGCAAGGTGCCTTTTAACGGAACAAATCCGACTGAAATAGCAGTCAAGCATCTGAGAGAAAAGATGCCGTATATCCGTGATTTTAATCCGACCATTCCTCAGTCAGTAGAGAATGTCATTTTAAAGGCGACCGCCAAACGCGTGGATCAGCGCTATCAAAGCGTAGATGAAATGATTGACGACCTGGCTCACTGCAGACTGGCGGAATATGCAAATGTCGATCGTCTCGAACTGGACGATGATCCTGTCTTTGCTGTTAAGGTACAGGACGGACATCTGCATGTTGAAACAAATCAGCCGAAGAAGAAGCATCGCACCGTTATAGCAGCCGCAATTGCTTCGCTGGCGGCAGTTATCATTCTCCTGAGCGCTGTTTTGACGGCAAGCGGAGTGATATCGATGGATCACTTGCTCGGAACGCCAATTCCGCAGGTCGTAGATCTTTCTGTTCAGGATGCAATTGAACTGTTGAATGAAGAAGGAATAGAAGAAGAACGCATTATAATCGAGGAAGTGCTGAGCGATGATGTTGAAAAGGGAAATGTCGTAGCTGTTGATCCGCAGCCACAGCAAAGACTTCGCAGCGGCGAAAACGTGACGCTTCAGGTATCGCGCGGCGGGCATTATGTTGTTGAAAATTATGTTGGTATGTCGGTGTCGCAGCTGCGGCAGCTCTTTGAAGAAAATGGTATTAATATTGAAATCATTCAGAAAGAAGAAGCCCGCTGGGATGTCAGCAAAGGGACGATCCTTTCCCAAAGCCTTGCTGTCGGAGATAAAATTGACCCGCAGGGCGATAATGAAATCGAGGTAGTGGTTGCATCATCGCCGACATTTGTTATTCCATCGGATATTATCGGAATGAAGCTTCAGGATGCAAAAGATCTGTTAAGCAGCTACGGCGCAGCTGTAGTGACGAGCCGAGTCAGTGAAGATATTCTGAATGAAGAAGAAAAAATAGGAAGCGGCCTTGTAGTTCGCTGTGATCCGGGACCGCAAACGACATATACACAGGAAGGAACAGACAGCTATATTGTGCTGTACTATTATTGACATATGGAACAAGGAAAAATTATTAAAATAATCTCTAATCAGTATGATGTCCGTCTTAACAGCGGGGAGACCGTAACGTGTGTGGCGATGGGAAAACTGCGCAAATCTCATTCTCCGATCGTGGGGGATTATGTAGAGGTAGAACGATTTGACGGGTCGATCGGTATACAGAAAATACTGCCGCGTCGTAATGAACTGCGGCGGCCTTCGATTGCAAATGTCGATCAGGCAATTATCGTGATGTCAACTGTGATTCCCGATTTCTCTTTGCAGTTAATAGACAGATTGATTTTTCAGATTTGTTATGCGGGCATCAAGCCGATTCTTTGTGTTACCAAAATGGATTTGATCCCGGATGATTCCTGGATTTATGATGCAATAAAAGAATATAGAAATAGCGGATATACTGTTATTGAAAGCGGTGTCGGTTACAGTGATGATGCATTAAAACAGGTGCTTAAAGATCGCGTTTCCGTATTGACCGGGCAGTCCGGGGCCGGGAAAAGTTCTCTGTTGAACCGCATCGAACCGAATTTTCATTTACAGACGCAGGAGACCAGCAAGGCGCTGGGAAGAGGAAGACATACGACCAGACATTGTGAATTGCATGCTGTGGCAGGCGGATGGGTTGGCGATACGCCTGGGTTTTCTTCTTTGGATTTCCAGTATATGTCCATTGACAAGCTGGCATCCTGCATTCCGGATTTCCAGCCTTATCTGGGAAATTGCCGTTTCAAAGACTGCGTTCATCTGAAAGAACCTGACTGTGCAGTAAAACAGGCGGTGGAAGCAGGTGAGATTAGTGCAAAACGATATCAGCATTATGCTGAGGTTGCCGAACTGATCGCTTCGGCACGCTCGCGTTATTAAAAGGAGGTTTTGATATTATGAATGAATTAGTTATCGCTCCGTCCATTTTGTCGCTTGATTTTTCAAAGGCAAGCGAGCAGATGCAGCAGCTTGCTGACAGCAAGGCTGAATGGCTTCATTTTGATGTCATGGACGGACATTTTGTGCCGAACCTTACTTTTGGTCCGGATCTTTTGAAAGGTGTAAAAAAAGCTGTTCCCAAAATAATGGATGTACATATCATGGTAAGCGATCCGAAGAAGTATGCGGATGTCTTCATCGATGCAGGTGCAGATGTTTTGACTTTTCACAGTGAGGCTTTGGAAAACGACGTGGATGAGATTTGTGCACTATGTGCTCATATACGTGAACGCGGTGTTAAGGCAGGTGTCAGCGTCCGCCCAAATACACCTGTGGAGTTCTTGCTTCCTTATCTAAAAGATATGGATCTTTTGCTTGTTATGTCTGTTGAACCGGGATTCGGCGGACAGGCTTTTCGAGCGCAGATGCTGGAAAAAGTGAAGGCGGCACGTGAAGTGATCGAACGGGAAGGACTGTCAACGCGAATTGAGATCGATGGCGGAATCAATGCGGATACCGGTAAATTGGCAGTGGAAGCAGGCTGTGATACGCTGGTTGCAGGAAGCTATATATTCAAGAAAGACATCAATGCAGCGGTTGATTCTTTATTATGTCTAAAATAGTGCTTGTCTCACCTTTGGCGAAAAAGATACCGTTGATCGCGGGAGCTGATTATGCCGGCGTGGATGCCGGGGCCTTGCGATGCATGGAACAAAATATTCCCATGCAGTTTGCCTTAGGGGATTTTGATACAGCGAAAAACGCATTTTCGTCAATCGAAAAGAAAGTCGAATGTCTTGTGCTTCCGTGCCGGAAAGATGAGACAGATATGGAAAGCGCAATGATCGAGGCACAGAACCGGGGATATGAAGAGATTATCTTATACGGTGTTCTTCAGGGGCGTTTTGACCATACGATGGCAAATCTCTATTTATTGCTTTATCGAAGACCGGATCTTGTCTTGATGGATGAATGTAATCGTGTTCGAATCTTGAAACAGGGCAGCTACCGGATAAAAAAAGAGTATGCGTACCTTTCTTTTCTGGCACTGGAGGAAACATGCCTCAGTGAGAGCGGGGTAGCTTATCCTTTAGAACGCAAAACAATCTATGTGCAGGATGTTTTGACCGTATCGAATGAAATTATCGCAGAAGAGGCATTGATCACTGTGCACAGCGGTCGTGTTCTGATGATGGAAACTGATGATCAGTAAACAGGGAAGACCGTTTTTCACAGCGGTCTTTTTTGTTTTTCAAAGGAATTCAGTTTTTTTGTCATCTTTACATTTGTAATGAATTATGATTAAATAGTGGGAGCTTTGGGAAGAGGTGATAATTGTGCCGCGTTTTAACAGGAATCTGGTATTTAATTTGCTGATTGCCTTTGCGTTGATCGTGCTGGGAGCAGTCTCCATCTGGGCCAAAACAAGGCTGATATCTGTCGTGATGGTGGCATTAGGCATCGCTTTGATGATCAGTGGCTTTGTTGAGCTGATTCGTTTTTTCATACCTGGAATTCATCATCACCATGGCGATTATAATGGGTTGTTCCGCAGTCTGCTAAGTATCGTGGCTTCAGTCATTCTTATTTGGTATCAGGGAGTCCCTCAGTGGCTGATGGTCGTGTTGTTCGGAGGATATATGCTTGTTTATGCAACGGCTTGTCTCATGCAGTGGTGGCTGTATCGTTTGGATCATGTAAAGGGGAGACTGTTGCTTTTTTTTACAGCGCTTGTCTTATATGTTGTCGGCGGCATCTTTTTGCTTTCTCCCAGCCTGACTATGGATGACATGCTGATTTTGTTTGGCATCTATTTCATTCTGCTTGGTATCACATATCTTCGCGACAGCTTTGAGTCATTAAGCAGCAAGACCAAAAACAAAGTAAAGCGCAAGATAAGAATTACGCTGCCTGCGATTGTTTGTGCTGTTATCCCTGCGAAAACATTAAATGATATTAACGCATATCTGAAAGATAACGAGGATTATGAGTATGATGATCACAGTCAGGAGGAGACACCCGATCTGGAGGTTTATGTCCATGTGACTGATAACGGATTCGGTTTGCTCGGGCATATGGATATTGGTTTTGAGGGCACTTTGATTTCATATGGAAATTATGATGTAGAAAGCTATAAGTTAAACAGTGTCATAGGCGATGGTGTATTTTTTCTGTCTCCGATCGCTTCAACGATCGAAAATTATCTTTCTGTCGAAAAAAATAATCTGTTCGTTTACGGATTGAAACTGAATGAGCAACAAAAAGATGAAATCCGTCAGACAATTAATCATATCGTTGCCAAAGGATACCGGTGGCACACTAAGATCGAAAGGGAAAACGGTTTTGATCATCCTCAGGATTATCAGGAAGATTATCCCTCTCGGCTTGTATATAAAACAGGGGCAAAGTTTTATAAATTTCGTTCCGGCCGTTTTAAAACTTATTTTGCGCTCGGATCGAACTGTGTTTTGCTGGCAGATTCAATAATCGGCCGCTTAGGAACTGATGTTTTGAGCATGCGGGGAATCATAACACCGGGAACATATCTGGATTATCTGGATAAAGAGTATCATAAAAAAGGCAGCATGGTCGTTACGCGGCGGTTTTATCCCTGTCTTGAAAACGAACAGAAAGAAGAAGCATAAAAGAGAATATAGAAAAAAGGAAAAGCAGTACGCCAATGTCATTTAGTTAAGGGAAGTTCTTAACGATAGATAAAGAAAAAAATCACAA
>OLRK01002236.1_pt1 | contig 12779 bp, 12 predicted proteins | sample 1672911 | NCBI WGS metagenome assembly OLRK01 (sample SAMEA3136736, study PRJEB25190) | human gut metagenome | biome: human gut; feature: human-associated habitat; material: faeces | place: Austria | collected 2013 | reverse complement strand
TGGCTACCTTAACCCACCGTCTAAAGCCAGTGGGATTGCGGTAGCCTTATTTCAATGGAATTACGGGCATTCTTGTCTAAAAAATGCCCGTAAAATATTCCTTTAAATTAATCTTCTATTCCTATTCACCTTCCGTCTTACTTTCCTGCGATATTTCTCCCTTGCCTCCTTCTTTATCCGCCCTATTACCATCGTCAGGAACATTTGCTCCAGACAGTGCATCCTCTCCGACTGGTTTTTCTTTCATCTCAGGTTGTCCACCCATTTCGTCTGGCTTCATTCCTTCTGGTCTCATTCTTCCGCCACCGGGTCTACCTTTCATATGGACAGATTCTCCATACACCAGTTCATCCATGGAAACTGATTTTTCAGCTGTCCCAGCTGCCAGTGTATAACTTCCACCCTTTTCAATTTCAGGACAACTAACAAGTATCGATGAGTATTCTTTTGAAGCTTGCCAGGATAATAATTCTGTTCCTGCACTATCTTTTAAGACGATCTGTGTTCCCGCTTCCTGCGGATCCAAAGTAATCATTATGACTCCTTGTATGGAGGAACTATCAAAATTCTGTCCCATTCCAGATGAACCAGTCGCTGCAAAAATACCCCCTGTAACAATTCCGGTTCCATTGTAATCCAAAGAACTATTTCCATTATTTGTTGGACCAGATAAATAAGTTTCTCCCCCTGAAACCATAACATCTCCGTTAGAATCAATTCCATCTCCAGAAGCATTAATATACACCTTTCCTCCAGAAATAGTTATGTACGCTCCCACGATAGAAGCAAAAGAATCCCGTTTTGTACCCTCCATGCCGCTTCCATCATTTCCTCCCGCTGCATTGAGTCCATCATCAGATGCCGTAATAGAAATCTCTCCACCTACAATGTCTATCGATAATCCTTCGATTCCCTCATAACTTTCAGAAATCGTAACATTACCGCCAGAAATCACAACTCCTGCATCTGCATGAATTCCATCATCTCCTGATGAAATTATATAATCTCCTCCGTTTATAGCAACAGTCCCATTTGAATGTATAGAATCGTCTTCTGTATTCAAAGTATACGTTCCGCCTTCCATTATCAGCTGTGTTCCTGCTTTGAATCCTTTGATGCTAACAGATGAATCATCAGCTGCTGTCTCCTCTTCTGGCTGTTTTTCCATCATAGGCTGCTGACTCTTTTCCTCTGCTGCTCCAGCTCCACCCTGTCCAGTAGTAATCTGATAGGTTCCGTTTTCAGCCAAAAGCCAGCTTTCTGCACTGATTCCATCACCTTGAGATACAATTTCATAAGTTCCATTTGCAAGATAAACAAACCCAAGGCTTTCATCTTCCGTATTCTCTGCATGAATTCCATCCTTTCCAGAGGTAATCTTATAGGAACCTCCAGCAATGCGGACGCTGTCCTTTCCCTCAATCCCATGCTCTGCTCCTGTAATTTCATAAATACCATCTATAAAAACCAAATCATCTTTTGATACGATTCCATGCCCAGCATCAGCTGTGATAGTCAATGCCCCTGTTCCATTCAAAGTCAAATCTGCCTTCGAAAAAATTGCTGCATCAATATTATTTTCATCAATACTTACATAACTTCCTCCATTCTCCAGTATATTTTCCGAACCATCTGCCAGTGTAAGGAAAACTTTGTCTGCAGAAGCAATGTAAATTGCAGCAGATTGTGAATTGGAAATATTAGCCTGATCCAATACGATCTGCACTTTATCCGTATCCTCCGCCTTTACCATTACCATCCCATCTGTCAGTGTTCCAGATATAATGTAGGTTCCCTCATCCACAATCGTAACTGTATTTTGAGAGATTTCCACCGCATCCGATTCACAAACAGAACCGTCATCTGAAAGTTGAATCCTGGCGCTATTCTCTTCATCGTACTCTATTTCTTTGTCCCGATCTGAAAACATAGTGGATGTATCTATTTCTGTCCCTGCGCTGCTTTGAGTAGATGCTTCCGTTTCTGCAACACTCTCAGTTTCTGTAACACTTTCACTTCCTGAATCTGTTTCCATTTCTGCATTTTGCTGTCCGCACCCTGTTAACAGGATGGATCCTATCAAAAAAGCTCTTAAAAGTTCCTTTTTTCTCATATAATTTCCTCCTACAATTCTGTCATCGTTTCCTGCCTGCATATAGTAATTTCCAGATTCCCATTTCTACATCTTAATTCATCTATAAATTCCTTTTCTGTTCCTGGCTTTTTCAAAATCAAATCATATGTAAGTTTAAACAAGCTCCCCATATTCGTAGTTTTGACTTGTTGAAGTTCATAATCTGCTGTGTATTTTTTTAGAATTTTGTCAAACACTCCACTGTAGTCCAAATCTTCTGGTATCGTAATATGCATGGTTTTATAAGATTCAGATTTCTTTCTAGTTCCAAAGTCCATCTGGCTATACAAGAACATTATTCCGCCCAAAACCAGGGCGGAAAGAAATGCATATGCTAAATATCCCATTCCTGCCACCAGTCCGGAGCACATAGCCAAAAAAATTGCACCGATTTCTTTTGCCGATCCTGGAACAGAGCGAAATCGTACTAAGCTGAAAGCTCCCGCAACGGCCACTCCCGTTCCCACATTTCCATTTACCATCATAATTACAACACAAACAACTGCCGGCAGGAGTGCCAATGTTGCAACAAAACTCTTTGTATATCTGGTTCTATACATATAAGCTGCTGCTAAAAAAAGTCCTATAACCAAGGCGCATCCCACACACAACAAAAAATCTGAAACTGTAATCACATTTGTCATATCTGTATCAAAAATTCCTCGAAATAGTGTATTAAGCATTGCAATAGCCTCCCTTCATTTCTTCTGTGAACATACCACGGTATGCTGCACCGTACTTTGAAAATGATGATCGATAAATATGATATTGGGTAAGTATCCTGCTCATCCAAAGCGGAATTCCTCCAGATATTTTGATTTCCATAAGCGATTGATCTTCTTCTAACAACGGACTCCCATAAACCTCACTGCCAAGAGAAAAATCATCTCTTCTGTAATAAATATTTTCATCAAACGTTATTCTCAAATCACTTCCATCCAAAGCATAATAGGCTTCTCTCTCATAAGATAGAAATACGGTTGGATGAAGATTTTCATAATAATCCCGAAAATACTGTATTTCCCGTGCAATCTGTGAAGTCTCCGGAAGAGATGTTCCATTTTGAAAACTATCCATAACCAATTTTTCCGGAAGAACTAACCTTCGCTTGTATACCACAGACTCATATTTCTTTTTCAGTTCCACAAATACCGGATCATTCGCATTTACAGGACAATAGCTGCGTATTCTCAGCTTTTCTTTATAAACAGGCTTCTCCAGCGAACGGCGAATTAATCGAAAAGTATCTGTGTCAAAATATATGTTTCGTATTGTAGTCCGCCCATAAGAATCCAATTTCATATAATCTTTCATTACTTTCAAAATGCATTCCTTTTCTTTCTGATTAAGCAAATATTTCAATTCATATCGTTTAAATGTCATTTGATAATCCATATTAATTCCTCCATATTTTTGATAGACTATAATATAGAACCTTTACCTTAATTCAACCTAAAAATCCAAATATTTTAAGGTTTATCTGTAGAATCCCCAAGAAAAAAAGAGCTCTGCAAATTTATATCCGCACAAGCTCTTTTAAATATTTTTATATTGGAAATGTAACAGTAATTTGCAGGGATTTCTCATCCTTTGTTTCTGCTGTAATGGTTCCCTTATGTGCTGCTGCCGTAGCAGCTGCAATAGACAGCCCTAATCCATATCCTCCTGTCTGAGAATTTCTGGAATCATCTATACGGAAAAAACGATCAAATAAATGTGTTATTTGATCCTTTGAAATATACTCCGTTGTATTAAAAACTGAAAATCTGATTTTATTTCTCTTTTTCTCCAGAGTTACAAGAATCATTCCTTTTTCATCTGAATATTTAATAGCATTATCCAATAAAATCGTAAATAAGCTATATATTGCTTTCTGATCTCCTTTCATGCATATCATAGGCATAATGGAACTGCGCAGCTCTTTTTGCTGGACTTTTGCTAATGCCTGAAATGCAGTCACAATCTCTTCTGCCATATCAGATAAAGGAAATTCTACTACCATTTCTGTTTGAAGTCCTTCTTCCATACGAGAAAGCACAATCAATGTATTAGTCAAATCTGCCATCCGCTTTGTCTGCATCTGGATATCAGCCAACCATTCATTTTCTCCAAAGTCCATCTCCAGTATATCTGCATCTGCATTAATAATCGTAAGTGGTGTCCTTAATTCATGTCCTGCATCAGTAATAAAGCGCTTTTGCTTCTCATAGTTATCTGAAAAAGGTTTTACGATACGGGAAGATAGATAAACCATCAGCAAAAATACTGAACCAAGCCCCAGCAAAGAAACCCATACCGCATTAAAAACTAAATTTTGAAACATCTCCTGCTGCCGCCTGCAGTCAAGGAAAATTATTCTCTCTCCTGTTTCAGACTGATAAATGAAATACCTGTAATTATCAATAAATCCTCTTTCTCTTTGCTTTTCTAAAACTACCTGGGCATATGTAATGGCATCTGTCTCATTTATCGCTGCAATTTTTCCAGTATCAGTTAAAATTACATTGCCCTCATAATCAACCAATACTGAAAAAAATCTGGATTCAAATGGAATTTCCGGTGACAGTCTGGAGTAATCTGATTCATGTGGAAATCGCTCTGGAAATCTCCCTGAGTTTTCTGACAGAATATTTAAAACTCTATCGGCATCTTTTATTATCTTTCCATAATTCATAATTCCAATTATTCCTTCAATCACAAAAAGAACAAGGAACAATGAGAGAATCGATGCCATGATAAGTTTTAACCGCAGTTTTTGGATCATGGCAGTACCTCCAAAGAGTATCCAACATTTCTGACTGCCTTGATTTGAACATTGGCATGAAGGGCTGTCAGTTTTTTTCTCAAATAAGATATGTATACCCAAACCACATTAATTTCTGCCTCACTGTCATATCCCCATATTTTTTCCATAAAGCGATCGGCAGAAATAAACTGATGGGGATTACACATCATAAGCTCCAGCATCTGAAATTCTTTGTTAGCCAAACGAAAGCTTCCAGTAACCGAAGACAGTTCAAATGTAGCTCGATCCAGTGTGATATTCCCTATTGTCAGTCTGGAACTGGTATGGGCAGTCTGTATGCGGGTCATGGCCCGTATTCTTGCCAGCAGTTCTTTGAAATGGAATGGTTTTGCCAGATAATCGTTAGCTCCTGCATCTAACCCCAGAACTTTATCATCTATTTCAGACTTGGCAGTCAGAAGCAATACAGGAACCAGATTCCCTCTGTTACGTATTTTTTTCAATACAGAAATCCCGTCTATTTTAGGCATCATAATATCTAAAATTACTCCGTCATAATTATCTGTATCAAGATAGTCCAAAGCGCTCTGCCCATCGTAAACAGCATCAACCGTGTAGTTGTTTCTTTCCAAAATTTCTGTTACTGCTTTTGATAACGCTTTTTCATCCTCTGCAAGAAGCAGCCTCATTGTTCATCTCCCCTTTCGTTTTATCCGATTCTTAAGTTTAATCTATCTGCAAAAAACATAAAAGTCAAATCCTTTTTAAAATACATATAGTACCTTAAATGTACCTTAAATACTAAAAAAAATATACCTTTTCCCTCTTCATAATTTTTACACTCTGCAAAATTTTCTATTGACAACAGAAAAATTTGGTGCTAAAATTCAAAACAATTTCATACACCAAACCGTTGAAGCGGAGATAACGGCAATGATGCCTTTACAGAGAGCCTGCGCTGGTGAGAGTCAGGTGAGAAACAAGTTGTCAAATGGACCGCTGAGGGTGCAGTCAAAAGTTCCAGTATTTTACTGAAACCCAGTATTCTGCAACGTGAAGGCATACGTCAGTTGCCGGGGATATGTTAGTATCCTGCTAAGCGCATGGCAAAGCCATGAATTCAAGGTGGCACCGCGGATTCTTTGTACCGTTTTATTTTTGTACACAATTCGTCCTTGACAGAAACTCTCGTTTTCTGTCAGGGGCATTTTTTTATGTCATAGGAAAGTTCATCCTATGATATAAAAACGCTCCGCGGGGATCGCCATGCGGCGGAAGAGAATTTTGTCGCAGAAGCGACCCGCCGCAGGCGGAGAAGCTCGCAAGTGAGCTTCTTTCTTGTTCATAAAAAGCTTCCCCTTCTGGCAGAAATTTACCAAAACCATTTTAGAAGGAGGCAGTCTATGAAAATATTACCATCTCTCAGTTTCATACAGGATATGGCAGCTTTAGGGACTTATAATGTACTCCCCGTAAGCTGTGAGCTTCTGTCCGACTTTATCACTCCCATTGAAGCCCTAAAAATTTTAAAACATGTTTCCTCACACTGCTATCTGCTGGAATCGGCTGCAGCCAACGAAACCTGGGGACGCTATTCCTTTCTTGGCTTTGATCCCAAACTGGAAATTACCTGTACCAACGGGTTTTTAAAAGCTGGAAATTTTACGATTCACACAGATGAGCCAGCTTCCGTTCTCCGCCAAATACTTGGTGAATACAAAAGTCCTCGTTTTGATTATCTTCCGCCTTTTACAGGCGGACTGGTAGGATATTTTTCCTATGACTATTTTGGATACAGCGAGCCTTCTGTCCGCTGCGACAACAGAGCAGACGATACCTTCAAGGATCTGGATCTGATGCTCTTTGATAAAGTAATTGCCTTTGACCATGTCCGGCAGAAAATCATCCTTATGGTCAATATTTCCCTTGCTGATCCTGAGATCAGCTACAACAAAGCTGTTCTGGAGTTGAAACATCTGGCAGAGCTTTTGAAAAATGGGGAAAAGGAACAGAAGCTTACTGGAAAACTTCTTGGAAATGTTACCTCCATATTTGACAAGGATACCTTCTGCAATATGGTTGAAGAAGCAAAGCTGCGAATCAGGGAAGGCGATATCTTTCAGATTGTACTTTCCAACTGCTTTTGCGCTCCCTTTGAAGGCAGTTTGTTCCAGACTTACCGGATTCTCCGCACCCTAAACCCATCTCCCTATCTGTTCTATTTCTCCGGTACGGATCTGGAGGTCGCAGGTGCTTCCCCAGAAACACTGGTAAAGCTGGAAAATGGGGTTCTCCGTACCTTTCCTCTGGCTGGAACCCGTCCAAGAGGAAACACTGAAGCGGAAGACAAAAAACTGGAAGAACAGCTTCTGACTGATGAAAAAGAACTGGCCGAACACAATATGCTGGTGGATCTGGGAAGAAATGACCTTGGAAAAATCAGCCGGTTCGGAACGGTTCAGGTGGAACAGTTTCACTCCATCCAGCGGTTTTCCCATGTGATTCACATCGGCTCTACCGTAAGGGGAGAAATCGATCCCAGATATGACGCCCTGGATGCCATTGAAGCGGTGCTTCCTGCCGGAACCCTCTCCGGCGCGCCGAAGATCAGAGCCTGCCAGCTAATTAACCAGCTGGAACAAAATAAGCGGGGTATTTATGGAGGAGCCATCGGCTATATCGATTTTGCCGGAAATATGGATACCTGCATCGCCATCCGCATTGCCTACAAGAAAAACGGACGGGTGTATGTGAGAAGCGGTGCCGGAATTGTTGCTGACTCTGTTCCTGAAAAGGAGTATGAGGAATGCCTCAATAAAGCCCGTTCTTCCCTGAAAGCCCTTGAACTTGCACAGGAGGATCTGCTATGACACTTTTAATCGACAATTACGACAGCTTTTCTTACAACCTGTACCAGATCGTCGGTACACTTGATCCGGATATCCTGGTCATCCGAAACGATGAAAAAACAGTAGATGAGATCGAGACCCTCCACCCTGACCGGATTATCCTTTCTCCTGGACCTGGAAGACCGGAAGACGGCGGCGTCATGATTCAGATGATTCAAAGGCTTGGAGGCAAAATCCCCATTCTCGGAATCTGCCTGGGCCATCAGGCCATCTGTGCCGCCTTTGGCGCTTCCATTACTTATGCCAGAGAGCTGATGCATGGAAAGCAATCGGAGGTTCTCTTTGAAACAGCCTGTCCCCTGTTTCACGGATGTCCCCCAAAAGCTCCTGTTGCCAGATACCATTCTCTGGCAGCCGATCCGGACACTCTCCCTGACTGCCTGCGGATTACCGCCCGCACCGCCGATGGAGAGATCATGGGCGTGCAGCACAAGTCCTTTCCCATTTACGGCCTGCAGTTTCACCCTGAGTCCATTATCACGCCTGACGGAACGACTATGATCAAAAACTTTATAAAGGAGATACAGCCATGATTAAAGAAGCCATTGTAAAAATCGTCAACAAGCAGGATCTGTCCTATGAGGAAGCATATGAAGTAATGAATGAGATCATGGACGGAAAAACCACTGCCACACAAAACGCTGCCTTTTTAGCTGCCCTTTCCACAAAAAGCGCCAGAGCTGAAACCACTGATGAGATTACCGGCTGCGCTGCCGCTATGAGGGAACATGCAAAACAGGTAACTACCGATATGGAGCTGTTTGAAATTGTGGGAACCGGAGGAGACAATGCCCAGAGTTTTAATATTTCCACCACTGCCGCCCTGGTTGCTGCTTCCGGCGGTATGAAAGTGGCAAAACACGGCAACCGTGCCGCTTCCTCCCGCTGCGGCACAGCAGATTGTCTGGAAGCTCTGGGGGTAAATATTGATCAAAGTCCCAACCTTTGCAGAGCGCTTTTAAAGGATGTGGGGATGTGCTTCTTTTTTGCACAGAAGTACCATTCTTCCATGAAATATGTAGGAGCAATCCGAAAGGAACTGGGATTTCGAACCGTATTCAACATCCTAGGGCCTCTCACAAACCCTGGTTCTCCTTCCATGCAGCTGCTGGGCGTATACGATGATTATCTGGCAGAGCCTCTGGCTCAGGTTCTGATCCATCTGGGCGTGAAGCGCGGCATGGTGGTATATGGCATGGATAAGCTGGACGAAATCTCCCTCAGCGCTCCAACCAGAATCTGTGAAATCAAAAACGGCTGGTTTAAATCCTATACCATTACTCCTGAAGAATTTGGATTTGCCCGCTGCAAAAAGGAAGACTTAAGAGGGGGAACTCCAGAAGAAAACGCCCGCATTACTCTGGCGATCCTCAACGGAGAAAAAGGACCAAAGCGGGATGCTGTTCTTCTAAATGCAGGGGCGGCTCTCTATATCGGAGAAAAAGCTCAAAGCCTGAAAGAAGGCACAGAGCTTGCTGCGTCACTCATTGATTCTGGTAAGGCAGCAGAAACCCTTCAAAAACTGATTACACTCAGCAATATTCCGGAGGTGATGTGATGACCATTCTTGACCAGCTTGCCGGCCATGCCAGAGAGCGTACCCTGCTGGCAAAAGAAAAACTGTCCCTGTCTGAAATCAGGGAAGAGGCTCTTTCTCTTCCAAAGGGGGACTTCTCCTTCGAACGGGCCCTTGGAAATCCAGGAATGTCCTTTATCTGCGAGTGCAAGAAAGCCTCTCCTTCAAAAGGGCTGATTTCTCCTGACTTTCCTTACCTGGACATTGCCAGAGAATACCAGGAAGCCGGAGCCGACTGCATTTCCGTTCTGACGGAGCCGAAGTGGTTTCTGGGACAGAACTCCTATCTGGCAGAAATCGCCTCCGCAGTTTCACTTCCCTGCCTGCGTAAAGACTTTGTAGTAGACGAATACATGATCTATGAAGCTAAGACTCTTGGAGCAGCTGCAGTGCTTCTGATCTGTTCTATTTTAAGCCAAAGCCAGCTGCAGGAATATCTCCGTCTCTGTGACGAACTGGGGCTGTCCGCTCTGACAGAAGCCCACAGTGAAGAGGAGGCACTGACAGCCATAGACGCAGGAGCCAGAATCATCGGTATCAATAACCGCAATTTGAAAGATTTTTCTGTGGATCTGGACAACAGCCGCAGCCTTCGGACGCTGATCCCATCAGACCGGATCTTTGTGGCAGAAAGCGGAATCAGCTCCACAGAGGATATCCTGGCTCTCTCTGAAATCGGAGCTGACGCTGTTCTGATTGGAGAAGCCCTGATGCGTTCTCCTGACAAAAAAGCCCTGCTGCAGACATGGAGAAACTGCCTATGACAAAAATAAAGTTCTGTGGGCTTTCCTGCTTTCAGGATATCGAAATCGCCAATACACTGTTACCAGATTACATCGGCTTCGTATTTGTTCCCCAAAGCAGACGGTATGTAACACCGGAAATGGCAGAAAAGCTGAAAGTCAGGTTGAATCCCAAAATTCAGGCCGCAGGTGTATTTCTAAATGAGAAACCGGAAATAATGGCGGAGCTGGCGAATCAAAACATCATTCATATGATCCAGCTTCACGGACAGGAAACGGAACAGACCATAAAGGCTCTCCGTTCCCTGACCTTAGCTCCTATCATCCAGGCATTTACCATACAGACTGCCGATGATATAAACAGGGCTGAGACCAGCAGCGCTGACCTGATTCTCCTGGACTCCGGAGCCGGTACAGGAACTGTATTTGACTGGTCTTTGATCCACCGCCGCATCAAGCGCCCCTTTTTTCTGGCAGGTGGATTAAATCCGGAAAATGTGACCGCAGCTATCCAGACACTTTCCCCTTATGGCGTAGACGTAAGCTCCGGAATCGAAATAAATGGAAAAAAAGATAAACATAAAATGGCGGCATTTACAGCCGCCGTAAGAAAGGAAGAGATGCAATGACAAATCCAAAAGGACGCTTTGGCATTCACGGAGGGCAGTACATACCGGAAACCCTGATGAATGCCGTAATTGAACTGGAAGAAGCATACAACCACTACAAACAGGATCCTGATTTTAACAGAGAACTCTCCACACTTTTTAATGAATATGCCGGACGTCCCTCCCGCCTCTACTATGCTGAAAAAATGACAAAGGATCTGGGAGGAGCCAAAATTTACCTCAAGAGGGAAGACTTAAACCATACTGGAGCCCACAAAATCAACAATGTATTAGGCCAGGCCCTCCTTGCAAAAAAAATGGGAAAAACACGGCTCATTGCCGAAACCGGCGCCGGTCAGCATGGAGTTGCCACTGCTACCGCCGCTGCACTTATGGGAATGGAATGTGTAGTCTTTATGGGAAAGGAGGATACCATCCGTCAGGCATTAAACGTATACCGGATGCGGCTTTTAGGGGCTGAAGTCATTCCTGTGACCACCGGAACTGCTACCCTCAAGGATGCAGTATCCGAAGCCATGCGGGAATGGACCTCCCGTATCTCAGACACCCACTACTGTCTTGGTTCCGTCATGGGTCCCCATCCTTTTCCTACTATTGTAAGGGATTTTCAGGCGGTAATTTCTAAGGAAATCAAGGCACAGCTTCTGGAAAAAGAAGGCCGTCTTCCTGATGCTGTCATCGCCTGTGTAGGAGGAGGCTCTAATGCCATCGGAAGCTTCTATCATTTTATCGAAGATAAGGAAGTGCAGTTAATCGGATGTGAGGCAGCAGGAAGAGGCGTAGATACCTTTGAGACTGCAGCCACTATTTCTACTGGAAAACCTGGTATTTTCCACGGAATGAAATCCTATTTCTGCCAGGACAAATATGGACAAATTGCTCCTGTTTACTCCATTTCCGCAGGGCTGGACTATCCTGGAATCGGGCCGGAACATGCCTATCTTCACGACACAAAGCGGGCAGCCTATGTTCCCGTAACGGATGATGAAGCTGTCTGTGCTTTTGAGTATCTGGCTAAAACCGAGGGAATCATCCCTGCCATCGAGTCAGCCCATGCTGTGGCCTATGCCATGAAGCTGGCTCCATCTATGAACAAAGAACAGATTATCGTTGTCACCATCTCCGGACGGGGAGACAAGGACTGCGCTGCTATTGCACGCTATCGAGGGGAGGATATCTATGAGTAAGATCAAACAGGCATTTGAAAGCAACAAGGCATTTATTGCATTTATTACCTGCGGCGATCCGGATCTGGAAACCACAGAAGCAGCCATTCGAGCTGCTGTCTCAGAAGGGGCTGATCTGATTGAGTTAGGGATTCCATTTTCTGATCCCACTGCCGAAGGCCCTGTTATTCAGGGCGCTAATTTAAGGGCATTAAAAGGCGGGATTACTACGGATAAAATTTTTGCGTTTGTGGAAAATCTGCGCCAGGACATTACGGTTCCCATGGTTTTCATGACCTACTCCAATGTAGTATTTTCCTATGGGGCAGAAGCCTTTCTTTCTGCCTGCAGCCGCCTTTCCATGGACGGGCTGATTCTTCCGGATCTGCCCTTTGAAGAAAAAGAAGAGTTTCTGCCTATATGCCATAAATACGGAGTCGATCTGATTTCCCTGATCGCCCCCACCTCCAAAGACCGGATTGCAAAGATTGCAAAGGAAGCAGAAGGATTTCTTTACATTGTATCCAGCCTGGGAGTAACCGGCATCCGAAGTGAAATCCAGACGAATCTGAAAGAGATTGTAGATATTGTCCGGCAGAATACCTCCATTCCCTGCGCCATTGGTTTTGGAATTTCCACACCGGAACAGGCCAGGGAAATGGCCGGACTGGCAGACGGAGTGATTGTCGGCTCTGCTATTGTCAAATTCCTGGAACAGTATGGCTCCGATGCTCCAGAACACATTGGTTCTTATGTAAAATCCATGACAGACGCTATGTCAGGTCTATGATCGCCCAAAATTCCTGTAGATACCGTACAAAGTAAAAAAGAAGCTCGCTCGCGAGCTTCTCCGCCTGCGGCGGGTCGCTTCTGCGA
>OLRK01002235.1_pt1 | contig 12784 bp, 14 predicted proteins | sample 1672911 | NCBI WGS metagenome assembly OLRK01 (sample SAMEA3136736, study PRJEB25190) | human gut metagenome | biome: human gut; feature: human-associated habitat; material: faeces | place: Austria | collected 2013 | reverse complement strand
AGTGATTTTACATATTACGGTGTTCCTCAGGAGAACATGGACTATCTGGCAGAGAGCGCCTCCGATCTATGGCCCTGTATCCAGAAAAAGGATTATATCCGCAACTACTCCGGGATCCTGCCAAAATGGGTGGATGAAAATGGAGTGATCCAGGACTTTAAGATTGAGATGAAAGATGACCTTGCGCCCCACGCCATCAATCTGGTTGGAATTGAATCGCCGGGACTGACCGCAGCAGTGCCCATTGCCCGCTATGCGATCAGCCTGATGAAGGAGCGGGAGGAGCTTACACCGAATCCTGACTTTAACCCGGTACGAAAGGGCATTACCCGGTTTGAGGAGCTTTCTAAGGAGGAGCAGAACCGCCTGATCAAAGAGAACCCGGATTATGGCGAGATCATCTGCCGCTGTGAGAAGGTTTCCAAAGCGGAAATCCTGCAGGCGATCCACAATCCTCTGGGCGTAAATACCATGGTGGGCATCAAATACAGGACTCGTTCCATGATGGGACGCTGCCAGGGCGGCTACTGCCAGATGCGGATCGAGCAGCTGATCGAGCAGGAGCTTGGAAAGAAGGAAACAGAAATTGAATATGCCCGGGAAGGTTCACAGATGTTCTTCGGAAAAGTACGGGAGGATGCAGAGTGATGGAAGCTAGTATGAAGATCAAAACAGAAGAGATTGACGTTATTATTGTAGGGGGCGGCCCGGCAGGCCTGGCGGCAGCAGTGGAGCTGTATCAGAAGGGCATCCGAAACCTCCTGATCATTGAGCGTGAAAAGAACCTGGGAGGCATCCTGCGCCAGTGTATCCATGATGGCTTCGGCCTGACCCGTTTTAAGACAACCTTAAGCGGCCCGGAGTATGCAAAACGCTTTATTGACCAGGTAAAAGAGCTTCAGATACCTTATATTACAGATGCCGCTGTGCTGGAGGTGACAGAGGATAAGCTTGTGACCGCAGCGACGGCCAAAGGAATCCGCCAGTGGAAGGCAAAAGCAGTGATTCTCACTATGGGCTGCAGGGAGCGCACCAGAGGCGCCCTTGGAATCCCCGGCGAGCGTCCGACGGGTGTGTTTACAGCAGGGGTAGCACAGGCTTATATTAATCTTTATAACCGTATGCCGGCCAGGGAAGTGGTGATTTTAGGCTCCGGGGATATCGGTATGATCATGGCCCGCCGCCTTACCCTGGAGGGAGCCCATGTTCAGGCTGTATTTGAGATCCAGCCATACCCCAGCGGCCTTCCAAGAAATATTGAACAGTGCCTTAACGACTACAGCATTCCTCTGTATTTAAGCCATACAGTGACAGCGATTCATGGAAAAGAACGCCTTACAGGCGTCACAGTGTCACAGGTAGACGAGCACATGAAGCCCATTCCAGGCACAGAGAAGGAGTACAGCTGTGATACCTTGATCCTTTCCGTAGGACTGCTTCCTGAAAATGAGCTTTCCCTGGATGCAGGCGTATGCCTTGACCCGAGAACAAGGGGGGCTGTGGTAGATGAGCATTTCCAGACAAATGTACCCGGCATTTTTGCAGCAGGAAATGTGCTCCATGTCCATGATCTGGTTGATTTTGTCTCCATGGAGGCGGAGAAGCTGGCAGATGCCGCTGCGGAGTATGTGACAGAGGGAAGCCTTCCTCCCTGTCCGATTGAAATTGAGACAGATAGGAATGTAAACCATACCGTGCCTCAGAAGGTCAGCGGAAGCCGCGAATTCAAGCTGTCCATGCGCGTAAACCGCCCCATGAAGGACTGCCGCATTGTAGTGCTCCAGGGAGAGACGGAGGTTGCCTCAAAGAAAATGAAGAAGGCCATACCGGCAGAGATGATCCAGATGGTAATCAAACCGGAACATATAAAGGGAACTGAAAAGCTGGAGGTGAGCGTAGAATGTTAAGAGAATTTACCTGTATCATCTGCCCAAATGGATGCGAGATAACGGCTGAGCTTGAGGAGCATGCAGACGGGACAAAAACCATTGTATCTGTGGAGGGGGCGGCCTGTCCAAGGGGAAAGGCTTATGTAGAGCAGGAGCTTACTGATCCCATGCGGAATATTGCCACCTCAGTGCTTGTAAAAGGAGGGGAGCTTCCCCTTGTCAGCGTGCGCCTTACAGATCCAATTCCTAAGGAGCGTATCTTTGACGCAATGGCGGAAATACGCAGATGCAGGCTCACTGCCCCGGTGATGACGGGGGATGTGGTGATAAAAGGGATCCTGGGCTATGATTCAGATGTGATCGTTACAAAGGATGTGCTTGCTGTAAAATAAAGGCAGGATGGCTGAATGATTGAATCGCGAATTATAAAAGCGTGCCGGAATCTATTTCGATGGCTTTTCCGGCATGCTTTTTTGTGCTATACTGGGGAAAAGTGAAGGAGGAGCCAAGCATGACATCAAAGCGTTCAGATTATATTACCTGGGATGAATATTTTATGGGAGTTGCAATCCTGTCGGGAAAGCGTTCCAAGGACCCGGGAACACAGGTAGGAGCCTGTATTGTAAGCCAGGACAATAAGATACTGTCCATGGGGTATAACGGCTTCCCAAAGGGCTGCTCCGATGATGAGTTCCCCTGGGGGAAAGAGCATCAGGAGGATGACCCCTACAATGCCAAGTATTTCTATTCCACTCACAGCGAGCTGAATGCGATCTTAAACTACCGGGGAGGGAGCCTGGAGGGCTGTAAGATCTATGTCACTCTGTTCCCCTGCAATGAGTGTGCAAAGGCAATTATCCAGTGCGGCATCAAGACGATCGTATATGCAGAGGATAAGTATGCGGATACAGCGGCAGTGCGGGCTTCCAAACGCATGCTGAACGCATCAGGGGTCCGTTATTACCAGTACCAGCCTACAGGGCGAAGGATTGAGATTGAGGTGTAAGATGAAAGTGCTTCTGGCGGCAGTCAATGCCAAATATATTCATTCAAATCTGGGCATTTACAGCCTGAAGGCCTATGCTGAAAAAAAGCTGGGGCCGGAGACTGCGGTTTCCATTGAGCTTGCAGAATACACCATTAACCATCAGAATGAGACAATTTTACAGGAGATTGCAAAGAAAAGACCCGATATGATCGGGTTTTCCTGTTATATCTGGAATATAAGCTGTATCAGGGCACTGCTTCTGGATATAAAAAAAATCCTTCCGGGTGTACATATCTGGCTTGGAGGACCGGAGGTGTCCTACAATGCAGAGCAGATGCTGGAGGAATTTCCGGCTGTGGACGGTGTCATGACGGGGGAAGGGGAGGAAACCTTTGCAGAGCTTCTCGGGTGGTATGAAGCGGGAAGTCAGGGCTCATTAAGCCGGATTCCCGGAATTGTGTACAGAGGAAGGGGCGAAAAGCCTGGTGCGGCAGCTGCTCCCGGTACAGCCTTTATCCGCACTGCCCCTAGGCCGCTGCTTTCGATGGATGAGCTTCCCTTTTCCTATGCTTCCATGGACATGAAGACACTGGAGCACCGCATTATTTATTATGAGAGCAGCCGGGGCTGCCCCTTTTCCTGCGCTTACTGCCTTTCCTCTATTGATAAGACGGTGCGCTTCAGGAGTCTGGAGCTGGTAAAGAAGGAGCTTTTATTCTTTTTAAAGGCCGGTGTGCCCCAGGTGAAATTTGTGGACAGAACCTTTAACTGCAAAAAGAGCCACACCATGGAAATCTGGCGGTTTATCCGGGACAATGACAATCAGATCACTAACTTCCATTTTGAGATCGCGGCGGACCTTCTGGATGAGGAGGAGCTTGGCCTGCTTTCCACCATGCGGCCTGGCCTTGTACAGCTGGAGATCGGGGTTCAGTCTACCAATATGCAGACTCTGGATGCGATCCGGAGGAAAACGGACATTGAAAAGATCCGCAGTGTTGCATCGCGCATTAACAGCAGCCAAAATATCCACCAGCATCTTGATCTTATTGCCGGCCTTCCCTTTGAGGGGATGGACAGCTTCCGAAGATCTTTTAATGATGTGTTTTCCATGGAGCCGGAGCAGCTTCAGCTTGGCTTTTTAAAGCTGTTAAAGGGCTCTTATATGGGGGAGATGGCAGACAGCTGGGGGATCGTGGGCTCCTCAAACCCGCCTTATGAGGTATTTTCCACCAGGTGGCTTTCCTATGAAGATGTGATGGAGCTGAAGGCAGTGGAACAGATGGTGGAGATTTACTATAACAGCGGACAGTTTACGGCTTCCTTAAAGCGGCTTCTGAAGGAATTTCCTTCCCCCTATGAAATGTTTTGTTCGCTGGCAGGCTTTTATGAGGAGCAGGGCTTTTCTATGATAAGCCACAGCCGCCTTGCAAGGTATGAGATCCTCTGGAAGCTTATAGAGGATATTTTAAGGGACAATTACAGACAGGCTGAGCTGGCGGCACAGACAGAGCAGTACCGGGATCTGCTTATGTATGATCTGTACTTAAGGGAAAATGTAAAAAGCCGCCCCTCCTTTTCCAGGGACCAGTCGCCCTATAAGGAAAAGATAAAGGAGTTTTTCCGCAGGGAGGAACGGGAACCCCGCTATCTTTTAGCCTATAAGGGCTGCGATTCCAGGCAGATGGCCAACATGGCCCATGGGGAAGCCATGGCAGACGGAAGCCTTGTTATTTTTGATTACAGGAGCCGGAGCCTCCTTACAGGAAATGCCAGGACGATCCGGCTGGAGGGTTACTTTGCAGAAACACAGACAGAAAGATCAGGAGGAAGTTCATGATAAACAGCTACATAGCCCTTGACCTGGAAACAACAGGGCTGAATCCCAAATCAGAATTTATAACGGAAATTGCGGCCTTAAGAGTGGAGGAGGGCCAGGTCACAGGGCGGTTTGTGAGCCTGGTAAATCCGGGAAAACCTCTGGAGGAGCGCATTACCCAGCTTACAGGAATTACGGATGATATGGTGAGGGAGGCTCCGTCCATGCAGGAGATTGCAGAGGAGGCGCTGTCATTTTGCAACGGCCTGCCGCTGCTGGGCCACAATGTTACATTTGATTACAGCTTTTTAAAGCAGGCAGCCATAGACCTGAAAATCCCCTTTGAGGGGGAGGCGATTGATACGCTGAAGCTGTGCCGCAAGTTTATGCCGGCAGAGGAAAAACGCTGTCTTTCCAATGCCTGCGCCTATTACAGGATACCTCAGCCGCTGGCCCATCGGGCAGAGGCGGATGCCCAGTCGGCCCATCTGCTGTATCAGAAACTGATGGAAATTTATGGAAATGAATGCCCGGAAAGCTTTCTCCCAAAGCCCCTTTCCTACAGCGCAAAACGCCGTCAGCCGGCTACAAAAAGACAAAAACAATACTTGCAGGATTTGATAAAATGTCATAGAATAGATATAACTGTGCATCTGGACAGCTTAAGCAGAAGCGATGCTTCCAGGCTGATCGACAAGCTGATCCTTCAATATGGAAAGCCGGTTTAAATAGGCCGGCATTTTCATTTGACGATGCACATGATCAACCTGCGAACCCCTGCAGGGCGTTTCGCTAAGCTTATTAAAGAGGTGAATGTACAATGATGAATTTAAAAAACAATAAGGTAAAGAAAATTGTCTCAGCTGTGATCGTGCTGATCCTGGTTCTGGCAATGATTGTTCCTATGGTTCTCAGTGCATTGATGTACTAGACTTAAAGAGGAGAGTTTATGAGAAAATTGATGTGGAATACCGGGTTTACTGCCTGCGCGGCAGCCTTCTTTTTATGGTTGGCGCCTTTTTCAGTACAGGCTGCCCCGGTTTTGCCCCAGGGCCTGTCAGCAGACGGCCAGAGCCTGGAGGGTAAGACCCTGGAGGAAGCAGAGGAAATGCTTCAGGCTTATGTTGACAGTATGGCAGGACAAACGGTTACCCTGGAAGTAGACGGTCAGGATGTGGAGACTACAGCAGAAGTGCTGGGGCTTTCCTGGAAAAACAGGGATGAGATACGGGAGGCTGCCGGGCAGTATGCAGGGGGAAGCCTTGTAAGGCAGTATATGAACCGGAAGGATCTGGCAGAGACTCCGGTTGATCTTTCTCTGGAAACAGAGATGGATCCTGAAAAGGTAAGAGATTTTGTATCTGCCCAGTGCCAGGGCGTTGATGTAGCGCCTCAGGATGCGTCGATTACGCGGTCAGATGGGGCTTTTGCGATCACCCCGGAGGTAGTGGGAAAAGCGGTGGATGTGGACGCTACGCTGTCAGCCTTAAATGATGCCCTTGCACAGGGGCTTAAGGAGCCGGTGAGGGCACAGGCTGTGATCTCACAGCAGCAGCCAAGGATCACGGCAGAGGCACTGTCAACCATACAGGATCTACTGGGTACCTGTACAACTGATTTTTCCAGCAGCGGTGCGGCGCGTTCTACAAACCTGAATGTAGGTGCGGGAAAGATGAATGGTCATCTCCTGATGCCGGGGGATGTCCTTTCCGGCTATGAGTGCCTGCAGCCATTTACTGCAGCCAACGGCTACAAGGCAGCTTCTGCTTATGAAAATGGAAAGGTAGTAGACAGTATCGGGGGCGGTGTGTGCCAGATTTCAACGACCCTTTATGACGCAGCCCTTTATGCAGAGCTGGAGATTGTCCAGCGCCAGAACCATTCCATGATCGTAGGGTATGTAAAGCCGTCTATGGACGCAGCCATTGCAGGTACCATAAAGGATCTTAAGGTTAAGAATAATTATGACACTCCGATCTATGTGGAGGCTTACACAAAGGGGAAGCAGCTGACCTTTAATATTTACGGCAGGGATACAAGGCCGGAAAACCGGAAGGTTGAGTATGTATCGGAAACGATAAAGACAACAGATCCGGGCGAGCCTCAGGTGATCGTAGATCCGGCACTGGCTCCAGGGGCAAGGGTAAAGGTTCAGTCCTCCCATACAGGCCTTCAGTCAAGACTCTGGAAGGTAGTTACCGTAGACGGGCAGGAGCAGGAGCGTACCCTTGTAAGTAAGGATACATATAATGCATCCAAGGCTATTTACCGCGTAGGGCCGGAGGCTCCGGTTGTTCCGGAAACCCCTCCGTCAGAGCCGGAAACATCGCCTGCAGGTCCGGTAGAAGGCGTTGACGGCGGTCCGGGAGTAACGATCACCCCACTTACACAGCCGGAAGGGGAGGCAGCCTGATGCGCACTGCAGGAGCTGGGCCGGGAGGCTTTGAAAAAAGGGATGGCTCTATGACAGTGGGCCAGGATATTATTATGGCCGGATATACCGGTTATGCAGGGACAAGGATAGCGGCAAAGACAGGAGAAGCCAGGCTTTCCGGGCGTTTTCTGCCCGGCTTTTTGCAGGAACTCTCCAGGCCGGAGGGCTATGATGTAAAAGCCTGGTTAGAGACAGTGCTCGCTAAAAAGCATTGTCCCGTTACATCCTATGAATATGCAGGGGAGGGCGGCATTTTGGCTGCCCTCTGGAATTTATCCGGTATTTTTAATGCAGGCATTGAAGTGGATCTGCGCCTCTTCCCTATCCGCCAGGTGACGGTAGAGGTGTGCGAGCTGTTTGAGCTTAACCCCTACAGGCTTTACTGCCAAAACTGCGCTGTTTTTACAGCCTTTGGAGGCAGTATGCTGGTAAAGGAGCTAAGGGCACAGGGGATACCGGCAGCAATGATAGGAAGCGTTGTTTCGGGAGATGCAAGGCATATAAGCCATGGGGCAGAAAGCGCTGGTTTTCTGGAGCGGCCCCAGCCGGATGAGATATACAAGATCGATCCGGAAGCAGCTTTCGATGAAAGCAGAGTCCCCGATCTGATAGAGGGATAGATCAGGCCCAAGAGGGCAGAAAGGCGGAAGAAGGTTTATGAGAGAGAAAATTCTTGCGGTGATAGAGAAAAACAGCCGGATCGACATAAGGGATCTGGCAATTTTATTAGGCGAAAGCGAAGTGGCAGTAGCCAATGAAATTGCGGATATGGAAAAGGAGCATATTATCTGCGGCTACCACACCCTTATTAACTGGGATAATACCAGCGAGGAAAAGGTAGTTGCCCTGATCGAGGTAAAGGTAACACCACAGCGGGGTATGGGCTTTGATAAGATTGCTGAGCGTATTTACCAGTACAGTGAGGTGGAATCCGTATATCTTATGAGCGGGGCTTATGATTTTACTGTATTTATTGAGGGCAAGACCATGCGTCAGGTGGCGAAGTTTGTCTCTGAGAAGCTTTCCCCGATGGAATCGGTACTGAGCACTGCCACACATTTTGTTCTTAAAAAATACAAGGACCACGGAACTATTATTGATGCACCGAAACAGGATGAAAGGATGCTGATTACCCCATGAGAAATCCCCTGTCAGACAAGATTGTAACGATTCCGCCTTCCGGAATCAGAAAGTTTTTTGATATTGTGAGCGAGATGAAGGATGCCATTTCCCTTGGCGTAGGCGAGCCGGACTTTGAGACCCCCTGGCATATCCGCGAGGAGGGAATTTATTCCCTGGAAAAAGGGCGCACCTTCTATACCTCCAATGCAGGATTAAAGGAATTAAAAGAGGAAATCTGCCTGTACCTGGAACGCCGCTGCAATGTGACCTATAATCCGGCCAAGGAGGTTATGGTAACGGTAGGCGGCAGTGAGGCCATTGACGCTGCTATGCGGGCCATGTTAAATCCGGGGGATGAGGTATTGATCCCCCAGCCAAGCTATGTTTCCTATATGCCCTGCGTTACTCTGGCAGACGGTATCCCCGTATTTATTGAGCTGGAGGAAAAGGATCAGTTCAGGCTGACGCCCCAAAAGCTTCTGGAGAAAATTACGGATAAGACAAAAATCCTTGTTCTTCCCTTCCCCAACAATCCCACAGGAGCGATCATGGAGCGGGAGGATTTGGAAAAGATTGCGGAAATTGTGATCGAGAAGGATTTGTTCGTTGTTTCTGATGAGATTTATTCCGAGCTTACCTTTAACGGAAAGAATCATGTGACGATAGCCTCCCTTCCGGGCATGAAGGAGCGTACCGTCCTGATCAACGGTTTTTCAAAATCCTATGCAATGACAGGCTGGCGTCTTGGCTATGCAGCTGCCCCTGCCATGATCCTGGAGCAGATGCTGAAGATCCATCAGTATGCCATTATGTGTGCCCCCACCACAAGCCAGTATGCGGCAGTTTCTGCCCTGCGCAATGGGGACGGGGATGTGGAAATGATGCGGGATGCCTATAACCAGCGCCGCCGCTACCTGCTCCATGCCTTTAAGGAGATGGGAATTGAATGCTTTGAGCCTATGGGCGCATTTTATACATTCCCTAATATAAGCCGCTTTGGCATGAGCTCAGAGGAATTTGCCACAGAGCTTTTGAAGGAGGAGAAGGTTGCAGTTGTTCCGGGAACTGCCTTTGGAGCCAGCGGAGAGGGATTTGTCCGCATTTCCTATGCTTATTCCTTAAAGAATTTAAAGGAGGCCTTAAGCCGTATTGAGCGCTTTGTAAAGCGTCTGGAAGAGAGGCAGCAGCCATGATGAATATTGTACTTTTAGAGCCGGAAATGCCTTCTAATACAGGCAATATCGGCCGTACCTGCGTTGCAACGGATACCAGGCTCCACCTTATAGAGCCTTTGGGCTTTAAGCTCAATGAGAAGGCTTTAAAGAGGGCAGGCCTGGATTACTGGGATAAATTAGATGTGACTGTATACAGCGATTATGAGGATTTCCTGGAAAGGAATCCGGATGCTCTCAGTAAAATGTACTTTGCCACTACAAAGGCACATCAGGCTTATACAGAAATTTCCTATGAGCCTGACTGTTATCTGATGTTCGGTAAAGAAAGCGCAGGGATTCCCGAGGAGATTCTGGTAGAGCATGAAAAGCAGTGCATCCGCATCCCAATGTGGGGGGATATCCGTTCCCTGAATTTATCCAATTCAGTGGCTATTGTCCTTTATGAGGCACTGCGCCAGCATGGATTTGAAAAAATGGCATTAAGCGGCCAGCTTCACCGGCTGCATTGGAAGGAGGAATAGGGCGCCTTTGGGCGCTCTGTTTTTTATATTATAGGAAAATTCGTCCTATGATATAAAAAACGCTCCTCGAGGATGCGCACTCGCAAACTCTTTTTAATGAGTTTGTCATACCCTCTTTTATTCTGACATATCTTGGAAGTAGCTGAAACGGCACTTCCCGTTTCGACTAAAGGAATGGGATAGCTTTGTGGAGGTGTCAGAATGAATGAGAGGTACATGGAAGCTCTTGAACAATATGAGATTGGCCTGATATCTGTAAGAAAAGGGCGGGAATCCTGGATATGTGAAACAAAGGACGGCTGTCGTCTGTTAAAGGAATACAGAGGTACTTTAAAACGCCTTGAGTTTGAGGAAGAGGTGCTGGGACGTCTGGATATCAGCACAAGCCTCCGGGCAGACCGCTATATCCGCAACAAGGAGGGGAATCTTCTGACAACCTCTGGTGATGGGGGCGGCTACATATTAAAAGAGTGGTTTAATGACAGGGAATGCAGTCTGCGGGACAGCTATGAGATACGCCAGGCTGTATCGCGCCTTGCCCTGCTTCACAGACAGCTTCGCTTTATTCCGTTTAAGGAGGAGTGGACCATGGGCTCTACCTGTGAACAGCCTCTGGAGCAGGAGCTTTTGCGGCATAATAAGGAGCTTTTGCGGGTACGTAATTATATCCGTTCAAAGCGCCGGAAATCGGAGTTTGAGCTCAGCGTTATAGAAAGCTATCATATGTTCCGGGAGCAGGCCGTGGAGGCGGCAGAGGGCATGGCCGGGCTTTGGAACAGCGGGGAAGGTGATTCTCTTCAGGCGGCTCAGCTGGGACTTTCTGAAAAGCCGTTGTATCTCTGCCATGGCGATTTAGACCATCATCATCTTTTTATGGGAAATGGATATACAGCGATTATTGAATACAACAGGATGCACCTGGGGATCCAGGCCTGGGATCTGTACCGTTTTATGCGCAAGGTCCTGGAAAAGCAGGGGTGGAATATGGAGCTCGGCTTTTCCATGCTGGAAGCTTATGAGCGTGTGCTTCCCATGGAGAGGAAAGAGCTTGCTTGTCTTTACTACTTGTTTTTATATCCGGAAAAATACTGGAAACAGCTGAATTTTTACTATAACGCCAATAAGGCCTGGATTCCGGCCAGAAATGCAGACAAACTGAAAAATCTAAAACTGCAGCAGCAGCCCAGAAACAATTTTCTTAAACGGTTGGGGATGGAGATCGGGGTGTGAGAAGAGAAGATGACATAATAGGTAACAGTTCATCCAGGGGGCATCTTCTTGTCCGGCTGCACCGGACAAGAAGCATCGGATGTCCATCCGATGTGAAAATTGATGTAAATATCCACTTACAAGCAAGCTTGACGTTGATTTTTACATCAATTTTCCCACCCTCTGAACTGTTACAGTAAAATTTTAAGGAGGTTTCCCATGATTTACGGAAATGTAAACAACGAATTTTTTGAACAGCAGGTTGCTGTCCTTCCAAAACCTTTGCAGAGCGCTCTGCGCTTTTTGAAAAATACTGACCTAGCAAACCATGAACCTGGAAAGTTTGATATTGATCTGGACGGCGTTCCGGCTATTTTGCAGGTTCTCGATTTATCCACTGCCCCCAGAGAAACACTGCGGCCTGAAATTCACCGCAAAAATATTGATGTGCAGTTTCTGGCAGCAGGAGGCCCTGAGGAAGCCGGCTTCTATAATGATGACGGCTCCAACCAGGTAAATGAGGATTTACTTGACACACCAAGAGATATCCTTTTCTATGACAACAACCCGGAAGCTGCCGAAGGAAGGATTGCCCTTACTGTAGGCACCTATGCAGTCTACTTCCCATGGGACGTGCATATCCCTGCTGTCCAGGCAGGTGAAGCTCCGGTGCCTATCCGGAAAATTGTGGTAAAAGTTCCCATGGAAGCCTGCCTGTAATAGAATGGCTCTGATTATGAAATGATTGATTGCAAGGAGTTGTCCCTTTGAGTATTAACCGTCACCTGGATCGGCTGGCATTAAAAGACCCGGACAGCCGCCGCCAGGCACTGGAAGAAATCTTAAATGAGGAGGGCCTGGATTTTGAGCTGCAGGAGGAGGCGCCCTCTATGGAGAACCCCAGAGGTACCCGCAACCTTCTTTTAACTCCCTGGAGGGGGGAGCCTTCCTTTTTATTCTGTGCCCACCATGATTCTGTTCCAGGCAGCTTCGGTGCAAATGACAATGCCGCCGCCCTGTGTATCCTGATCGATCTGGCAAAGACCCTGAAGGCAGAAAATTTCCCTGTGCGCTTCGCCTTTTTTGACGGTGAGGAAGCAAAAAATGCAGGCAGCAGGCTCTATGCCTCCACCATGGACCGGGAGGCGATCACCGGCGTCATTAACCTGGACGTCTGCGGCTACGGCGACACACTGGCTATCTGCGGCCGGGGCCATGAAAAAAAAGCAGTCCTTCTGCCCTTCTGCCAGAAGGAACGCCTGCGCAAGCATAATGGACAGCTTTTAAAATATCTGCCGCCCAGCGATGACAGTTCCTTTCGGGGCATGAAGCTTCCAACCTTAAGCCTTGCCATGGTTCCGCGCTGGGATATCCAGTATCTAAAAACCCTTGCCTCTTACGGCGAAGGCCTTTTTGGACACCCGCCAGAATTCGACATGATCATGGGCCAGATGGAGGTTATCACCACCATGCATGGCGGCTACCGCGATACGCCCCAGTGGGTACAGCCGGAAGCCATGGAGCAGGTATACGATTATTTAATGGACTGCCTGCACGCAGCCCCTGTACAGAAGAAACGCTTTGTATTTTTTTAATAAGGAGGTTTTTAACTGCTATGGAACATTTT
>OLRK01002234.1_pt1 | contig 12784 bp, 8 predicted proteins | sample 1672911 | NCBI WGS metagenome assembly OLRK01 (sample SAMEA3136736, study PRJEB25190) | human gut metagenome | biome: human gut; feature: human-associated habitat; material: faeces | place: Austria | collected 2013 | reverse complement strand
TATTTGGTATCTTGACTGTTTTTGTTTTATCATCATATGCAAGATATCCAAGATGGATCAATAATGTCAGTACATCATCTTCTGTACGAAACGTTGCCATATCATTCGTAAAACTTTCGGTATTCACCGCCACGCTTTCTCCAGCGATCATACTTAAAACATCATCTTTTAGATGCTCAAAATTCATATCAATATACATCTGTAATGCTTCAAAAGTCTCTGTCTGATTCCAGTAATTTGATATCTTTCGAAATCTCATACTATTTACAACCGATCTTGGACTATACACAGACAGTACTCCGTCAAATGAATATCCATCATACCAGTTCTTAACTTCTTCCATATCCATTCCGTATTGTTCACAGAGCTTTTTGACTTCTTGTTCTGTAAACCCGACATAACATGCTAAAGGTCCCGGGGCGATCATGGAAAATTCATCAAACATATTCAGTGCCGAATGTGTTCCATATTTCTTAATCGGTAAAATTCCTGTCATGTAAGATAGATAAATACATGCCTTATCTTTTAATAAGTCCCGTAGAAAATCTAAATATTTTTCCTGTGCTTCTTTATCTTGTTTATATTCCCTAAAAATGCAATCCCATTCATCAATGATCACAACAAATGGGTACTGCATTTGTGCATAAATATCCTGCATACACTCAATCAAATCTGTATCGTCAAAATAATCAACTTCTGGATATTCCATTTTCAAATCTCTGATCACAAGCTTCTTCACACGATCGATCAATTCTTCTACATTATGACTTCGACTTAGAAATTCCTGCATATTTAAGAATATGGTATTATATTGATTCAGATATTTTTCAAAATCTTTATCTTTTGCAATTTCAAACTTTCCAAATAATTCTTTTGAATTACAACCGCGGCTGTAATAAGCTGTCAGCATATTCGCAGCCATTGACTTCCCAAATCTTCTTGGACGGCTGACACAGACATAGTTTTGTGCTGTATCTAGTACGGAATTCGTATATTTTATCATCCCTGTCTTATCTACATAAATTTCAGACTGAATCATTCTTCTGAACTTTTCATTCCCTGGATTTAGATAATTTCCCATACGATCACCTCCTTGAATCAATTTTCTATAATATGAAAAAACTTCGTGCTCTTATCTATATTGATTATGATAGCACGAAATTTTAGCCGCCTCAACTTATATTAATTACATGAAATGAAAAAACACCTGCTCATAACATACATAAAATATACGTTACGATCAAGTGTCTTTTCATACAGTGATTATATATAGAATTTCTTCTATCCTAGTTGTTTACTGCAACATGTTTTGCCTGATCTGAATTGTAAACTTCTTCATCAACCAGACCTTCAGTTGCTGCTGTGATAACGGCTGCTGTTGCTGCTCCTGTTACATTTGTCATTGTTCTTGCCATGTCAACGATCGTTGAGATTGGTGCAAATACGACAACTAATTCGATTGGTAAGCCAAGTGCTGCAAATACAGCTGTTGATGTGATCGTCGCTGTTCCTGGAACCCCAACTGTTCCAACAGATACTACTAATGTGATCAGGATCAGAAATGCATACTGTGCAATTCCGTAATGATATCCTAACATATGAACACTAAATACCGCTGTTAATGCTGGCCAGATTCCTGCACATGCTGGCATTCCAACATTGGCTCCAAGACCTGCCGTAAATGATGCTACATCTCCATCAACTCCAAGTGCTTCTTTTAACTGTCTTAATGTAACCGGGATCGTACCAACACTGCTCTGTGTCGTAAATGCTACATACTGAGCTGGTGCGATTCCTTTAAAGAATTTAACAGGACTTAATTTTGCTACAAATTTAATTAATAATCCTTCTACTCCAAATGCCTGAACTGCACATAAGATATAAGATAATACTAATGTACTTAATAATGGCAGCAATTCCGTGACACTGCTTCTTCCAACGGCTCTTGCCAAGAAAGATAATACTGCATATGGTGTAAATCCAATGATCCAGTCAATTGCCTGTCCGATCACCTGATTCCCTGCATCAATAAATGCTTTAAATGGTTTTACGGATTCATTTTCTTTGGAAATTGCATTGTAAGATAATGCAATGATGATCGCAAATACGACGATCGGAATGATCTGTCCTTCACTCCAGTTTGTTGCGAAGTTGCTTGGGAATAAGTTTACGATCGTATCAACAACAGATGGAACTTCAACTTTCTGATATCCATCAGCTACTTTGTAAGCAAATCCATCACCGACTTTTAAGATGACTGCTGCGATCACTGTAATCGTACTTGCGATCGCTGTATTTAAGATCAGATAAAAGATTGACTTTCCACCGATTTTCTTTAAATGAATGGATTCGCTTAGATTTGTGATACTTGCGATGATACTAAATAACAGCATTGGTACAACAAGTGCTGTCAATACATTGGTATAGATACGTCCGAAAATCTCAACATATGTAAAATGATTTCCAAATCCCAGACCAACTGCGATTCCAAAAACTGTTCCTAGTAATGTTAAAAGTCCGAAGTCTACACCTTTCTTATAATCTAAATAGTAGATAACCGCAAACAAAACAACTGTCACTGCTAGTGCGGCAAAATCTGCTGTGTTAATACTCATTGTGTTACACATCCTCTCATAATTTTTCTTTTTCATAGTTTTCCAATAGGAATTATTCGTATGATAACATTTCCTTGGTGATGTGTCAATAATGATTGTTGGTTCTTTTTTTGTACAATTCTGATTTGAAAGGTAGTCGTTGTGTCGTAGGTGACAGAGATAAGATCCGAAGTTATAAGAAATATGACTTCGGATCTTATCTCTGCCACCTACAACGGAACGCTATTCAAACCACCATAGGGTATGTATGTTGTACGATATTGACTGATAATTTTTGTATTCATAAACGGAAGATTAAAGGAACTTACGATCACCGATTTGCCGAGATGTTTGAAAGCGTTTAAAACACTTCCGCTTTCAGAGACATCTATAACATCTCCAATTTAATCTTTCGTCTACCAATTCCTTAATTTACAACCAATACCGTACAACATACACCCCCTCTGTCTGGAATCCCTTTGATTTGTAAACCGCTCAGCCTTCAGCGTAAGCATCTTACAAATCAATTTTTCCTCTACAAAATACCTTCCAGCAAATTAACCGCCGCCATAGCATCTTCCGTATAATAATCTGCTCCAATATTCTGTGCAATATCCTCAGTAACCACAGCTCCTCCGACCCAGATTGGTTCGCTGCAACCTGCTTCGTGTAATGCTTGGATCGTTCTTTCCATTGATGCAACGGTTGTTGTCATTAAGGCGCTTAGTCCGATGGCTTTTGGCTGGTATTTTTTGTAGGCTTCTACTACTTTTTCGACTTTGACATCTTTTCCTAAGTCGATGATCTTGTATCCGTAACTTTCGAGAACAACTTTCACGATATTCTTTCCGATATCATGGATGTCTCCTTCTACGGTTGCGATAATGATCGGTCCTTTTTCTTCTCCTTCATTTGCGGTGAAGGTTTCTTTGACTACTTCGAAAGCTTTCTTTGTTGTCTCTGCGGACTGGATCAGCTGTGGAAGGAAGATCTTTCCTGTCTCATAGTCTTTTCCTACAATGTTCAATGCTGGGATGATGACTTCGTTGATCAGAGTCAGTGCCTCTTTGTCTTTTAGTTCTTCTTTTGTAACCTTTTCTACTTCATCTTTTAATCCGTGAATGATCACGTCTTTTAATGTGAAGTTCGTTGCTGCCGCTGCTGTGGCTGGTTTTGCTTCTTTGTCTTTGGACTGGTTTTTGATATAGATCTGGCTGTCCACGTCTTTGTAGAATAATACGTGGAATGCATCGATCGTTCCCATCAGTTCTGCATCTAATGGGTTGATAATTGGAAGATCCAGTCCTGCTTCCATTGCTAATGCTAAAAATGTTCGATTCAACAGTGGACGGTTTGGCAGTCCAAAGGATACGTTTGATACACCTAAGACTGTATGTACACCTAATTCTTTCTTTACCATCTTGATCGCGCGAAGTGTTTCTCTTACTTCTTTCTGCTGAGCGGATGCTGTCAGTGTCAGACAGTCAATGATGATATTTTCTTTGCCGATTCCATATTCGGCTGCTTTGTTGACGATCTTCTTTGCGATTTCAAATCGTTCTTCTGCCTTTAGAGGAATTCCGTCTTCCAGAGTTAGTCCGATGACAACTCCACCATATTTTTTAGCAATAGGGAAGATCTTTTCCATAACTTCGTCTTTTCCATTGACGGAGTTGATCAATGGCTTTCCGTTGTAATAACGGCAGGCTTTCTCGATCGCATCGGCTTCGGAGCTGTCGATCTGTAATGGGAGTGTGATGACTTCCTGTAACAGACGTACGACTCGTTTCATTGTCTCTGGTTCATCAATTCCTGGAAGTCCAACATTAACGTCCAATACTTCCGCCCCGGCTTCTGACTGTTTGACTGCTTCTACTACAAGTTCATCATAGCGTTCTTCTAATAACGCTTTTTTCATCTTTTTCTTACCAGTTGGATTTAATCGTTCTCCGCAGACAATGACATGATCACCGAATGTAACGGTCTGTGTCTGGCTTGATACTCTTGTTTTCTTCTCCACCGTTCTCTCAGCAACCGTATCTGGTGCTGCTTTGGCAAGTTTCTCGATAAATTCTGGTGTTGTTCCGCAGCATCCACCTACGATCGCTGCTCCTCTTGCCATGTAGTCTTTCATGGATTCCACGTATTCTTCTGGTGTTACATGGTAATGTGTTTCACCGTGTTCCAAGCATGGAAGTCCGGCGTTTGGCTGCAGCATGACTGGAATGCTGGCTTTCTCTAAAATCTCATCGATGATCGGTTTTAATTCGTCTGGTCCTAAAGAACAGTTGACACCCAGTGCATCGACACCCAGTCCTTCTACTACATTAATAAATGTTTCAGGATCATTTCCAGATAAAGTTCTTCCATTTTGCTCAAATGTCATTGTGACAAATACGGGAAGATCTGTATGTTCTTTGACCGCTAACACCCCTGCTTTTACTTCGTAAAGGTCGCTCATCGTCTCGAATAAAACAAGATCCACTTTATCTTTAACTGTTTCCACCTGTTCAAGAATAATGTCGTATGCTTCATCAAATGTTAAAGTTCCCATCGGCTCTAACAGCTGGCCGATCGGTCCGATATCAAGTACAATATAGGAATCGTCTTCTCTTCCGGCTTCTGTTCTTGCAGCTCTTGCATTCTCTACTGCTGCCAACAGCATATCTTTCGCTTCATATTTTGCTTCTTCCATCTTTAAGCGGTTACATCCAAATGTATTTGTTGTGATAAAATCAGCACCTGCTTTCAGATAATTCATATGAATTGTCTTTAATAAATCCGGACGGTCAATATTTAATTCTTCAGGAATGTCTCCCGCACTTAATCCTGCGTTCTGAAGCTGTGTTCCCATCGCTCCATCAAATATTAATAGGTTCTTCCCTAATCGTTCCTGTAACATCTTTGTCCTCTCTTTCTAAACGGGCAGTCTTCTTTCATCACACAATTCTCGCATGATTTCTTTCGTTTGTCACTTCCGATTCCGATCAGTCCTAGCATGGACTTCTGTGGAATCAAAAGATTATTTGGCGTGATCGTAACTCCAATCTTCTTTGATATATCTAATAGTATAGCAATCCTTCTGTTAAATTCAAGCGGAAAATCTCCGTATCCCGGACAGGCACGATATGTGCGGTTGTCAAATCCAAGTGTTTCTTCGTATCTGTCACAATATTCTTCCAGATATGCACTCGCTGCGGCATCCATGACGGTTGACTTTGTCATGTTGATCTTCGCATAAAACTTGATTTTTCGTTCCATTGCTATTCCAAGAGTACAGCCGATCAGCAGACATTCCTCACAATCTTTGAGCATGTCTGCCATCTGCTCTCCTATGATCTCATCCCCTGACTCTTCCAGTCTTAGTGGATCTTTTGCAATCTTAAATTTCTTCACGATCACTTTGGGCTGTGCAATCTGTTTGATCTCATCCATACATTCATTCAAAAGATCCGAAATTTCCGGTGTCAGTCCCTCAAATACGAGTTTGTCATCTATGGTGGTCTGACTTCGATATCCAAGATATCTCAAAGCATTTTCTCTTACGATCTGAAAATCCATTTCCATCTCAATCTAATTCTTTCTTAATCTAAATCTTTTTTAATCTAAATCTTTCTTAATTTAATTCATTCTTAGTTTAATTCTTTCAGTACCGCTGGAATACTGTCGAATACACGCTGTGCTGTTTCTGCGCGGTTCATTGTGTAAATATGGATTCCGTCAACTCCATTTGTAATAAGATCAATGATCTGCTGTGTTGCATAATTGATTCCGATCTCTTTCATTGCTTCTGGGTTATCATAATGTGCTTCGATCATTGTTGATAACTGATATGGGATTGTACATCCACACATCTTTGTAGTACGGATCAGTGATTTTGCATTTGTGATTGGCATGATTCCTGCAAGGATTGGAACTGTGATACCGATCTTTCTTGCTTCTCTGACTAATCTGTAATAATAATTGTTGTCAAAGAAGATCTGTGTTACTAAATATTCTGCTCCTGCATCTACTTTTTTCTTTAATGCTTCTAAGTCCTTCTTAAATCCATCCGCTTCCTGATGTGTCTCTGGATAGCATGCTCCAGATAAGCAGAACTGTCCTGGAAAATGTTCTCCGATAAATTCATTTAATTCGCTTGCATAATGGAATTCCAGATTCTCTGGATCGAAGTTTGTCGCATTTGCTGGATAATCTCCTCTTAATGCTAAGATGTTATCGATTCCTGCTTCTTTTAAACGTTCACATTCGTATTTGATATCTTCTTTTGTAGATGAAATACAGCTTAAATGTGCCACGGATTCGATTCCATATTCATGTTTGATGGCTGATGCGATCTCCACTGTCTTTCCTTTTGTGGATCCACCCGCACCGTATGTAACACTGATAAAATCTGGGGATAATTTTTTCAATCCTTCAATTGTGCTGTAGATAGATGAAATATCTCCATCTTTATTCTTTGGTGGAAATACTTCAAATGAGATTGTTCGTTTATTTTTTAAGATTTCTGATATTTTCATATATCTATGCTCCTGTTTTTATTTCTGATTAATTTGCTATGTTAAATTTTAACATGATATTTTCTCACTGTAAAGAAATGTCATTATATTACTTTTTCTATGTTAACCATAGCTTTTTTCTATAGAAGTTCGTTAATTAATAAATTAACAAAATCGTCAGATAATTAATGAAATTGTGTCTTAATTTCGCACAATTTATCTGCTATGATTGTCCAATCACTTAAGAATTGGGAAACTCTCACCTTGGAAGGTGGAATGGGATTAAGGCCATAACTGGATCCGCTGGAGATAGAATGTATCTTTTATCTTCGGCATCCTTTTATATCAGCTATATGGAAAAAATGCGGAGACTTTCAGTTGATCGTCTCCGCATTTTCTTATTGTATTGATATTGTATTTTCTATGAATCCTGATGAATTATTCTTCATCATCATCTTCAACCCATTGAGCATATCCTGTGCTAAATGTTGATGTGTTCGCTTCTTCTGTCTTAGTCTCAGAATCTTCTTTTACTTCTGTTTCAGAAACTTCTTTTGATTGTGGTGCTTCAGTTTCTGTTGTTTCAACTTCAACATTTTCCTGAATATTTTTTTCAGTTTCTGCATCTTTTTCTGCTGTCTCTGATACATTTTTGTCAGACTCTTCTGCTGGATTCTTGTATTTGTTGAAGATTTCCATAAATTCTTTTCCTGTGATCGTCTCACGCTTGATCAAAAACTGTGCTGCTTCGTCAAGAATGTCCATATTTTCACGAATATATGTGACTGCTTTGGCGTAAGCTTCTTTTAACATCTTCATGACAACTTCGTCAACCTTGGCTGCTGTTGTTTCTGCACAGTTCATAACGGCACGTCCGTCAAGATATCGGTTCGTGATAGATTCCAGTCCGACCAGGCCAAACTCTTCTGACATACCGTACTGTGTAACCATCGCTCTCGCGATCGCTGTCGCACGTTCGATATCGTTGGAAGCTCCCGTTGTGATCGTGTTGAATTTCACTTCTTCTGCGGCACGTCCACCGAAGAATGATACAAGATCTGCTAACATCTCATCTTTCTTATTCAGATATTTTTCTTCTTCTGGGCGTTGCATTGTATATCCAAGTGCTCCCATTGTACGAGGCACAATCGTGATCTTCTGTACTGGCTCGGATTCTTTCTGTAATGCCATAACAAGCGCATGTCCAACCTCATGGTATGCAACGATCTGTTTCTCTTCATCTCCAAGGATTCTGTCTTTCTTCTCTTTACCAGCGATAACAACTTCAACCGCCTCAAATAAATCCTTCTGTGAAACAGCTTTTCTTCCTGCTTTGACAGCTCCTAAGGCTGCTTCGTTGATCATATTGGCAAGATCAGAACCTACCGCTCCGCTCGTTGCCAGTGCGATCTCTTCAAAGTCAACAGTCTCATCCATCTTAACGTCTTTGGCATGTACTTTTAATGTCTCGATTCTTCCCTTTAAGTCTGGGCGTTCTACGATAACACGACGGTCAAAACGTCCTGGACGAAGAAGGGCTTTATCTAAAACTTCCGGACGGTTCGTTGCTGCAAGGATAATAATACCTTTGGATGTATCAAAACCATCCATCTCTGCTAATAAAGCATTCAGTGTCTGTTCACGTTCGTCATTACCTCCACCATGCATTCCATTGTCACGGCTCTTACCGATCGCATCGATCTCGTCGATGAAAATGATACATGGTGCCATCTGCTGTGCCTGTTTAAATAAGTCACGGACTCTGGATGCACCGACTCCGACAAACATCTCTACGAAATCAGATCCTGAAAGTGAGAAGAATGGAACTCCTGCCTCTCCGGCTACTGCTTTGGCAAGCAATGTCTTACCAGTTCCCGGAGGTCCTACAAGCAATGCACCTTTTGGAAGTTTGGCACCGATCTCTGTATATCGTTCTGGATGATGAAGGAAATCTACCATCTCTGTCAGTGTTTCCTTCGCTTCTCCCTGACCCGCAACATCTGCAAATGTCACTCCAGTCTTCTTCTCAACATATACTTTCGCGTTGGACTTTCCAACTCCCATCATACCGCTGCTTCTTCGCATCATCATGACAAGGAATCCAAAGATCAGCAGCGTAGGGATCAGACTGATCACTACGGATAAGAACGTATCCATCGGATCTTCTGGTTCCTGCTCAAATGCGATCTTGCTCTTGATCAGACGGTTGACCAGTTCATAGTCACCACTGATTCTCTGCACTGTATAAGTTGTTTTATAAAAAGGATTTCCCTCTTTCTTTGGTGTCACTTTTAACTGAGTGTCTGTAACTTTTACACTCTTTACCTGATCCTTATCAACCATTGTGACAAATTTATTATATGAAATCGTTGTCTCGGTTCCATTTCGCCATTTTGTTATGATAGAATTGAAAAAGATTGTTCCAATAATAGAAACTACAAGAAAAATGGCTAAATACTTGGCATTTCTTTTCTTATTATCTTTGTCATTCTTATCATTTTTATTATTCTGTTGATTATTCAAATGTCAGCTCCTCCTTTGATTCATAAGCACCATTATATGTTTTCTGATTTTATAAATCAATAAAACTATTCTAAACTTTTTATAATTTTAGTGAAAAATTACATCTTTTTCGTAAAACTGGCTCTTTAGTATGATATACGGATAAGATGTTCCCTTTCTCTGATGCTCTTTTGTAACCCCGATCAGTGTCGTATCAAGATAAATATGTGTCTGATCCTGTGTAAATTCTTTTACTTTAATCTTATATCCACTCCCCGGCTGTCTCCCATAGCCTATAACATAATAAGTAAAATCTCCTGTTGTGTATGTAAAATGAAATGTACCGTGTTTCTCCTGATCGATCAGTTTCCCAAGCTGAACTGGAACTACATTCCTTCTGCATACAACATATGTTACCTTTTTTCTTTGTCCATTTTCCTCTTTTTTAAGACATCCTGTCTGTATGATTGATAGCATGCAAAATAAAATGATACAAAATCTCCATTTTTTCATGGATATCTTCCTTTTTAATCATTTTATGCAATTTGATTTAAGATAATACTTGTTTGATCATCTGTGGTTTCTCTGGCTGATCTTTTGCTATATGGAAATTCTCTTTAAAATGCTTCACTGCCTGTTTGACTTTCTCTTCGTCATTTCCATAAATTGTCGCCAGCAGATCTCCTTTCTTCACCGGATCAGCAACTTTCTTCGAAAATACTAATCCAACAGCTGGGTCGATCTGGCTGTCTTTCGTCTCTCTTCCACCGCCAAGAATTAATGAACAGATTCCTATCTCCTGTGCGTTGATACGCTCAACAAATCCATCTTGCTCTGATCGTATTTCTTCTATTATATGGGCCTGTTCAAACAATTCTGGATGGTCTATATATCTTGTATCTCCGCCTTGTGCAGAAACAAACTGTTTAAATTTATCAAGTGCCTTTCCATCTCTGACCGCACCTCTTACCATCGATAAAGCCTCGTCAAACTTCTCTGCAATACCGCCAAGAATCAGCATATGGGATGCCAGTGTCTCTACCAGCTCCGTAAAATCTTTTGGACCATTTCCTTTGAGTGTATCAATTGCTTCTTTGACTTCTAAAATATTACCAACAGCCATTCCGAGCGGTTCATCCATATTCGTGATCACCGCTGTCATCTTTCTTCCAGCACTTTTTCCAATATCAACCATTTCCTGTGCCAGTTTTACAGCTTCTGATTCTTCTTTCATAAACGCTCCGCTGCCTGTCTTTACATCCAGCAAAATCGCATCTGCACCAGCTGCCAGTTTCTTACTCATAATACTGCTTGCGATCAGAGAAATCTGATCCACCGTTGCCGTCACATCTCTCAATGCATACAACAGCTTATCCGCAGGTGCCAGATCCTTCGTCTGTCCCATGATGGAAACACCAATGGTGTTGACCTGTTCCTCAAATTGTTCATCCGTCAGCTGTGTTGAGAATCCAGGTATACTTTCCAATTTGTCAATCGTACCACCCGTATGTCCAAGTCCCCTTCCAGACATCTTCGCCACCGGAATCCCAAGAGACGCAACGATCGGAGTCAACGCAAGAGAAGTCTTATCTCCGACCCCTCCCGTACTATGCTTATCTACTTTTACACCTTCGATTCCTGACAGATCTAACATCTCACCGCTTTGTGCCATTGCCATTGTAAGCTCATAAGTTTCTTCCTTATCAAGCCCCTGAAAACAAACCGCCATCATCATCGCCGACATCTGATAATCTGGAATCTTTCCGTCGGTGTATTCACGGATCATCCATTGTATTTCTTCCTTTGTTAAGGTGTTTCCTTGCCGCTTTTTTAAAATGAGATCGTACATTCGCATAGGTGTTCCTCCTTTTCGTTTTTGTTATATATAGTATATCACAAGATGAACAAAAGGACACTCTTAAAATTTTGATTTGCGAAGGTAGTCTTTCGTATATGTGACAGAAATAAGATAACAAGAAATATTTATAATAAGCTGGTGGCAACACGCAGATTTTAAGAGCGTTTTTTACAAATCGCTGATCCGCGCCTGTTCCTTTGATAACTTCCTGGCTGCGAGCCAAAATGCCCGCAGCTACGGTCAAACAATCAACCACAGGGCGCTGCGAATTTGTAAAAAACGCACTTAAAATCTGCTAATCGTTGCCACCGGCTTATTATAAATATTTCTTGTTATCTTATTTCCGTCACATAAAACGGAAGTCTATCGAAATCACTATGGGGTATGTATGTTAAACGTTATTGGCTGATGATTTTTGTATTCGCTAACGAAAGGTTTAAGAGATTAATCACCTCCGATTTATCGAGCTGTAACCAATACAGTACAACATACATCCCCTCCGTCTGAAACCACCTTGATTTGTAAACCACGTACGTTTCTATTTATATGTTCAACACCCTACCGGCGTAAACACAACAAATTAAATTTTCTTCCTCTTCTTAAGCAGCCCAACTATCATCACAACTGCCAAAACATCCACAACAAACATTATCAATTTTCGTGTCTTAACCGTAGTCTTTTCTTCTATATTTTCTACCAAACTGGTTTTATGATCCATTTGTTTTAATTTCTCTGAATTTCTTATTTCTTCAATTGTTAAATATTTCTTCATATTCCACCTCGCATCATAAATCTTCTTATTTTGGTAATATATCGTGTTTCCATTGTTTTTGCTGGAGAATTTGTTCATCATTCCATCGGAGTTGATAAAATATTTGAGTATAATGCTTTGATTGTCTGGACTTTTATCGCATGGTTTGACGGAGAGTGTCTGATAATCGTCGCTGTCTACTTCGTACAGGCCATTTGAGATTACCCATTTTCCATTCGTCTTTTTTAATGATGCAATGACATGATCTCCTTCTTCGAGTGTCGTTTTTTCATGATAGGATGACGTATAGGTTGTATTTTCATTTCTCATGATGACATATCGATGATTTTCTGATCTTTTTGCGATTGCCTCCGATGTTGATTCTGTGTTGATATAATCTTTTGCACTTATAACAAAATAATCATCTGAAATGTGTGAAATAGATCCCACAAATAATACATCTTGATTTTTATTTTTCATTATGGAATTTATTTTTGTATCCGCAGATACTAATTTTATGTTACTTAGCATCATGAAGAGGCAGATAAAATAAACTGTTATACGTCTCATCCTGCAATGC
>OLRK01002230.1_pt1 | contig 12803 bp, 17 predicted proteins | sample 1672911 | NCBI WGS metagenome assembly OLRK01 (sample SAMEA3136736, study PRJEB25190) | human gut metagenome | biome: human gut; feature: human-associated habitat; material: faeces | place: Austria | collected 2013 | reverse complement strand
GCACTAAGCCGGACGTCCTTTTCTCATTGTGGAAAATTTTCCCCGAAACTCAAAACTGATGATTTGATTGTCGCCATTAAGCAATTTTCTCACTTTTTATATTGTTTCTGAAAAGTGCAGCTACTCCAAAAGATAGTTGATCCGATTATTTCATGCTCTTGATAAATCGACGAATATCGATGATCTTTACTGCTACGTCAATGAAGAAAGAGAGTCTGTGAAAATATACTTAAATTGATTTTGCATTTGTATCCTCATTAATTAAGTAAAACTTTCCCAATGTTGCAGACTATAGAATAATAGTCCATAAGTGTAGGAATTAAGGTGATTGTGCTGATAAACGTTAAAAATATTGGCAAAGAACTATCAATTTTCGTAATTTATTGGCTATTGCCTGATTGTTAACATAGAAAGATTTTTGCAAGAATGATTAATAATCATCTTATTATATAGTATTGCATAACATGATAGGAGTATATCAGGTGGATGTCTGTTCCGGAAGATATTCGAGCAGTTTCTAGACCAGTCAATACTATTATCGATGACAGAGGCAGAAATAGAACCAAACGATATGCAGTCAGAATACGCTCATATTCCAAATATGTTCCAGGTGGCAATCTACAAACTCGAAATGGCAAAGTAATCGGACACATCATTGGTCATAAATTTGTCCATGTCTGTAAGACGAGCTGTTCTCACTGCGATAACACAACAAGCTGTAATTAGTCAAAATGAGAATTTTTTTGAGAAGAGGAATTTAGTTCCTCGATAGTTAACTTTATCTTTGTTTCTGACAGTTTTGACTTCTTAAGTATAATAACAACTTAGTGTTCTTAGGTTGGCATCATCAGATTATTTAAGCCTTGTTCATGAGATTTTAAAATGATGTAGAACATTATTCTCACAGTCTTTAAAAGATAAAACTCTATTACATAATGTGATTTTAAAGTATCCAAATTTCTACGTTCTTGAACTAATGCTATATATATTCACTGAAAGTTAGCTATAGAAAGTGATAAACAAATGAATAAATTTATTTGTCTTGAAGACGCTATTTGATAGTGTTGCTTTTTCTTTTTTGAAAATGATATACCATCATAGCAATTATGAAAATATTAACCATAATTGTCAACAAACTTGATATTGAAAAAATTAACGGCTCCTCAAACGTTAGTGATACTATAAAACTTAAAAAGTAGATGATGACAACACTTATTTCGCTATATTTAAATTTCTTGAAATCCTCTTTCAAATCAGGGTGATTTTTAATCAAAAAATAAGGAATTAGTCCAGCAACGATCTGAATATCAATTGCAATAAATACAATTTCCCAACTATAAAAATCAGATAAATTAAGCATAAAAACTCCTCCTAAATTATTTTCAAAACAACAAAAGAAAAAATACTTTCTATAGTTTGTTCTTCTTGATTATATTATTGCTTGTCATTATACAAAAAACAATGTTAATTATCATGAGCGTATTTTATTTTACATAAGCGTGTATAGTGTTTGCTTCATAATTATAGTAGAGATTTATCGACCCTTTAATATAATTTAATAACTTAGCAATTTTGAAATGATAAGAAAACTTATGATATCGATATGTTTTGAAATGCATATTATTCCATTTTAGTGATTAGATGTTATCAAAAGCTGAGCGTATTTAAAAATTATTTAAAACATGTTTCTTTATTGTATACTAATTTGATATATGCATTTTATCTCTAGACAAACTGCTTTTAGTAAGTTAAGATGAGGAAAATTTCTCATTTAAACTTATGTTAAATCTTGAAATGGAATCAGTTGTTGTTCATATTGTATTACATCAATTTTTATAGATAGCGTAGATGATAATTATCTCCGTAATAATCCTACTCAAATGGAATATTTGAATTAAAATGATTAAAGGAAATAGCATTACAAAGAAAAAAGCTTTACGATAGAGCAACAAATTTATTTTGTTATGGACTTTTTAAACCATAAAATTTATGTATCCGATCTCTTTTCCTTAGAATCTTAGACATTAGGTTACGTGTAGGAGGAGCAACAGGATTGCGTTGGGAGATATAGACTTTGAGAAAAACGTAATCAGTGTAAATCATACTTTACTATGTGACAGGTGAATTGAGAAATACCATACATTTCTTTAAAACAAAGAATAGCGTTTGAAAGGTTTCGATGGTAAAAAAATTAGCAGAATCCTTAGAGGACTTGAGGCAGTTCCATAGGATAATGGATTATTGTGTAAGATGATTATTGATGATTGCAATGGTTTGTCTTTACACAAGGTTCAGAAAATTAAACCGATATTTGCAGAAGTTGAAATGATTCTAAAAAGGTTTGATGTTGAGAAGAAAACATAATTTTTTTGTACACCATTTTTGATGAATCGATACCTAAAAAATGAAATGGTAAAGAACGATGATTTATCTTGGCATGGAAAATAAGGAATGAGGTTCTATAAGCACTTTACTTAAGTATTCCTGTATATGATTGCATAAAGAGTCTCTATCTGTCCAATTATTTGTTTGGAATCTGATCATTCGATTTTTTGTTCAAGACCGCTGCTGTATACAATGGTATAGGGATCTTTTTTTATCTTATGCGCAGTGTCTGGTATAGATGGCGAACTTTCGTCAAACACCCATACGGCCTGGGCATAGATACCCCTTTCTTCCAGTTCTTTCAAATAGGCCGCTCCTTCTTCATAACTCATGGTGAATAATGTAGTGGAAATCGCATCAGCAGCAGTACTGTCATCACAAATGACAGTGACTGATCTCATCTGTTCAGCGGGATAAAGCGTAAGCGGATCAATGATATGAGAATATCGTTTGCCGTTCGCTTCATAATAGCGCTGGTAGTCCCCGCTGGTAACGACGGCATGCGATCCGTTTAAGGACAGAACAGCGATATTTCCGGTCTCTTTTTCATCGGTGCCTGGCACCTGTATTCCAACACGCCATGGCTCTTCTTTTTCTTTGTTACCGATCAGCATAACATTTCCGCCGGCGTTGAGGATCGCGTTACGGACACCTGCCTCTACGAGCTCCTCCTCAATTTTTTGAACGGCAAAACCTTTTGCGATACCTCCGAGATCAATTGAAACTGAGGGATCGTTGATGTAGACACTACGTTCATCACTGTTGATTTCAACGGCGTTCCAGCTGTTTTCGTTAAAAGCATCCTGCAGCTGAGACAACGGGGGTACATTTCCTGATTCTCCTTTTTCATTGAGCTCGATGCCCTTTTCCCGGTATTCGTGCCATACATTCAACAGGTTTCCCTGTGTCGCATCAAAATGGCTGTTGTAGTCGGTAAACTGCTTTGCATACAACAAACATTCGATTAATGCTTCATCCACTATGACGGCATGTTTACCGGCTGCGTCGTTGATCGACTTGAGATTGTTGATCGAATCATATGTATTGTAATAATCAAACAAAGAATTGTAGTAAGAAAAACGTTCCTTGATAAGATTCAGATGTTTATCGAACGACGCTTGATCTGTATTCTCGGTATATGTAACAAATGTGTCAAATCCCGCATCGAGGATAGTTTCGCTGTGCTGATTGACACCGCCGTTTTGCGAACGGTTTTGGACAGCAAAATAGAAGCTGAAAAGCAGCAGCAAAAAGCAGATTGAAAACAGAAACCAAGTCCGTAAATTCTTAATATCATTATTTTTCATTTTCATCACCTATTTCCTAATTATAGCAAAGAAATATTTTGGTAGTCGCTGTAATGATCAAAAAAGTTATTTTTCTCTTTTTATTTTATACTGTAGTGTTATAATTATTATTGATTTCACATCAAAATCTATGGAAAGGAATGGTGAATACAATGTCATTGTTATTGGGGCCGATGCGGCAGCATATCCCCGGTTTCAAAGAGTTGTCTGATCACAAGGACATCATTGAAGTGAAGCCTGGAAAGGAAGTGTCTATCCCTTTATTTGCCAATCACTCACAGAACTTTGAGTTATTGGTCAACGAAGGAGATAAGGTCTATGTTGGTACAAAGCTGGCCGTTTGCAATGAACGTATGACAGTGCCGATTTACTCAAGTGTGTCAGGTGTTGTCAAAGGCGTAAAGAAAATGATGCATGCATCATTGAAACCAGTAAATCATCTGGTTATCGAACCGGATGGAAAGCAGGAAAAGATTCGTTCGTTTGAACCGATTGATTTTGAGAAGGCATCGAATGAAGAACTGGTGGAGTTTATGATGAATGCGGGAATCGTCGGCTGCGGCGGTGCTTGTTTTCCTACGTATATGAAGTATAGATCCGTTAAGGGAATTGACAAGTTGATTATTAATGCAGTGGAGTGTGAACCATTTATCACAGCAGATTATAAAATGATTCAGAAAGATGTTCAGGATATGATTTTAGGAATCCGTGTGATGAAAAAAATGGCAGGTGCAAACGAAGCTTTGATTGCCATCAAAAAATCACATCCAGATCTGATCGATCATGTTGAAAAAGCATGCAGCACATATCCGGATATTAAGGTTGCAGCCGTTCCGGATGTATATCCGATGGGCTGGGAACGTGTGTTGGTCAGAGAGTTGATGCATAAGGAATATGAAAAACTTCCTTCTGAAGTTGGCGCTGTGGTCAACAATGCGACAACGGCCATTGCTTTTGCACGTGCATTGACAAAAGGTGAACCGATTGTTGAAAAGGTCGTTACTATCTCAGGAGACGGCGTTAAAAATCCGGTGAATGTCTGTGTTCCGGTAGGTGTTTCTGTTCACGAAATTATTGAAGCCTGCGGCGGATATACAGCTGAAGAAGTAAAACTGATTGCCGGGGGACCGATGATGGGAAAAACCATCGTGAATGATCAGTGGGTAGTTGACCGTGCAACGAATGCTGTTACTGTTTTGGTCAGCAGGCCATATGATTCTGTTGCCTGTCTGCGCTGCGGTAAGTGCAGCGATCACTGTCCTGCAGGGTTGCAGCCGGTTCGTATTGCACAGGCAGTAAAGGTAAATGATAAAGACGCCATGAAGAAACGTGGAGCTTTGGATTGCATTGAATGCGGATTATGTACTTATATTTGTCCATCACGTCTGGATGTGACAGAAAATGTACGCAAAGCTAAGCGTGCCTTGATGATGGCGAGAAAATAAGGGGAGGTAAGACAATATGAAATTTACGTTTAATGTTTCGCCAAACCTTCGTCAGCAACAGAGCACAAAGCGCATCATGTTTGAATTGATGCTTGGTTTGGCAGTTGTATATTTATTTTCGCTTGTATATTATTTTGCTGAATATGGAAGCAGTTATGCATTACAGGATGTAATGCTCCTGCTTGTATCACTTGTTGTAGCTCTCATTACTGAAAGTGTATTTGCTTTGGTTTTGAAGAAAGAAGTAAAAAAATATCTGAGCGGATCATTTGGCTGGATCACGGCCATCATTCTAACAATGATGTGTACGATTGACATCTCGCCTTATGCGCTCGGTGTTTCGACTTTCTTCTGTATTTTCTTTGGAAAATTATTATTTGGAGGGTTTGGAAACAATATCTTTAACCCGGCAGCATTCGGCCGAGCAGTAGTATTTAATGCGTTTGTCGGAGCAACTACGAATGTAGTTACTTCTGCAACTCCGCTAACTGTTTTGGCAACAACATTCAGCTGGCTGCCTGGAAGCGAATCGGCAATTACACAGATGATGGATTCTGTCGGCGGACTCGGTACGCTGTTTACTGGGTGGTATGCCGGAGCAATCGGAGAAACAAGTGCATTGCTGATTCTGATTGTCGGCGCAGTGCTGGCTTATCGTCAGGTGATTGACTGGCGTGTACCGGTTGTCTATTTAGGTGCTATTTTTGTCTTTACGGCAATCATTGCTGCTTTCTGCGGCATCGGCAGTTATAACGGGCTTCCAGGATTTATATGGTATCCATTAGTTCATCTTCTGAGCGGAGGTGTTGTATTTGGAGCTGTGTTCATGCTGACAGACCCGGTTACTTCGCCGACGAGTGCACAGGGAAGAGTGCTTTTTGCACTGGGAGCAGCAATTTTAACTGTGCTGATCCGTATGAAAGCCAATCTGCCGGAGGGATGTCTCTTTTCAATATTGATTATGAATATGCTGACTCCGCTGATTGAGTCTGCAATGGATGGAAAGCAGCTTGTGATCCGCAATCGCGCACGTAAGGCGTTTGCTGGTCTTGCAATTATTGGTATTGCAGTTACTTTGCTGGCGTCCAGTACGATTACTCCTGTCACTGAGGTGTCTTCTTCTGCCAGCAGCAATGCAACTGCAGAAGTACAGGAGAACGGAGGTAATGGAGAATGAAAAAAATAATCCATTTAACATTGTTTCTCGCAATTGTATCAGCAATTGCCGGAGGTGCGCTTGCTTTTGCCAATCAGGTAACTTTGCCGATTATCACTGCGAATAAAGAAGCTGCAGAAAAGCAAAGTCTTTTGGAACTGTATCCTGGTTCTTCCGTTGAAGATTTTACGGCAGTTGATTATACAGGTGATTCGACAACGATTCAGAAAGTCTATGAATATAAAGGCGAGGATCTTGTTTTCAGTATGTCTGTGAGCGGCTACAGTGAAGGAACTACATTCCTTGTTTCCATCGACAGCGATGGCAAAATTGTAAATTATAAAGGTATGAGCAATGGTGATACAAAAGGCCTAGGCTCAAGAGTACTGGATGATGAAACATTTATCAATGGTTTGATTGGACATGATGCTTCAGGAAAGCTTGATACCATTTCCGGAGCTACTTATTCAAGTCAGCCAGTGGTAGATGGTATTGCCGAAGCTGCGAAAGTAGCGGAACAGCTTAGAAAGTAGAAGGTGAAGATGCATGAATAGATGGAAAAATTTTACTGCAGGTTTTTTGCGTGAGAACCCTGTATTCTCTCTGTACCTGGGATTATGCTCTACACTTGCCATTACAACGACACTGAACAATGCGATCGGTATGGGTGTTGCCGTTATTGCTGTTTTGATTATGTCAAATGTCGTGATCTCACTTTTGCGTAATATCACTCCTAAGGAAATTCGTATTCCTGTTTATATCGTAGTTATCGCAACTCTTGTAAAAATTATACAGATGCTTATTCAGGCTTATGCGCCTGCTTTGGATACATCTTTAGGTACTTTCATTCCATTGATTGTCGTTAACTGTATCATTTTAGGACGTGCGGAAGCATTTGCGTCAAAAAACGGCGTTCTGGATTCCGCTTTGGATGGCTTAGGCATGGGTCTGGGCTATACATGTTCTATTGTGTTGATGTCATTGATTCGAGAAATATTATCGACAGGAATGATCAGTTTCAGCAACCCGTTTGATGCAGCGCAAATGCTGTTTCAGATACGTCTGATTCCTGAAGATTTTGTAATTTCTCTGTTTTCTCAGCCTTTTGGTGCATTTTGTACTTTTGCCTGTCTGGCAGCAGCACTGGCAGCATACAAAGATCACCAGGCTAAAAAACAGGCTGCTTTAGAGAAGGAGGCAAAGTAAGATGGGTGAATTGTTTACATTGCTGATTACCTGTGTATTTATCAATAACGTTGTATTGAATCAGTTCCTTGGTATGTGTCCGTTCATGGGCGTATCAAAAAAAGCCAGCAGTGCCATTGGTATGGGAGTTGCGGTTACATTTGTAATTGTTGCAGCAAGCATTGTTACTTATCTGTTATACTATTTCGTCTTAGCGCCGCTGCAGATTCAGTTTATGGATCTGATTACTTTCATTCTTGTCATCGCATCGTTGGTACAGCTTACAGAAATGTTCATCAAAAAAACAAGTCCGTCTCTGTACAAGTCTTTGGGTGTTTATCTTCCTTTGATCACTACGAACTGTGTTGTTTTAAATGTATGCCTGGAAAATATTCAGCAGCAGTATGATTTTGTACATATGCTGGTGTATTCTGTTGCAACACCGCTGGGCTTTGCGTTGGTATTGTACATTTTCTCAACTATTCGTGAACGTCTGGATGCATGTGAGGTTCCAAATCCGTTTAAAGGAAATCCGATTGCATTGATCGTTGCCGGTATCATGGCACTTGCCTTCGGTGGATTGGCAGGTCTAGTTTAATGCAGTCTTCAGTTGTAATCACGGCAGTTTTGTTCTTTGCTGTCTTGGGAGGCATTTATGCTGCAGCTTATTATCTGAATCATAAGACACCAAGACCGAAAGGCTGTGAAGATTTGAAGCCGCAATGCAGAGGCTGTCATGATAAAAACTGTATGAATAATCCGGATTATCATCGATAGAAAGGAAGGGTTTTATGATAGCAGCTATTGTAATGATGCTTGTTTTGGGAGCTGTTTTAGGCTTAGGACTGGGCATTGCAGACAAGTATTTAAAAGTTGAAGTTGACGAACGCGTTGAAAAAGTTACGGAAATGCTTCCAAACTATAACTGTGGAGGCTGCGGATATGCAGGGTGCAGTAATTTGGCAGAAGCACTTGTTTCTGGAGAAATTGCGACTGTTTCCTGTCGTCCTTGCAAACCTGAACGCCGTCAGGAAATTGCTGATTATTTGAATAATACACCGGGTCCTGATGGAACTTGTGTTAATGTCAAGGCATTGTGATTAAATTCATGATCTAAAGATACAGCTTCAAAAAATCCCTTCTTACTGTGGAAACCAGTAGGAAGGGTTTTTCTTTTGTACAGAACGCCGATTAAAAATGATAACACATGATGACTGAAGAGATATGGTAAAGATGCTGCAGCTTTTCATTATCCTGATCACCTTATATATCAGACAAAAAAAAGGATGCTTCCGCAGATTCATGGAAACATCCGTGTTTTTGCTTTGATTTACACTGGAGCAAGTTAATCTTTTCTCTTTTAATCTAATATATCGATGTAATGACGACAGCGGTCAACCTGTCGTTTGACTACGCTATAACGAAATGGGATTGTCAGAGAAGCATCATTTACAAAAGTAATGCATGTCTGGCTTTCCTTTGGATGATAATATTTGACAGCCTCTAAATTGATCCAGATCGCATCAGGGCTGGAACAAACGCCAAAAGGCATAAACAGTTCTTTTCGTCGTATAGAGGTTAGAATCGGAATATGTTTTCTTGCACTCATGATTTTGGCAAAAGCTTCCCGCCGCCCCTGTAGTGTAGAGCCTTCCATTTGACAGCGCGAGTTTAAAAATGCACTGATTGAACGACATGGACGATATTCTTTTCCGTGGTCTGTATAGATGCATACATTCCCAGTGTTCCATTCGTAGTTTAAATACAATATCATAATGTTTCCCCCTCAATAGTTCTATACGAATAAAGCGAAAAAATTACTGTTAGTTTGCATGAAAATTTAACAGTAAGTTGAGGAAAATTACGTATCGGATAAATTCATTATACAAAAGGAGGAAAAAGAAAAACTTTTTCTTCCTTTTGACCGGTATTAGAGGTAAATAATTTGAGCAAACAATTCGTAATGAAAATAACAAAAAAATGAAGAATTGTCAATAGCCTGTGCTATTATGGGTCAATTACAGTAGGTGTTTTTCCAATTCCGACAGATTCTGCAACAATTCGACGCCAACTGCAGCATCCGCATATACCGTCAGCAGTTAATCCATTGTTTCTTTGGAATGCAATGAGCGCATTTTTAGTGTTCGTTCCGAATGCACCATCCAGCGTTTTGGTTGAATATCCGAGAGCGTTTAATGCATCCTGCAATACAAGCACATAGATTCCTCTGCTGCCGTTTCGCAGAGTTGGATAACCGGCACTGCAAGCCGGAGTACCATAGCGTTTATCCATATGAACCCATGTTGGTGTCATGCTCTGCGGTTCAACATAAGACCATACTCCCAGATTATTGGCTGTTCGCCATAATCTGTTTCTTTCGCTGCTGCTGAGCGCCTGACCGCAGTCAAATGCCACACCGGCATAATGCTGAGACTGCTGTCCATGTCCGCCTTCCCAAATACGTTTGAATGCATAACGAAAAGGAATAGGAGCATTAAAAGAACGTCTTGTAGCATTCCAGCTTTCCATTGCTGCGGTGGTGGACCATAATACGCTTGATGAACTTGATCCGCGGAATTCCTTGACTTTCATCGTTGTGCCATACGTATAAGGCATGGTCTCATTTTCGCCGCGATAGAAAATTTCCAGTGCCTGGGTATTTACGTTATAAATAATAATTTTTGCCATTGAATCCCCCCTTTCTTCTTCAGCATATGAAAAAATGATAAACTGTTATAGGTATCAGTGGAAAATAATTGAAACCTTGTTTACAATCATGATAAACTTTATCTGCTGTAGATGGAATGGAGGAGCGATATGGAAATCGATCATATTGCAGTTTTTTTATTAGATACAAAAGAAAAGTTATTTGCCGCAGGAGAAAGAGAATCCATATTGGAAGGCGATAGCAAATCATTCATAGAGTGTAAACTGGAAAAATTATTTTCTGCGAATCAAAGGAAGGCCGCAAATCTGTCTCATGATCACTGGCTGATTTCGTGCATGCACCAATATCAGCAGAACATGACGGACTTTTTGACAGCTGCAAGGCTTATTGCCAAACGATATTATGAAAGCAAGATCGAATTTGGCGTATTTGACGCAAGCAGTTTGGCGATTGCAGAGGTTTTATATAATGAACGTCGTTTTTTCGTTTTGCTTGACCAGGGATATCGTCAGGCTTTTAGCTGTTATATGCAGGATGATGAAGAGGCAGTTTATCAGCAGCAACGTTTTCTTTCCGGTTCTCTTTTGAAAGGGGATTTTGGTTTTACGCTGGAATTAAGTGATTCTTCGTTTCATATCATCGAACAAAAAAAATCAAAAGAAAATGAGGATTTGCTCAGTCTTCATTTTCTTCAGGTACAGGCAGCCCCTTCTTATGATGAAGTTCATAAGGAAATGGAGAAGACTGTTGTAGATCTGAGCGAGAAATATGAGATGGATGCGGTTGAAGCCTTAAACAAAGTGAAACAGATGACCAGGGACCGTATTGAAGAACAGGAAGAAATTCATATTGATGAGATTGCAGAATCAGTTTTTGAAGAAGTACCTTTTGCAGCTGATGAATTTTGTTCACGGATGAAAGAAAAAGGCCTGGACCAGGCCGTTTCTACTGAAAAAGTGAAAATGAAAAAGTCTTCCGGAGTGCAGAGAATCAAAACCGATACGGATGTTGAGATTATCTTTCCGATCGAATATATGAATGAACAGGATAAGTTGGAAATCGTTCATGAGAATGACGGAACGATCGTCATTGCAGTCAAAAATGTATCACGAATCAAAAGCCGTTGAAACTTTATCTTTTTTACGCTGTATGCTATACTGGCAGGGGAGGGGTAAGCGATGGAACAAAGACAATATGTTTGTCCGAAATGCGGATGTCATGAGTTTATCAGTGATCAGTTTCAGGCTACCGGCGGAAACTTTGCCAAGCTGTTTGATGTGCAGAATAAAAAGTTTATTACCATCAGCTGCAAATACTGCGGATATACGGAATTATACCGCGCTGAAACAGGAATGGGCATGAACATTTTGGATTTCTTCTTGGGCAATTAATTTTACCTGATAGTATGAATAAACCGGCCTGAGTTTCTAACATCCCACGAAAGCAGACAGAGGAACTAACTGAAGTTTTACTGATCTGTTCAGGTGGGATTTTTTATTATAAGATTTTCGGCATATACAGGGCATCGCATGGCAAATGAATGAGAATCGTTGAAAAACGAAACAAGTGTCAGATATGAAAACAGTTAAATACAAGACACAAATCAAAAAGTAACAAACGAACAAATAATTTTTTGCTAATCCCTATTTTTATGATATTGCCCGCTGGCAAAAATAAGAAAAGCCATCTATATTATAAAAACATGATGGCTGACGTAGCTTCCTAATTGTTCATCCTATCTGTAGCAGATGTGATGTATATTACAATTCTGTCTTGATTTCATCTAAATAGTGCAGTACTGTAAAAAAACGGATAGAGACAAAAAGCAGGCAGAGAAGGCTAATTACGAAGCAGAACTCTATTGATCGGAAAATCGATTGATAAAGAAACAACAAAACAAATGATAAGGGAAAGTGCAGAAGTTCAGCAGACAGTAAAAGCAGCGCTGTCTTTTTTTTATTCAGCTGTTGGATGCAGGCATGCCAGGACTGTCTACTATACAGTTTTAATATCCCTAATACAGTAAAACAGCACAATCCCCAAAAGATCAAGTCCAGCTGGATTACCAAAACGGCGATAATTATCTTACTGATCATAAGTTTCCTTTGCTAATGAATTTCTGCATTGGTATGTGCTCCATGTGTTCATCATAGAAGGGAGTGCCGCATATTTGATAGCCAGCCTGTGCGTAAAGACTGCACACAGCTTTCTGAGCATCGAGCCGTATACGTTGTGCACCTTTTTGCCTTATTGTTTGTTCTGCCTGTGTGATCAAAGCTGTTGCGATTTTTTGATGCCGGTAATGGGGTAGCACAGCGACCCGACCCAGATGCCACACGGATGCATCATTTCTTTCCGGGAAAAAACGCAGACAGCCGACAGCGGTGTCATTTAGATATGCACATAAATGCACTGCAGAGTGATCGATATCATCAAATTCATTGATAAATCCCTGTTCTTCGATAAAAACGGCAGTACGTATGTATTTCCAGTCATTTTCGTTGTCTGATATCCGAAAAGAAAGGAAAAGTGGGATGTGATTTCTTTCAATATTCAAAATGATTCCTCCCATTGCATGATTCAATCTGTAATTAATGTGATGAAAAGGAGCTGTAACGAACAAGTGATTTTTTGAACATCACTGGAGCGTTACAGCT
>OLRK01002225.1_pt1 | contig 12815 bp, 13 predicted proteins | sample 1672911 | NCBI WGS metagenome assembly OLRK01 (sample SAMEA3136736, study PRJEB25190) | human gut metagenome | biome: human gut; feature: human-associated habitat; material: faeces | place: Austria | collected 2013 | reverse complement strand
TTACCGGAGGTATCAGGAACCTGCTTTACGCAAACGATAGCTTTCATAATTCAGTAAATCCTCCTTAAGTCTTACTTGCCGATAACCTGGCCGGAAATGACCATACGCTGTACCTGAGAAGTACCCTCGTAGATCTCGGTGATCTTAGCATCACGCATCATGCGCTCTACCGGATACTCACGGGTGTAGCCGTAGCCGCCGAAGATCTGAACACACTGGGTGGTGACCTTCATAGCAACCTCTGCAGCATACAGCTTTGCCATAGCGGCTTCCTTGGTGTAGGGGATGTCATGATCCTTGTTGAATGCAGCGCGGCGAACCAGCAGACGAGCTGCCTCGATTTCGGTTGCCATGTCAGCTACCATCCACTGCAGACCCTGCTTGGTAGCGAGCGGCTTGCCGAACTGTACGCGCTCCTTCAGGTAAGCAACAGCCTTGTCCAGAGCGCCCTGAGCGATACCCAGAGCCTGTGCAGCGATACCGATACGGCCGCCGTCGAGGGTGGTCATAGCGATCTTGAAGCCGCCGTTCTCCTTGCCCAGCAGACGGTCAGCAGACAGACGCATATCCTCGAAGATCAGCTCGCCGGTCTGAGAGCCGCGGATACCCATCTTGTGCTCGATCTTGCCGATGGAGAAGCCCGGATCGTCCTTGTCTACGATGAAGGCAGAAATGCCCTTGTTGCCCTTGGACTTATCGGTCATAGCGAAGATGACGTAAGTATCAGCGCAGCCTGCGCCGGTGATGAAGACCTTGGAGCCGTTGATGATGTAGGAGCCGTCTTCCTGCTTCTCAGCGATGGTCTGCTGAGCAGCGGAGTCGGTGCCGGCGTTGGGCTCGGTCAGGCCGAATGCGCCAACCTTCTGGCCGGAAATCAGCGGGCGGAGCCACTTTTCCTTCTGCTCCGGGGTGCCGTACTTGAAGATCGGCCAGCAGCAGAGGGTTGCGTGGGACGACAGGATACAGCCGGTCGTGCCGCAGAACTTGGATGCTTCCTCGATGGCGATGGTGTAGCAGATGTTGTCGCCGCCGGAGCCGCCCAGCTCCTTGGGGAACTGAATGCCCAGCAGGCCGTACTTCTGCAGCTTGCGAACGGTCTCCCAGGGATAACGCTCTTCTGCGTCGATCTCAGCCGCGAGGGGCTCGATCTCGTTAACCGCGAACTCGCGGCAGAGCTTCTGCATCATTTCCTGCTCTTTGGTAAGCCTAAAATCCATGCTATGAAACCTCCCAAATAAATTGTTCAAATTTGTGTAACAGTCCACACCTGCGTGCCGCACGCCTGCCGCCCGGAACGGTTGGGCGCGTGCAGAACGCTGGGCAGACCGAAAAGATACGGGTCTTGCGGTATGGTTTTGGTAACGTGCGTTTTTGGCACATCTATAATCATTATACTGCTGGGAAAAAGATTGTCAAGAATTTAACGCGTATTTCTTTGTGTAAAAATTATAGGTTCTCGTTGCATATAGCTGCAAATTTGCAACAAGTTGTGGGGTTTGGGTAATTCTTGATGAAAAGTCGGTCATGTCTCGGATAGGTTTGCGGGTACGTGCACACATGCTGGAAGTTCAACCCAGAACTGGATGCCGCCCGGTACGTTTTCCGCTCCCGTTGTGCCGCCTAGAAGGGCAGCCGATGCGCGCACGATGGACAGGCCGATACCCGTTCCGCCCGATGCGCGTGAGCGCGCCTTGTCCGTTCGGTAGAACTTGTCCCACAGACGGGGCAGCTCTTCCTCGGCCACGCCCTCGCCCTCGTTGAACACGATCACCTTGGCGCCGCCCTGTGCGGTGCGCTGCACGCTCAGCGCGATGTGTCCGCCGTCCGGCGTGTAGCGAATGGCGTTTGTCATGTAGTTCATAATGATCTGGTCGATCTGATGCGCGTCGCTCTCAATCGTCACGCTGCCCGTACAGGTCACGGTCAGGTCACGTCCGGTGCGCAGCACGGCGGTCTTGTCCACCGCACGCCGCATGCATTCGCCCAAATCCACCGGCTCGCTCTGCACACTCTCGCGGCCCAGTTCCAGCCGCGACAGGCTCAGAAGCTGGGTCACCATGGTGTTCATGCGGTCGGCTTCCTCGGCAATCGTCGTGCAATAGAAGTCACGGTCCTCGGGCGACTCGGCTACTCCGGCCGTCAATCCCTCGGCATAGCCCTGAATGAGGGCGATGGGCGTCTTGAGCTCGTGCGAGACGTTGATGATAAACTCGCGGCGCATCTCGTCGACCTGTTCTTTCTTCTTGATCTCCTCGGCCAGCTTCTGGTTGGACGTGCGCAGCTCGCGGATGGATTCCTCCAGATGGTCGGACAGCAGGTTGAGCGACTCGCCCAGCTGCCCGATCTCGTCGGTGCGCCCGCCCTCGTATTTCTTGGAAAAGTCCAGCCGGGTCATCGCCTTGGCCACTTCGCCCATCTCGATGAGCGGCTTGGTGAAGTGCGACGCCAAAAATGCACTCAGCGCCAGACAGATGAGCAGCGTCACCATGCCCGTGATGACCAGAAAAGTCATGTTGAACATGGAATTTTGCTTCATATAGGTGAACGGGACGCGCTCAACCAGATAATCGTCGCCCAATTTGCCCACCAGACACAGGAAATTCTCGCGCAGATCACGCATCTGGACGGCCACAAAGTCCACCTCGCCCGCGTTCAGCTTTTGAGGGTCGGCTGCCGACAGCGCCGACTTGACCAGCTGTTCCATGCGCCAGTTGGCGAACACGTTATGACCAAAAATGTTCTGGCTCTCCTGCGCCGTGTCCGAGTCGTAGATCATCTGTCCGGTCTCGTCGATGATGCTCAGGCGCACGCTGTCGCTGTTCTCTATCCGAAACAGCACGTCCAGAAAGGCTTCGGAATCACCCGCGTGATAGCTCGTGCGCACTTCCTCATAAATCTCGGTCAGCGAATTCTGTCGCTGCGCCATGTAATAACTCTCGTAAAAAAACAGGTTCAGACTGGTAATCACCAGAATGAACACCACTGCCACCGCCGCAATCGCCGCGAAAAACTTCACTTTGACCGACCGCATCCGCGCAAATCGCAGCGACAGACTGTTTAAAAATCGCTCGGGCATATCGTTTTTGCCTCCTGAGTCTTCAATATAGGGACAAAAAAGGGGATGGCCTGCGGCCATCCCCTTCGCTCTGCCGGGTCAAACCGGCTCTTTTTCCTGATTTCAGACCTTAGTGCATGTCCTTCTCAGCTTCTGCGATTGCTTCTTCCGCAGTCTTGCCGCCGTACAGGATGGACAGCAGGCTCGGAACGTAACGGTCGAACATGCTGAAGCCAACATAGGTCAGACGACGGATGACGTCCAGACCCGGCATGGTGTTCTCGTCTGCAACACCGGTGGTCTTGTAGCGAACTTCACCGTCGGTCATGTCCATCTCGAAGTTACCAACATGCAGACCGTAGTTTGCACGGGTCAGGTACTCTGCAACTGCTGCACGCTTGTCTTCCTCGACCTTCATGGGCAGATAGGTCAAAAACAGCATGGTGTGCGGGTTTTCCTTGTATGCCATGAAGCGAACTTCCTTCATTGCCTCGGTATCCATGGAGAAACGGATGCGGTTGTTCTCCTCCTCGAGCGCGAAGTTAAGCTGCATATCTTCCTTATAGTACTTTGCGATTTGCTTCAGATCAAAAGCCATTGTTTTGTCCCTCACTTTTTCTTAGTTGTTGGATTTCGTAAAAGATTGGTATGCCTCCGCGGCAGTCTTTCCTCCGTATAGGATGGCCAGAATGCCCGGCGCATATTTATCGAGCATGCTGTTGCCCAGATAGAGCAGACGGCAAAATGCTTCCCGGTCGATCTCGTTCTCCCGTCCGAGTGCGCCGACGATCTTATAATTGACGTCTCCCTCGTCCAGGTTCATCTCGAACCCACCCAGCACAACACCGTAGTTGACGCGGGTGATGTACTCGCACACGGCTGCGCGGTGTTCGGGCGGAACGCTCAGCGGCAGGCGGGAGAGAAAGAGCACGGTACGGCTGTTTAGGATCGTGATATCGAGCGAGACGTTGGACAGCGCTTTGGTCTGAAAGACCACCAGAATGCGGTCGGAGTCTTCCTCGTCAAGATGGTATTCAATGTCCTCTTTTTCCAGATAAGCTTCCAACTTTTCGCGTGACAGCACGGCTTTCACCTCCGTATCCGATATACCCCTAGCATACCACAGCCCGCAGGAAAAGTAAACCAATTTTGGCAGTTTTGACAGATTCCGCAGGGGAAGGGCAGGGGAAAACTGGGTTAGTCGGCGTCGAAACGGTAGCCGTAGCCGCGTACCGTGCCGATGAGTGTACCGCAGGTGCCGAGCTTTGCACGCAGCTTCTTGATGTGGGTGTCGACCGTGCGCAGATCACCGAAGTAATCATAGCCCCAGACCGCGTTTAAGATGGTTTCACGCGACAGCGCGACCCGGCGGTTGTTCTTGAAGTACACCAGAAGCTCGTACTCCTTGGGGGTCAGCTCGACCGGATTGCCCGCGACCGATACCGCGCGGCTGCGCTCGTCTACGGTCAAATCACCGAAGCTCTCGGTCTCGTCAGCCGGTGCGCCCGAACGCTTCAAAAGCGTCTTGACGCGTGCCGCCAGCACCAGCGGCGAAAACGGCTTTGCAACGTAGTCGTCTGCGCCCGATTCCAGACCGTGCAGCTCGTCGGTGTCCTCGGCGCGCGCGGTCAGCATCATCACTGGCAGCGGTTTACCGTGATCGCCCGCGCGAATGGCCGAAAGCACGGCAAAGCCGTCCATCTTGGGCATCATCACGTCTAAAATCACCAGAGAAATCTCACTCCGGCGCTCGGTCACGATGTCCAGCGCTTCCGCACCGTCTCCGGCCTCCAAAATCGTATGACCGTCCCGGCGCAGAAAATCCGCAACCAGTCTGCGAATGCGTGCCTCGTCGTCGGCAATCAGGATTAGTGCCATATATGCGGTCTCCTTCCAAGCGTACTTCATTATTATATCCGATTATACCGGATATTTTTGAATATTTCGTGACCAAATGAAAAAAAATTGAAAATTTCTGCCCCTGTGTGGAAAATACAAAAATACGTTCATTTTTCATGCAAAGTAGAAATGTACTATTTTGTCAAACCTTGTATAATGTGTTTATACCGTCTGTCGGCAATGCAATATTGACGATATACGACCAGAATGAGGTGAAAAAAGATGGATATTCTGCGCATTCTTCCATTTGAGGACCTGAACACCATAAAACTCGGCATGACACCGGATGAAATCGCCGCCATTCTGGAACCGCCCGTACACAGCCGCGGGGAAGATTGTCTGGATTATGATGACATCAACTATACGTTATCCGACCGGTATCGCGTCATGCTGCACGACGTGGATCTTTTCGGCGAGAAGGCTGAGGATGTCATCCGCAAATTGGAAGCGCTTACGCCCTGCACCTACGAGGGAGATGCTGACAAAGACCTCGCCAACGAATACATATTCCCCGCTTGGAAAATCCGCTTTTGGCGCGAGAGAGCATATCATCCCAAACTTATGCAAGACCCTGAGTTTATCGAACTCATTTCGATGCAGGAAGAGAATCTGGCGTACGAACTTCAATTTTGGCACTTCGAATCGGTTGTGGTCTATGACGATACAATCGGTCTGTAAACGCAAAAAAGAGGCGCAAAAGCGCCTCTTTCTCTTTATTCTGCTGCGTAGGCTGCGACGATCTCACCGATGTACATGGTGTGGTAGTTCTTATCAGCGTAGCATCTGTCCAGAATGCTCGCATCGGTGAACGCCTCCGGCGGCATGATCTGGGCAAAGGACTTGCGGCAAACCAGTACCAGCTCGGCTTCCTCGAACATGACTTCGCCGTCAACCTCGATCGGGGTCAGGCCGGAATCCTTCATCTTATCCATGTCGCGTCCCGACTTGCTGCCCAGTACGTTCAGTGCGTCGCGGTTGCCGTCCTTCAGGAAGGTCAGGGTGAAGGTATCGCTCGAGTCGACAAACTCCTTGGTGTAGCGGGTCTGGCGGATGTAAGCGGTCACCGAGGGCTTGCCCCAGATGACACCGACTGCACCCCAGCTGACCGTCATCATGTTGAACTTATCCATGCTGCCTGCGCCCACGAGCGCCCACTGCTTTGCGAGCTTCTCAAAGGGGTTAAAGGTGAGCGTGCTTGCGTCGATTTTCTTGAGAGACATGGTAAAAAACCTCCTGTGAAGTGGATTTTTGAGGGTAGGGGAGAAGCCAATCCCGCCCGCAGGCGAGATTAAAGCTTTCGCTCAAGCCTTTCTCGAAAGGCTTGCAGGTCCTTAGGGCAGCGCCCTAAGTCGAGCCCGCAGGCTCGAAACTCCCCTTTTGATTCCCGGGATTCGGCCCGGGAATTAACCAATTTATTTTTTTAGTTGAAACCCGGGGCGGACACCGGGTTTCAATGGGGGATTCCGCTCGCTGCGGCGAGCGGCTCAGGGCTCTGCCCTGAGAACCCGCAGCCTTTCGAGAAAGGCTGGCGAAAGCTTCAATTATGGGTGCGGTGGTTTTTTAGGGGAGCTGTGCCCGGCGCATCTTCATTTCCCGCCAATCGTCCTTAGAAATCAGGATTTGACGCGGTTTACTGCCCTCAAACGGGCCGACGATGCCGCGTTCCTCCATCTGATCGACGATTCTTGCGGCGCGGGAGTAGCCGAGTTTGAGTCTTCTCTGGAGCATGGACACCGATGCCTGACCGCAATCAAGCACGACGTCGATGGCTTCCATGAGCAGTTCGTCTTCCTCGCCGCTGCCGTCACCGCCGCCGCTGCCGCCGCCTGCGCTATCGCCTGCGGCCTGCTTCTCGATGTGTTCCAGAATTTCCTCGCTATATTCCGCCGAGCCGTTTTGCTTAACGAACTCGATGACGCGTTCGATCTCGTCATTGGAGATAAAGCAGCCCTGAATACGCTGGGGTTTGCCCTCGCCGAGCGGTGCGTACAGCATATCGCCCTTACCGATGAGTTTTTCCGCGCCGGTCTGGTCGAGGATAATACGCGACTCGATCTGAGACGCGACGGCAAATGCGATACGCGAGGGGATATTTGCCTTCATGATACCGGTGATGACATCGGACGACGGTCGCTGGGTTGCGACGATCAGGTACATACCGGCGGCACGCGCCTTCTGTGCGATACGGCAGATGGAAGTCTCGACCTCCTTGGCTGCGACCATCATCAGATCGGCCAACTCGTCGATGACGATGACGATTTCGGGCAGAACCTGGTAAGCCTCGGGCGTTCCGCCCTCTACCTCAGCCGCTTCGGCCTTCTTTTTGCGCATGAGGGCGTTGAAGTCCTCGAGTTTACGCACCTGATGATCGGCAAACAGTTTATAGCGGCGTTCCATCTCGCCAACCGCCCAGTTGAGTGCGCCTGCGGCCTTTTTGGGGTCGGTGACGACCGGGATGAGCAGGTGAGGGATGCCGTTATAGTTGCCGAGTTCGACCATTTTGGGGTCGACCATAATCAAACGAACCTCTTCGGGAGAGGATTTATACAGCAGGGAAATGAGCATGGAGTTGACGCACACCGATTTACCCGAACCGGTCGTACCTGCGATGAGCAAGTGGGGCATCTTTGCGATATTGCCGACGACCGGTGCGCCGGTGATGTCCTTACCGACCGAGAAGGAGACGTGTGATTTTGCCTTCTCGAAGGCTTCCGAGCCCAGAACCTCGCGGATATTGACCATGGTGACCGTTTTATTGGGCACCTCGATGCCGATGGCAACCTTATCCGGGATGGGTGCGATACGCACCGACACCGCGCCGAGCGACAGAGCGATATCATCGGACAGGGCAGTGATGCGGCTGAACTTGATGCCGCGCTCGATGGTCAGCTCGAAGCGGGTGACCGACGGGCCGCGCACGATGCCGATAATCTGCGCCTCGATGCCGAACGACTCCAAGGTATCAATCAGGCGCTGGCTGTTCTCGGTCAGCTCGGCCTGCACGTTGCCCTTAGAGCCGCCCTTGGGCGGGTCGAGCAGGTCAATCGGGGGATGTTCATAGACCGGGGCAGGAGCCTTCTGGCTCTCATCCATCTGTGCCGACAGAGTGGCCTGTTCGTCCTCCGAGATCTTACCCGGCTTATCGGCAGGCTTGGGCTTGTCCGCGTGAGACGCGGGCTGCTCCCACGGCGGCGTATCGTCCTCTTCGGGTTCCAGTGCGTCCCGGTTTTCCAGCAGGGACAGGATATCGCCAAAGGCGTTGTCCTCGTCCGCGTCGTCCTCCGCGGACGGTTCGGGGATGTGCACCGACTCGAAGTCCGACTGGTCGCGCACCGCGTCCATCACAAGTTCGGGGATGGACTGGGCGGTCTCGTCCGGCTCGGTCGGGGTGTCATCCTTATGTACCGACTTATGCGTCGGCTGAATGTCCTCGTCCTCATCGTCCAGTGCAATGTCGAACGCTGCGCGCTTTTCCGCACGCTGTGCGCGGCGGTTGGCGATGGCCTCGTGCACGTTGGGCAGCACGATCGGGCCATCGTCCACCTCGTCCTCGTCGTAGTCAGCATCGAGCGGTCTGAGTGCATCCCACACCGCGCCCGGTGTGATGCGGCAGATGGTCATAATGTCCGCCAGCAGGCCGATGACGAGCAGGATATTCGCGCCGATGCCCGAAAATGCCCAGCGCAGAATGGTATACAGTCCGCCCGAAATCAGGCCGCCCGCTTCCAGCTTGGCACCGTCGCCCAGCAGACGGAAGAATGTCATGCCGGCTGCGCTGTAATCAGCACCGCAGAAAAAGGCGTGCGCCAGTGCGCCGATGAAGATAGGCAGGCAGGCGATGGCCGCACCGCGCAGACGCACTGCGCCGCGGCGGCGTGCAAACAGCAGGCCGCACAGGCCGAAAAGGGCGAACGGCCAGACGTACAGACCCCAGCCGAACAGTCCGCCCAGAGCGGTATGGATCATGCGCAGCACAAAGCCGTCGTTTTTGAGTACCGAGATCAGGCACAGCATGCCCAGCACGCCATAAATGGCAGCCCAGACCTCACGCGGGATGGATTCCTCTTCGGGATGGGGCGTCGATACCCGTGCACGGCGCTTTCCCTCCTGCACCGCCGGCATCTTGCGCGTCTTGCGCGAACCATCAGACGTGGATTTCCGGCTTGTATTCTTGTTCGCTGTCGCCGTGCGCTTCTGTCGCTCAGCCATACACCGCACCCCCTCTCAAATCACAGGCGCTCTTCGCCTGGGATACATTCATAGTCACTTCTTCCTCCGTTTTTGCAAAATTGTGATACGTTATCATAATATCACATATGTGGTACTTTTTCCAACCTTTCATGCGATCTCTTTTTTTTGCTCGGTTATCCTAACAAAAATCTCAAACGCTTTCCCTTTTTAGTTGACAATATACTAAAATTCAGGTAATATATAATTAAATTTTGTTATCTTTTAACATTTCGATAAAGGAGGTAATATTTTATAACAATTCATATGGATAAAGCAAGTCCACAGTATGCAGATTAGCGAATAGAAGGTTAATATCATGAAACATCATTGGTTGTCAAAACTCTTGGCTATTACATTAGCAATAACCATAATTGCAGTTTCTTCTCTCTTCGGTCGCTTCCGCATGGCACTGTAGTCCAAATATATATGCGCTGAATCTCAATCACGCCAACGAAATTGTTACATTTTTTGAGTCTGGTGATACCAAAGTAGATGGCTTCCAGACAGATGATGGAGATATTATCCTTCGCCAGTATGTAAATGATGTTTTGGTTCAACAAGATACAATTGAATCTGAAAATCCAGATATCATAAAACGTAAATTTTTTACCGCGGATACTCGTAGCAATCAAGTAACTGAGGATACTATCCGAATCAGCGATTATATCACCATTACGCAAGAACCTTCACCTAGTATTACTCCATTTGCGAAAACATATCTTGGCACGGTATATTTTCAGGCACTTGTAGGTGATTCTTTCCTTGATTATGGACTTAAGTGTTCTTATGATTCTACTTTTAAGGGGACTACGACATATACAATCAATGAATACCTAGGACCAGTCATTGATTTAGTTGGTATATTGGTTGGTGCGTTGAATATGCCATTTACTATTGTTTCAGTTTTTGTAACGGCTCTTTTGAAAGGACTAGGCATTGCTGTTGTTAGTGGTGCAATTAAACAAGCTGTTAGCGATACTGTTAGCGCACAACAAACAGATTATGATTGGACTCTAGTAGATATTGATGACCCCAAGCATTCTAAAAATATAACAGCTTCTAAGTATGTAGTGAGTGATTATAAATCCGTTCTGAATGGCGAAACCTACTATGAAGGCTGTGGCCCTGCACAGTGGGGCACCCAAGAAATGGCAATCTGGCTACATACCGAAATGTTCCCTTATGATTCGTGGGAAGTTATAGACTGGTCTTGATGTATAATTTAACAAGCGGAGAAAATTTTTCTCCGCTTGTTTTTTGATTTGAGGTGTATGATGAAAAATATTGATTCTTTCTTACATTGGCTCATCATTGATCTCTTTTTTCTCTTTTCCGGTCTCTATTTACTGTTCTGTCCATACAACGGGTTCACAGAATTTTTGGCACATCTCCAGCATCCGACTCCGGAAAAATCTACCCGCTTTTTCGGCATTGGCCTCATCGTGCTTGCCGTCTGCATGGTTCCTATGCTGATTGCCTTTCTAACCGGCATGAACTGGCTCCGGTTTATTACGATCGCCGGAGTCGCGGCGTTCTTTGTCTTTCTCTCCCATTATCATGGCGGCTGACCGCGCTGCAACCCATCGGCTAAGTTTTGAATTTTTTGCGTCCCATTCGTTAATTTTTTGCGAAACATTGTTTTTTCGGCCTACAGTGTGCTATAATGTGGTATCAGAATCGATATTACCCGTATCTCGATCCGCGGCACCCGGCCCCGTTTGGCCGCGCCGCACCACCGCCGTCCGCTTATCGTCGGACGGTCATCTATTAAGGAGGAAGTGCAACCGCAATGAAAGGTATTATCCTCGCGGCTGGTAAGGGTTCCCGACTCTATCCCATGACCCGCCCGACCTGCAAGCCGCTCTTGCCTGTCTACGACAAGCCCATGATCTACTATCCGCTTGCCGTGCTCATGCAGGCCGGTATTCGCGACATCCTCATCATCATCCCGCCCGGAGAAGAAGGCCCCTTCTACCGTCTGCTCGGCAACGGTGCGCGCTGGGGCGTCAACATCTCCTATGAAGTTCAGGAAGTCGCACGCGGCATCGCTGACGCTCTGCTCATCGGCGAACGCTTCATCGGCAAAGACCCCGTCTGTCTCGTGCTCGGCGACAACATCTTCCACAGCCTCACCCTAGAATCTACCCTCGCACGCGCCGTGCGTACCTCCCATCAGGGCGGTGCGACCGTATTCGGCTACTACGTCCACAATCCCCGCGCGTTCGGCGTGGTCGAGTTCGACGAGGATGGCCGCGCCATCTCGATCGAAGAGAAACCCCGTCTGCCCAAGTCCAATTACATCATCCCCGGCCTGTATTTCTACGATAACTCGGTCATCGAGATCGCCAAGGGTATCAAGCCCTCGGCACGCGGTGAGCTGGAAATCAGTGATGTCAATCTGGAATATCTCCGCAGAAATCAACTGCATGTAATCAAACTTGACCGCGATTTCGTCTGGCTCGACGCCGGAACCGCGGACAACCTCCTGACCGCCGGCATGGGCGTCAAGGAAGTGCAGGACGACACCGGCAGATATGTGGCTTGTCTGGAAGAAATCGCACTCAATCGCGGCTATATCGACGTGGACGATGTGCACCGTATGGGCAACGAGCTCAGCCAGACCCTTTACGGACAGTATTTACTCTGTCTCTGATTACTTATTGTAAATCTCACACAAAAAGGAATGTGACCCCCATGGCAGTCTACACCATGACCAAAACCTACAAAACCCGTGCTCACATGGGTATGATCGACATTACCGAGGACTTTCAGGCCGCTGTTACCGCTGCCTGCCAGGAAAAAGGCATCTCCTCGGGCACCATCACCGGTTTCACCACCGGCGGTGTCGCAGGTCTGACCACACTGGAGTTCGAACCCGGTATGGTACACCACGACCTCAAGGCCGCAATGGATATCTTCTCGCCCTACACTGACGAGACCGGCCGCGTGATTCATTATCATCACCATGATACTTGGCATGATGATAACGGTTCGTCGCATATTAAGGCCGCTCTGCTCTCGCCGTTCATCGTGATTCCGTTTGTGGACGGAAAATTGACGATTGGCCCGTGGCAGAATTTGACGTTGGTTGAATGCGATACCAGAAACCGCGTGCGTGACGTGGTGTTCCAGGTCATGGGCGAATAACCACCCAAAGCACCGCACCCATAATGGAAGCTTTCGCCAGCCTTTCTCGAAAGGCTGCGGGTTCTCAGGGCAGAGCCCTGAGCCGCTCGCCGCAGCGAGCGGAACCCCTTTTTGATTTTCCCGATCTCCCGCGAGGGAAAATCAACTAAAAAATAATAAAAAAGCGCGACCCGCAGGTCGCGCAATTCTCTGGAAAGACCGTCCGAAGGGACGGTCTTTCCTTTTTGTATGTTTAGATTGATTCCCGGGTCGGACACCGGGAATCAAAAGGGGATTTCGCGCTCTGCGGAGCGCGACCAGGTTCCACCTGGACGGGCCAGCCTGCGCGGCTGGATCGCGCCGGGCCACGGGCCCGGACCCGGTTGTCGCCTGCGGGCGGGATTCCGTTTGCCGCTCGTTGGTGCTTGCGGTGCTTTTTGGGGGATTTGGTTACATTTCGTTTCCTCCTGCCGTTTTTGTCCCTTTTTCTTACGCCTTTTTCCTC
>OLRK01002223.1_pt1 | contig 12831 bp, 11 predicted proteins | sample 1672911 | NCBI WGS metagenome assembly OLRK01 (sample SAMEA3136736, study PRJEB25190) | human gut metagenome | biome: human gut; feature: human-associated habitat; material: faeces | place: Austria | collected 2013 | reverse complement strand
CGGTACAGAGAAATACCCGCAATGATGTCCTCCAGATTCTCCGGCTTCAGCTCCTTCATAAAGCTCTTCATACCGCCGCTTTCCAGCTGGAACACGCCCTCGGTCCGGCCTGTACCGATGGATTCAAGAACCTTCTTATCATTAAAATCAATATGGTCAATATCAATGGAAATGTTATGGTCCTTCTGAGCCAGGCGCACTGCATTCTGAATTACAGTCAGCGTCCGAAGGCCCAGAAAATCCATCTTCAAAAGTCCCAGCTCCTCAATGGTCGTCATGGTAAACTGGGTCGTGATCGTACCGTCTGCCGCCCTTGAAAGAGGCACAAACTCATCAATGGAGCGGCTGCCGATCACAACTCCCGCTGCGTGCATGGAGGTATGCCTTGGAAGGCCTTCCAGGCGCTTTGACATATCAATAAGGTACTTTACCTGCTGGTCCTCGTTATAAAGCTTCTTTAAATCCGGGTTGGCCGTCAGTGCCTTTTCAAGGGTCATACCCAGGTCATTGGGAATCATTTTCGCAATGGAATCACAGAAGGCATAGGGCATATCCAGAACACGGCCCACATCCCGCACAACACCTCTGGCAGCCAGTGTACCAAAGGTCACGATCTGTACCACCTGGTCTTTTCCATATTTTTCTACTACATAATCAATGACCTCCTGGCGGCGTTCATAACAGAAGTCCACATCAATATCCGGCATGGACACGCGCTCCGGGTTTAAGAAGCGTTCAAACAGCAGGTTATAGCGCACCGGGTCAATGTTGGTGATCCCAAGACTGTAGGAGACAATGCTTCCGGCTGCAGAGCCACGCCCCGGCCCCACCATAATGTCCTTTGACCTGGCATAATTGATAAAATCCCACACAATGAGGAAATAATCCACATATCCCATGGTGCGGATCACATCCAGCTCATATTCAAGGCGCTTTAAAAGGGTCCCGTCGTCCTCCGGATAGCGGCGCTTAAAGCCGTCACTGCACAGGTGGTTTAAATAGCTCCAGGAATCATATCCCTCCGGCACCTGATACTTTGGCAGCTTTGTAACGCCAAATTCAATTTCTACATTGCACCGCTCTGCAATGCGGTGGGTATTGTCAAGGGCTTCCTGCGCATAGGGGAACAGGGCGCGCATCTCCTCCTCGGATTTACAGTAATACTGCCCTCCCTCATAGCGCATCCTGTCCTCATCTGCCACCTTTTTGCCTGTCTGGATGCACAGCAGGATGTCGTGGGGCTTTTCATCCTCCGCAAAGGTATAATGGATATCATTGGTTGCCACAAGGCCAATTCCCGTTTCCTGGGAAAGGCGCAGAAGGCCCTGGTTTACCATTTTCTGTTCCGGGATCCCATGGTCCTGAAGCTCCAGAAAGAAATGATCCTTACCAAATATGGCCTCATAACGGCGTGCAGCACGCATTGCCTCCTCATACATGCCCCTTGAAAGGTATCTTGGCACCTCTCCTGCCAGACAGGCACTTAAGGCGATGATCCCCTCGTGGTAGGTCTCCAGCAGCTCATGATCGACTCTGGGCTTGTAATAGAAGCCGTCCACAAAGCCCTTAGACACGATCTTCATCAGGTTTTCATAGCCCTTGTTTGTCTCTGCCAGCAGCACAAGATGATAATACCGGTTTTCACCATTTACATTTTCCCTGTCAAAGCGGGAGCCCGGAGCAACATAGACCTCACAGCCCAGGATCGGTTTGATTCCAACCTCCCTGGCCGCCTTATAAAAATCGATGACTCCATACATTACGCCATGGTCCGTAATTGCCAGGCTGTCCATTCCCAGCTCCTTCGCCCTTGCAGTCAGCTCCCTGATCTTTGAGGAACCGTCCAGAAGGCTGTATTCTGTATGGACATGCAAATGTGTAAATGCCATAAATGACCCCTTTCTCCTTTGCGTAAAAAAGAATCAGGCAGTTAACGCCTGATTCTTCTGTCTATGGGATGCACAATAACGCTGTTTTTATCTGCCCTTTAAGTACTTCTCAATCTCTTCCACAGCCTTCTCCTCGTCGGCTCCGTCAGCCTCCACTGTAATAGGCTCGCCTGCAACAAGGCCCAGGGTCATCATGCCCATAATGCTCTTTGCATTAACGCGCTTTGATTCTGCTTCCAGGTAGATTCTGCTGTCATACTGGCTTGCCACCTGCACCAGCATTGCTGCAGGCCTTGCTTCCAGACCGGATGACAACTCGACTTTAATCGTTCTTTTTAACATAATCTTCCTCCTCTTTGCCGGAAAGGGCCTGATCCCTCTTCCTTTCCAGAGGCCGCCATTCCAATCCCTATCCTATTTACAGATTAGTTTTTCGGCTGCTCCCGCAGCTGCTCCGCAATTAGCCCCAGCTTTCTCAGCCTATGGTTCACACCGGATTTTCCCACATTCAAAGCTTCCCCAAGCTCTTTTAAGGTGGCTTCCGGCCGTTCCAGCCTGAGCCTTGCCATATCCTGCAGATTTTCCGGCAGAGACTCAAGGCCTGCCATATCCTGGATATACCGGATATCCTCAATCTGCTTCACTGCTGCGGAAACTGTCTTGTTAATATTGGCAGTTTCACAGTTCACCTTGCGGTTAACGCTGTTGCGCATTTCCTTCAATATACGGATATTCTCAAGCTCCATAAGGGCCACAGGGGCCTCCATCACATTGAGGATATCTACAATCTGGCTTCCTTCCTTGACGTACACTACATAGTAGCGTTTGCGCAGCACAATCTTTGCTTCCACATCAAAGGCTGCCATCAGCCACTGAAGCTGCCTGGCTTTTGCCATAGTGCCGCATACGATCTCAAAATGGTAGAATTTACCCGGATCACTGATGGAACCGGCTGCCAGGAACGCTCCCCGTATAAAAGCCCTTCTGCAGCAGGTATTCTGCACCACCATACTGTGGATCAGGGATGAATCCTCCGCCATCTGTCCATTAGAATCCAGAAGCTTTACGGCACCAAGAACACGAAGTGCATCCTCATGCTCCCTGACCGCAACTACATATGTCCTGCTCCGGGAAAGTTTACTGCCCTGGCGAATAGACACATCAGTATTTATATTAAATGTTTTTCTCAATAATGTAAAGTATTTTCTTGCAACTGCTATATTTTCCGTCTGGATTTCTATGGAAAAACGGTCAGACGCTGAAATTTTTACTCTTCCGCAGAGACTTAGGATCGCTGCCGTTTCTGCAATCTGGCAATGCCGCCCGGAAGAAAACTGCCTGGACAGCTCCTCTTTTACACTGGATGAAAATGACATTCTATCACCACCTGTTTTCCCGGCTCACTGCTGCTTAAACCTGCCCAGCCGTTTTACCTCCATCTCAAGCCTTACGCCAAAGGCTTCCTCTACCTGATTCTGCACCCTCCTGCACAGCTCCATCACATCCTCTGCTGTAGCATTTCCCCGGTTGATCACAAAGCCGCAGTGCTTCTCTGATACCTGGGCATCACCTGCACAGGCGCCCTTAAGGCCTGCCTCCTCGATCAGCTTTCCTGCGAAATAACCCTCAGGCCGCTTAAAGGTGCTTCCTGCACTGGGGTATTCTAAAGGCTGTTTTTCCCTGCGCCGCAGGGCCAGTTCCCGCATCCTTGCGCCGATCACCTCTTTATCCCCCGTCATAAGCTCAAATTCTGCTTCCATAACAACATAGCCCATTTGAGGAATACAGCTTCTTCTGTACCCCAAATCCAATTCTTTGGCATCAAGGTGCAGGATCCGGCCCTCAGGCGTCATTACCGCAGCGCTTTTTAAAATATCCTTTATCTCCGAACCATAAGCGCCTGCATTCATCACCAGGGCACCGCCAACGGTTCCCGGTATTCCGGCAGCAAACTCCATACCTGCAAGAGAAGCTTCCTGTGCCCTTCTGGCTGCTGTTCCTAAAAGAAGGCCTCCTCCGGCTTTCAGGCAGTTTCCGCTGATGCTGCATTCTGAAAAAGCCTTATTCAGGGAAATGACCACTCCCTCATAGCCCTCATCGCTTACCAGAAGGTTGCTCCCATTCCCCAGGACCATACAGGGCACATCTCCTTCCCTGCAGTACTTTAACAACAGCCGCAGCTGCTGTTCATCAGCCGGCCTTGCAAACACCCTGGCAGGGCCTCCGATCCGGAAGGTAGTATGCTGCCTCATTGGCTCAAAAAAGCAATATTCAATTCCGCTTACATTTAAGGTTTCCTCTGTCCACTGTTCCCAGTTTCGCATTTACGCCTTCTTTCCCAAATTAGCCTGAACTCTGTTATAAAGCTCCAAAGCCGCATTGTAGCCCATTTTCTTCTGCCTGTAGTTGACCGCAGCGGACTCTACAATGATTGCCAGGTTACGGCCCGGACGGATCGGGATCGTATGGCACACAACCTGATTTCCCAGAAATTCCGTATACTGGTCTTCCAGGCCCAGCCGGTCATATTCCTTATCCCTGTCCCAGTCCTCCAGCTTGATCACCATGTCGATCGACTGGGTATCCTTTACGCTTTCAACACCAAACAATGTCTTTACATCTATAATACCAATACCGCGAAGCTCAATAAAATGCTTTGTGATATCCGGTGCGCTTCCGATCAGCGTATCATCACTGACCCTGCGGATCTCCACCACATCATCTGTCACAAGGCGGTGTCCTCTCTTGATCAGCTCCAAGGCTGCCTCGCTCTTTCCAATACCGCTCTCGCCCATGATCAGCACGCCCTCGCCGAATACGTCAATGAGGACGCCATGGATGCTGATGCAGGGTGCAAGCTGCACGTTCAGCCATCGGATGATCTCTGCCATAAGGGCAGAGGTTGTCTTATCAGATACAAGGCAGGGAACACCGTAATAGTTGCAGAACTCCAGCAGATCCTCATCCGGCTCCTGGCTGCGGCTGAATACGAGACAGGGAATCTGGCTTGAGGTCAGTTTATCATACATCTGGCGCTTGGTTTCCCGCTCCATGGTATTAATATAGGCCTGCTCTACATAGCCGATGATCTGTACACGCTCCCGGTCAAAATGATTGAAAAAGCCGGTAAGCTGCAATGCCGGACGGTTTACATCTGGATGGGTCAGCACAATCTTATCTGTATCGATTTCCGGTGTTGTATTGCGAAGCTTCATCTTCTCGATCAGCTCTGTTATAGTCACTCCATGCATTTATCTGATACCCCCTTAACCGTTTTATGTTTATACTAACACACTTTCATAGCCTTGTCATGTATTTTCTCGCCCCGGCTCCCCTGGAGTCCCTGTCTCAGAAACATTCTCAGCCTTTTTATGGAAAAAGTCATAGACTGCCTGGGCCGCCCTCTGGTTCATCTGCGGCGCCTGTTTCAGCTGCTCTACCTCTGCCTGCCGGATGGCCTCAATGTCCTTAAACTGACGCATCAGCGCCTTTCTCCTGGCAGGGCCAATGCCGTCAATCTCATCCAGCACAGAGCGGACCTGGGCCTTTCCTCTTAAGCTCCTGTGATATTCAATGGCAAAACGGTGCGCCTCATCCTGGATCCTTGTCACCAGACGGAAGCCCTCGCTGTGGCGGTCAATGGGAACCTCCTGGTTTTGATAGTAAAGCCCCCTTGTCCTGTGGCTGTCATCCTTTACCATACCGCAGACCGGAATAGAAAGTCCCAGCTTTTTCAGCACCTCCAGGGCAATATTCACCTGTCCGCGGCCGCCGTCCATCATGATCAGATCCGGGAAACGCGTAAATCCCCCCTCAAAAAGCTCCCCATCCTCCTGCTGCTTTTGCTGAATGAGCCCATGGGAGAACCGTCTTGTCAGCACCTCATCCATGGAAGCATAATCGTTGGGGCCCTGCACGGTGCGTATCTTAAACTTCCTGTAATCGCTGCGCCTTGGCTTTCCATCCTCATAAACCACCATGGAACCAACGGATTCCACACCGCTTGTATTAGATATATCAAAAGCCTCTATACGCCGGATGCCTGAAAGCCCTAAAAGCTCCCCGATCTGGTTCATGGCGCCAATGGTGCGCAGCTCCTCCCTCTTGATCCGCTCCTTATCCTGGCTTAACACCAGGGCTGCATTCCTCGCTGCCAGCTCCACCAGCCGCTCCTTCTCCCCTTTTTGCGGAACTACGATCTTTACCTTCTGTCCTCTCTTCCCACTGAGCCACTGCCCAATAAGCTCCTCATCCCCCAGAGGGTACTGAAGCCAAAGCTCCCGAGGGATAAAGGGGGTTCCCGCATAATACTGCTTTACAAAGCTGTCTAAAATCTCGCCCTCATCCTCTGCAGTGGAGGCAGAAATATGGAAATGGTCCCGTCCTATCAGCTTTCCCTCCCGTATAAAGAACACCTGCACCACCGCATCCTGGGCGTCCTTTGCCATGGCAATAATGTCCCTGTCCTCCTGGCTGCTGCTTGTGATCTTCTGCTTCTGGGCCACCTGCTTTACGCTGTTTAAAAGCTCCCTGTATTCAATGGCCTTCTCAAATTCCAGCTGTTTCGAGGCCTCCATCATTTTTTCCTCCAGGGATTTTAAGAGCGGGTCATAATGGCCGCCCAGAAAATCCAGAGCCCGGCTAAAGGAGGCCCGATACTCCTCCTTTGAGATATAGCCCTGGCAGGGGGCGTCACACTGCTTGATGTGGTAATTCAGACAGGGGCGCTCCTTCCCTGTGTCCCTTGGAAGGATCCGGCTGCAGGTGCGGATACGGTAAAGCTTGTGTATCAGCTCCAGGGTATCCTTCACTGCACCTGCACTGGTATATGGCCCGAAATACCTGCTTTTCCCATCCTTCTTCATATCCCTTGAAAAAAGCAGCCTGGGGAAATCCTCCCCAAGGGTAGCCTTAATATAAGGATAGGTTTTGTCATCCTTCAGCATGGTGTTGTAGCGGGGCCTGTGCTCCTTGATCAGATTGCACTCCAGCACCAGCGCCTCCAGCTCTGAATCTGTAAGGATATATTCAAACCATGCAATATGGGAAACCATCTGCTCGATCTTAGCCGTTTTTCCCCTGCTGCTCTGAAAATACTGGCGCACCCTGTTTTTCAGGCTGATGGCCTTTCCGATATAAATGATTTCATCCCTGTCATTATGCATCAGGTAAACACCGGGGCTTCCCGGCAGTTTTTTCAGCTCTTCTTCCAGGTCAAACAATTCCTTGTGCCTCCCCTTTCCCTGTTTTCCTTCTTGCTTCTCTTATCTGCTGCCTCTTAAATGGGCTCCATCATAGCGCTCCTGAAGGGAAACTGCCTTCCGGATATCATCCAGCTGCTGATGGATTGTCTTTTTGCTGTCTGCAGGGATACCAAGAGACAGGCAGATGCAGTCCAGCTCCCTCTGGCCCACATGACCCTCCATAGCCCGCAGAAGAGCCAGCTGTTCCTTTGCCTTATCCGCATCTAAAAAACGCTCCAGCCACTCACTCGGCTTTTGCGTTTCTTCTTCCGCTTCCGGCGCCATCATCCCCCGGCTTCCTTTTTCCATCCCGGCCTTGCCCGGCTCAACCCTCTCAAACCGGTATTCCTGATCAGCATCCGGATATTTTTCCCTGTCTACCGGACTAAGGAACATGGATAAGGGACGGACATATATTTTATAATCACCGTAAAGTGCCTGGTATACTACCATCTCCTCCCCGGTTTCCGTATGAGTTGCCACAGCGATCACCTGGTACAGATTATGCTTAAAATGCCTGTAAAAGGTTCCCGGCACAGGTTTCTGATTCATTCCCTTTTTCCTCCTTTTCTGCCTTGCGGCTGGGGTCAAAAAACCTTTTGCCCCCAACATCATATCATATCTGTATCTTATTTTCCATCATTGAGCCTTTGCTTAAAACCCCCGGTTATCCACGATCAGCATATTCAGCCGCTGCCACCGGTTTAACTCCCTTCTGGTAATTAAAAGGCTTCTTTTCAGCTCCTCCGTATGCTCCTTGGGATTCAATGTTACCAGACACTTAAAAGCGCAGGGCATCAGATCCGCACTGGAAATGCCGCAGAGCAGCCCATCTGTGGAATCCCGAAGCTCCAGGGGATTGAAAATATAAAGCAGATCCTCCTCCAGGGAATTATACTGATTTACAAAGGAAAAGCGGATAAGCATATCACTGTAAACCACTTTTCCTGTATAATAAACTTCGCTGCTGCGGCCGGAGGGGTTTAAGGCCCTGATAGAAAGGGCCGCCTCAAAGCTTCCCGGTTCCTCCTCTGCCTCCCGGATGTCAATGATCCCGTCCTTCAGGCGCTCATAACGGCCGTCATAAAAATAAAAATACAGACGCCTCGCCAGAAAAAAGGGGCTGGCTCCGGTAATTGAAGTCCTTGCTGCAGCAGGTATCTCCTGGTTTTTCGGCAGATCAAGGAGCTGTCCCGGGCTTATTTCCAAAGCCTCTGCGATCTCCGTCAGCGTTTCCACATCAAGGGAAACCTCCCCCTTTTCATATTTGCTCATGCTGGCCCGACTCTTGTGGATCCGGTCAGCCAGCTGCTGCAGGGTCATACGCCTGTTTTTCCGTTCCCTGCGGATACGCTCCCCTACCCGAATATTTACGGTTTCTCCACTTACCTGCCCCTTTTCATCTCCCTGTGATCCCATTTTTGCTCTCCCTCGTACCATCTGCCTTCCTTGCAGGCAGATGGTACCGTCTATCCCTTTCTCCATAAAAGTTTCATATAAATATCCATTTTATATAAATGCCATAGGTTCTAACCTGATTATAAGGGATTACCTCTATAATTTCCAGTATTATTCAATTTTTTCGCAAAAAAATTTCTTTTTATGAAACTTTTGAGATGTTGCATTTTCACCGGAAACCAATATAATAGTACGGGTAATTATAAATAGAACGAGGTATCATCAACATGGAAGCAAAGAAAAAAAGCAGTTTTACCGGGTCACTTGGATTTGTACTGGCTGCTGCCGGAAGTGCCGTAGGTGTTGGAAACATCTGGCGTTTTCCTTATCTGGCAGCCAAGGACGGAGGAGGACTTTTCCTCATTGTCTACCTGGCTCTGGTTCTGACCTTCGGGTTTACACTCCTTACAACGGACGTTGCCATTGGGCGGCGCACCAAATCAAACGCACTTCACGCCTTTGGAAAGATTTCTAAAAAATGGACCTTTTTAGGATATATTACCTTCCTGGTTCCGGCCATTATTATGACCTACTACTCTGTTATCGGCGGATGGATCGTAAAATATCTTGTAACTTACTTAACAGGCGCAGGGGAAGCTGCAGCAGCGGAGGGCTATTTCACCTCCTTTATCACCTCACAGATATCTCCCATTTTCTTTATGCTGGTATTTTTGTCCTTTACTGCATTTGTAGTATACCGGGGTGTTGAAAAGGGGATTGAAAAGTTTTCCAGGATTGTAATGCCGGGGCTTTTATGCCTGATCATTGGTATCGGCCTGTTTTCCCTGACCTTAAGCTATGAGGATGCAGACGGTATTACAAGAACCGGTCTTCAGGGCCTGGCTGTCTACATGATCCCCAATCTGGAAGGCCTGACCTTCTCCCGTTTCCTGGAGATCCTTCTGGACGCCATGAGCCAGCTGTTCTTCTCCTTAAGCGTTTCCATGGGTATTATGATCACCTATGGCTCCTATGTAAAAAAGGATGTAAACTTAAACCGCTCCTTAGGCCAGATCGAGCTGTTTGACACGACCGTAGCATTTTTAGCCGGACTGATGATCATTCCTGCTGTGTATGTATTCTTCGGCACCGAAGGCATGGCCTCCGGCCCAAGCCTGATGTTCGTATCCCTACCCAAGGTATTTGAAGCCATGGGCCCGGTAGGCGGCATCCTTGGCCTTGTATTCTTCCTGATGGTGGTATTCGCAGCCCTTACCTCCTCTGTTTCCATTATGGAAACCCTGGTTGCAAACTGCATGGATATCTTCCATTCCTCCAGAAAGAAAACAAGCCTGGTCATCGGCCTTTTATCTGCAGCAGCCTCTGTCATCATCTGCCTGGGCTATAACGTATTCTACTTTGAACTGCAGCTGCCAAACGGCGCTACTGCCCAGCTTTTGGATGTGATGGACTACATCAGCAATAGCTTTTTAATGCCATTTATCTCCCTGCTTACCTGCATCTTCGTAGGCTGGGTCATCAAGCCCTCCTGGATCTGCGAGGAAATGGAAGCCAGCGGCCACACCTTCAAGCGCAGGAGAATGTACTCCTTTATGATCCGCTATGTGGCACCTGCGATCATGGCTGTGCTGTTCTTGCAGTCGGTGGGAGTGTTTTAAATTTTGGAAAAGACTATTAATAGCTATCACATCAATCGTATACGGTAAATAACTAATACCGTGCTAGTTCTTTCAAATTTTGAGATAATCAATTCTGAAAAACTTTAGATTTTTTAGAATTGATTATCTCATGGATAAAACAGCCTGACGCAAGGCGAATAGAATCTCTGACAAATCTTTCTTTTATTGTCAGAGGATTTTGCAAAATGAAGCTTATGTCGCTCACAAGCTGTTTCCTGCAACAGGTTGCATTTATGGTACTTATGATTTACCGTATACATGTTATTGAGCGCTTACGACAAATGAGAATGTCCATTCCCTCAGCTAGACAAAAAAGCCCACCAGGTTGCTTTCCACGCGGCCGAAAATCAGCCAGTCAGACTACTACCCAGTGGGCTAAACTATTTGTCTTAAGTTATGCCAGAATCAGTCCAAGCCATTATTTAACAAGATCGACACGTTCGTCATTTAGTCTTTTCTTTTTCTAAATAACACATTCAACAAATCCAAAATTTCCAGATCACTCTCTTTATCTGCATCTCCAAGATTAAGGATAACCACCTCCATCAAGTCATAACTGTCCAGCTTAATGTAAGATGTTCCATATACTGTCTCTTCGACTGTATGATATTTAAAAATTCCATTCTTTCATTTCTTTGCAGGGTCAAGATATATTCATATAAAATAGACCTTCTGCAGCTTTTCATAATGCTCATCCATAAATACTATACCATACTTAAATATTACGGTGATAACCGTTCTGGCAGATGGGCGGGGCATATCATCCAGTTGCAGAATCTACCACAGAACCATATGGAAGATTTGGAAGAAGCAAAAGGGTTGGTCAGAAATGGAGATTATGAAGCACTGTGATAGATGCTTATAAACATAGATTTTATTCCATAAATTTTGATTATCGCTCAATCAAATCTTCCATTGTACAGCCCAAAGCCTTGGCAAGGCTATACATTGAATCCGCACTTGCTTTGTTGATGTTTTTGTTTCGCTGTTCATACATTTGAATCGAACGAAGGCTAACGCCAGAACGTTCCGCTAATTCTGCCTGAGTAAATCCATATGCTGTACGAATGCGCTTTAAATTAGTTTCAGAAAAATACTCCTTTATTTTTGAATCCACAATGTCAACAAATTTTGTAATATCCGCTTCGTGGAGAGTGTAGTACATTTTTTGCAAATCCTCAAAAGAAAGAACTTTGAAAATATCACTATACTTCCTGCCTGAATACCACTGGTAATAAGCAACAGCCCAACCAATCCAGTATTCCTTTGAGCGTCCAAAATGCTCCTGCGGTTCTATTTGAAGTTCTTTCCCTTTGGTTTCTGCAATGATCTCTCGAACGATTTCAATGCCGCTTTTGCCTGCAAGATAAGCAGGTTCACCATTTTCCAATCGCTTGCTCACAGAACTTGCAATAAACAGTTTCACAAAGTCAGTTCCAAGAATAGCGCAAGTATTGACTGCGTAATCAAAGGCATCTCCAATCACCGATTGTGCCTTACTCAGATATATTTCTTGGTATGCGCGGGTCATCGTTCTTAATGCCTCCTCTCATAATATCCTGAATGTACAGTCCGTCACACTCTTCTTCAAGCATCTCCAGATACAGATGATTAACTTCATCATCTCTGGATTTGCGAAGAACATAGTACTGGTCCTTCTCTGCAATATCAAAACCTTCATATTTCAGTTTGGAAAAGGCAAGCTTTGACTTAATAACGATTTGTTCGCCCAGCTTTCCAAGTCGCATGGCTCGTGCAAGCTGTTCTACAGAAATACCGTTGTTAAGGAATGACTCTGCGTAGTCAAAATAGGAATCGTCCGCACGATAACCTGTAATCAAGTCATAAGCATTTACATTAACACTGAAATTATCAATCAAATATCGCTTTGCTCGTCTTGCCACAGGGGTTTTGATAGAAAACAGGCGATGTTCCACCAAGACGGCAATCCAGTTAAGAATTGTATAATCGGGACTATTCAAATTTAAAATGTTCAAATATTCGGTATCCAGCGTATAGCAATTGGAAAAGCCATCACGTAAAGAAGATACCGCCCATTCTTTTGCAAGTTCCTCACTTACAGTGCAGTAAAAGCCAAGTCCAAAATCGTTATTCTTCTTGCCTTCGCCAAAAATTGGCTGTTCCACATTTTTTTCTGAACCGTGGTATATCGTAATCATTTTATCCATTTTCCCAACCTCCATTCCCATCACCGCCATTATATCACTACAGTGATAGTAAGTCAATTGATTTAGTTTTTCTATCGCCAAAGTGATATAAACTGTGAATTAGATAAACAAAATACCACGTTCATCATAAATACTGGCACTCACATCATTCCCACAACGAATTGCCCTAACCGTTGCCCGGACTGCGGTGCCACGGAACACAACGAAAAGCCAGCTGTACGACCGGCAACAGAAAACGAAATAACTGAGCTGCTCCGGATACGAGCAGAGGACAACGACTGATTGACTGCCCCACTGTGTAATTACCTCACAGTGAGGCATTTTTCGTTACAAACTATATATCAAGAGCCTCCAGCATCAACCGCATCCCAACTTTCATACCTTCCTCAAAGGCAGTCTTTTCCCAGGCGCA
>OLRK01002218.1_pt1 | contig 12858 bp, 15 predicted proteins | sample 1672911 | NCBI WGS metagenome assembly OLRK01 (sample SAMEA3136736, study PRJEB25190) | human gut metagenome | biome: human gut; feature: human-associated habitat; material: faeces | place: Austria | collected 2013 | reverse complement strand
CGGCAACATTGATCACGGCGCCGGTCTCCAGAGTTGCCGGTTTCGTCGCGCCGGTAGCGGTGTCGCCCTTAAAGCCCGGCTCGGTGTCCGTCACCTCAAGCTCTACAAATAACGGCGGCTCTACGGAGAACACATTTCCATTGTAGGAGCAGATCTTGCACATATCGTTCTCCTTCACGAACTTCAGCGCGTCGCCGATGGTCTCGCTGTTGAGAGCGATCTGATCGTAGGTCTCCACGTTCATGAAATGGAACAGGTCGCCGTCAGAATACAGATACTGCATATCCACGCGGTCAATTCTCGCAGCCGGGAACTTCTCGGTGGGGCGGAAGGTTCTCTCAACCACGCCGCCGCTGATCACGTTCTTGATCTTCGTTCTAACGAACGCAGCGCCCTTTCCCGGTTTTACGTGCTGGAACTCGATGATCTGGCAAACATTGCCATCAATCTCAAGAGTCATGCCGTTTCTAAAATCACCAGCTGATATCATAAATGATATTCCTCCTTAAATTCTTTTCTCTCATACTTGCTAAAATCAATCGTATCTATTCTATACTAAAACCAGGGTATTTTCAACACCTTTTTACAATTTTTGTAGAAGCTTTAACAGATCGCAGCACTCGTCTGGGTCCTCATCAATCCATTGCCATGCGCTCAAAAAAGGGAAAAAATCAGATTCTCGTTTCAAATTGAGCATCCCCACTTCCAGACAGCCATACTCTCCCTCGCCTCCGGCAAACACCAGCTGATAAGGATCCTCGCTGATGTTCTTTACACACCCGGCACGATTCTGAAACGCGGCTTCCGCTACGGCTCTCACCCTTTGTAACTGCGTTTCCGAAATATCATGACGAATCTCTATTACGCTTTTATAAATCACTCGTTCCATTGTTTTCACACCTTTTTTGCGTCCTCACCGTGAGGAAATATACCTCACCAATCCTGCGCCCTTTCTGAAAGCACCGCTCTCAAAGAGACTCCTTAGAGCCCTATCTTCCCGTGAGATAATCCATAGCCAGGGCGTAGCCCTTTAAGCCCAGCCCCACCACCTGGCCGTCGCAGACCGGCGCGGTGACGGAGGTGTGGCGGAATTCTTCCCGCTTGTGCACGTTGGAAATGTGTACCTCCACCTTCGGCATGGAGACGGAGGCCAGAGCGTCCCGCACGGCGTAGCTGTAATGGGTGAAGGCGCCGGGGTTTATGATAATGCCCTCTGTGCCGTCGCTGTAGGCCGCCTGGATGCGGTCGATGATGCCTCCCTCGTAGTTGCTCTGGAACACCTCCACCTCATGGCCCTCCGCCCGGCCCTTGTCCTCCAGGCTCCGCACCAGGCTCTCATAATTTTCCGTTCCGTAAATCCCCTTTTCCCGGATTCCCAGGAAATTGATGTTGGGGCCGTTGATCACCAGTATTTTCATGCTTCTTCCTCCCTGTTTACCAGCCCGTAGACGAACTCCGCCAGCTCCTCCTGCGTCCGCCCGTCCGTGTCCACGGAAAAATGGCAGGCGTCCAGATAGGCCGCCTCCCGCGCCGCCAAAAGCTCCCGCACCCGTTTCTCCGGGTCATGGCCCTTTAGCATGGGCCGGGTGTCGTCCCCCTTTAACCGCTCGCACACCGTCTCCGGCCGGCTCTTTAAATATACCACCGTCCCGGCCGCCTTTAACAGCCGTCTGTTTTCCTCCCGCAGAGGCAGTCCGCCTCCCACGGACACCACCGTGTTCCGCATCCGGTCGCCAATTTCCCGCACCGTCTCCGTCTCCATCCGGCGGAAGGCCTCCTCACCCTCCTCCGCGAAAATGGCGTTGATGGTCTTTCCCGCCCGGGCCTCGATGAGGGCGTCCGTGTCCAGAAATTCCTTCCCGTAGCGGCTGGCGTAAGCCTGTCCCACCGTGGTCTTTCCCGCGCCCATAAAACCGATGAGGATCACATTTCCGTCCCGGCCCGCCAGCTTTTCTTCCATGCGGCAGCGGATCTCCTTCACCGCGGCAGCGCTCACCTTTACGGCGGGGTTCCACAGCTCGTAGGCGATGACGCCCTGATAAATGAGCATGGAAAGGCCGTTGTAAGCCCGTCCTCCCGCCTGTTTCACCAGTTTCATAAACCGGGTCTCAAAGGGGGTATAGACAATGTCAAAGCCGGTGTGGATCTTCCTGTAAAACGTCTCGTCCTCGATGGGCGCTTCCTCCGTCTTTGGAGCCATGCCCACGCTGGTGGACTGGATGCAGAGGTAAGAGCCCTCTGGGATGTTGCCGTACTCCTCAAGACCCATGGGGAAAAATACCTCCCGGCCAAATTTCCCGTTCATCTCCTCCGCCAGGGAAACGGCCCGCTCACGGTTCCGGTTTAACAGGTACACCCGTTTCGCCCCGTGGACGCCCAGGGTGTAGGCCGCCGCCTTTCCGGCGCCTCCCGCCCCTAACAGGATGCACTCCTCTCCCTCGATGGAAATGCCCTCCTCCGCCATAGCCCGGTACAGGCCGGGGGCATCCGTATTATAGCCCTTATATCCGCCTTCCATCCGCACCAGGGTGTTCACCGCGCCGATGGCGGCCGCCCCCTCGTCGATTTCCTTTAAAAAGGGCATCACCTGCTGCTTGTAGGGAACGGTCACGTTCATCCCCAGAAGATTCATGGCGTAGGCGCCCTTTACCGCCTCCTCCACCATCCCCGACTCCACTTTCAAGGGGACGTAGGCCAGATTTACCCCCGTCGCCCCGGCAAAGAAATTCTGCATCATCGGCGAGTAGGAATGCTCCACCGGATTTGCCATGATGCCGCACACCCTTGTCTTTCCGTCAATCACGGTCCTTCCTCCTTCTCTTTTCCTTTTCATAGCGCCAGAGGATCAGTTTTTCCGGATAGCGCTTGAGCACAATCTGGATTTCCTCCTTCGGGTTGATGGGCTTTACCAGGATGCTGTAAAGCCCCGCCCGGTTGGCCCCGTACACGTCGGTGAACAGCTGATCCCCCACAAACAGGGTGGACGACGAATCTGTCCCCATCCGCTCCATGGCTCTCTCGTAGCCCTTTTTCGACGGTTTCCCCGCCTTGTAAATGTAGGCGGAGCCCACAGCCGCCGCGAAGGGGGCCACCCGCCGCTCCTTATTATTGGAAAGAAGGCAGGTCTGAAGGCCCATGGCGTGGAGACGGCGAAACAGCTCCACCGCCCGCTCATCCGCCGGGGCGTCGTGGGGCACCAGGGTATTATCAATGTCAAAAATAACCCCGCGGATCCCCTTTTCCTTCATATTCTCATAGGGGATCTCGTAGGCCGAGGCCAGATAGCGTTTTGGGTAAAATGCTCGGAACATAGGCTATTTTTTCAGCAGCTTGCTGATCTCCTCCATAAATGTATTCACGTCCTTAAATTCCCGGTAAACGGAGGCGAAACGCACATATGCCACCTCGTCTAAATCCTTGAGCTTTTTCATCACCAGCTCACCGATGGCGGAGGTCTCGATCTCCCGCTCCTCCCGGTTGAAAATCTCCGTCTCGATGGAATCAATCATGGAGTTGATCTGCTGGGTGGAAACGGGGCGCTTGTGGCAGGAATGGATGATGCCCGCCTCGATTTTGGCCCGGTCGTAGGTCTCTCTGGAATTATCCTTCTTGATCACCATGAGAGGCATGGTTTCCAGTTTTTCGTATGTGGTGAAACGCTTTCCGCAGGTTTCACACTGTCTGCGGCGGCGGATGGAGCTGTTGTCGTCCGCCGGTCTGGAATCAATCACTTTGGTATCGGCAGCATTACAAAATGGACATTTCACGGTGTTTCCTCCTGAGTGCGGGCGCCCTTTCGGCCCCGATATTTTCATTTATTTTACCTTAGGGCGGGGAAATCCGCAAGTATTTTCCTGTTTTACAGGCGTCCCCAGCCCCCGCATTTCCGGAAATTTACGGCTGCCGGGCCTGGAAAACGTCTCTGTTCCCGCCGCCGGTCTACGGCAGCGCGGCGTTTGAAAGGATGTAAAATTCCTCCTGGCTGGGCTGCCAGCCCTTTTCCATAGGTGCAAACTGCCGGTCAAAGGCCTCCGCCTCCCCCTCGTCAAAGTCGAAGGCCGGGCTCTGAACATACGTCCACTTCCGTCCGGCCAGGACGCCGGGTTTTAACTCCTTTACCAGCATGGCCGCCGGGTACGTCCCTCCTTCCAGGCTCACCTGGTATTTTTTGCAGCTCTGGAACCCGCGGCTTACGTAGTTGGCGGGGCTGCCGAAAATCACCACGGCCTCGCCGCCCAGGAGCTCTGCCCTGGCCAGGGACTCCTCCAGCAGCCGTTTTCCGTAGCCCTGACGCTGATACTCCGGGGCGGTGCAAAAAGGGCCGAAGGTGAGAATGGATTTCTCCTCCCCGGACTCGTCCACCAGCCGCGCCCTGGTGTACATGACGGAGGCGATGATCTGCCCGTCCAGTTCCAGCACCAGATCCAGCTCCGGCAGGAAATCCCTGTGAGGGCGGATGATGTGAGCCAGGTAATGCTCATGGCAGCCCGGCACGTACTGGTTCCAGAAGGAGCGGCGGATCAGTTCCTCCACTGCCCGGTAATCGGCTGGTGTCTCATTTCGAATGGTAATCATGGTATCCTCCTTTCGGTTTCTCGCGGAAGGGCGGATGGTTCCCCCGTTCTCAGGCTGGCCGTTCCTTCCGGTTTTGCGGCCGCCTGGCAGGGCAGCCCCCTGTCATGTTTCCCTGTCATTTTGCCCGGGAAGACCGCCTGTCCCCTTTGATCCTCCCATTTTATCACAGAGCCCCGCCGCCTTCCATCTCTTTTTAGTCCCTGCACTTCTCCTCCACATCCTTCCGTTTCACATCCACCAGAATAATGTCCTCGCCGATCTGGCAGATGTCGCAGAAGGGGATCACGTACTCCTTTTCATGGCCCAGAAAGCCGCAGATGCAGCCCGGCCCCGGCACAATCAGGGCGCAGATGCAGCCGGTGTGGATGTCAAAATCCACGTCCCCCACGAATCCCAGCCGCTTGCAGTCGTTGATGTTGATGACCTCTTTCCGTTTGAGCTCGCAAATCCTCATCCGCCGCCTCCTAAAGCCTCTTACGACCAGTTTATGCCAATGGGAAAGGGATTGTGAAAGCCCCGTAAAATTCCCCGTCCTCTCTTGCAAAACCGCCGTCCGCGATGGTAAAATAAAGTCGTGGCGCTTTACAAAAGTGCTCTGGCAGCCCGGAAAAGCAAAACAGGCGGGCTGCGGAAAGGAATCTCTATGAGCATCGTTGATTTACATATGCACACGTTTTTCAGCACAGACGGGGAGTTTTCCCCGGAGACCCTGATCGGCCTGTGCAGCCAGGCGAACCTGCGCCTGATCGCCGTCACCGACCACAACTGCGTCCGGGGTATCGCTCCCGCTATGGAAGCCGCTAAGTTAGCCGGCATCCGCCTCATCCCCGGCACGGAGCTGGACTGCATTCTGGATGGGATTTACCTCCATCTGCTGGGCTACGGCATCGACTGGACGGACCTGCGGTTTAAAGAACTGGAGGAGGACGTGCTGGCGCAGGAACGGAAAAAATCCGGCCGGATGCTGGAGTTTGCCCACCGGGAGCTGGGACTTCAGTTTAACGACGAGGTCTGCCTGGAACTGGCCCACGACGGCATCATCACAGGGGAAATCATCGGCGAGACGGCTTTATCCGACAGCCGGAACCTGGAAAATCCCATTCTGACCCCGTACCGGGCCGGCGGAAACCGCAGTGATAATCCCTTCGTAAACTTTTACTGGGACTATTTTTCCCAGGGAACCCCTGGATTTATTCCCACTCACTATATCTCCTTCCACGAGGCAAACCAGCTGATTCTGGAGACCGGCGGATTCTCCGTGCTGGCCCACCCGGCCATCACTGTGGGCCGGGACGAGGCCCGCATCCGTCAGATGGCGGAGGCGGGAATGCGGGGCATGGAGGTGTACAGCAGCTACCACAGCCCGGAGGATCTGGAGTATTTCGGAGGGCTGGCGGATCGGATCGGGCTTTTAAAAACCATTGGCAGCGATTTCCACGGAAAGACAAAGCCGGCGGTGCGCCTGGGATTCCGGGACGGGGATTTCGGCCAGGACGGCCTTTACCGCCTCCTCAGCCAGGAATTTTTCCCGGGAGAACCGGCAGAGCCGTAACCTTCCTCTGACCTTACGAAAGGAGAACCAGCTATGACCATAAAATGTCCCAAATGCGGCCTGACGGCAAACGGAGCGGAGGGAAACTGCCCCTTCTGCGGCGTCGCCATGAGGCCCGTGGACCAGAAAGCCCCACCGTCGGAATATGAAAACGGACACCAGGAACCTCACAGGGCGGACGAATGTTTGGAAACGGATTCTGTTTCGGCAGACTGCGATTCCCTGGTTCCGCCAGGTGGCTCGGATTCCATGCCCTCTCCTGGTGACACGGACTTCGATTCTCCGTCCTCACCAGGCGACACCGGCTCTGACTCTATGTCTTCCCCCTACGGCACCGGCTCCGACTCTATTCCCACCTCTGACGGCACCGGCTCCGACGCCTCCTCCATGCCGCCGGAAGGAATGGAGTGGCAGCGGGATTCTGCCTCAGCCCAGGAGCCTCATCCCCCAACGGCCTGTGATCCTGGCTCCTGTCCGCAGCAGAAACAGTCCCTGCCTCCGTCCGTGCTCAGCATCCTGGCGCTGATTTTTTCCTTCCTCTGCAACTGTGTGGGGCTGATCCTGGCCATCGTGGACTTAGGCATCCACGACCGGAAACACAGCCACACCCTGGCCAAAGCCGCCCTGATCATCTCCATCATTCACCTGGTTCTGATCGCTGGCCTGTCCATCTTAGTGGCGTTTCCGCCAGACCTGTCGGAATCCGGGGACTGGGAGGAAGATTGGGAGGAGGACTGGGACGGCCCGTCGGAGTACGGCCCCTTCACCCAGGTGGAGCTGCCCCTCCAGGAGCTGGTTTCCCAGGACGGAATCTCCATCACCGCCACCGCCTTCTTTGCCGACGGCTCCTGGGGCCCGGAGATCACCCTCTCCGTGGAAAATGCCACCGGCCGGGACATCTATGTACAGGCGGAGGACTCCTCCGTAAACGGCTATATGAACTACGCCGACTTCTACGCCGACGTGGAGGACGGAGCCGTTTCCACCTCCACCCTGGACTTAAACGGCTACGGCTTAAACATCTGCGGCATCCGCACCGTCAGCCAGGTAGAAACCAGTTTTTCAGCCTACGACGCGGAGGACGGACGGCTCCTGTTTCAGTCCGGGCCGGTTTCTATCCTCACCGATGCCGGGGAGGACAGCCTTCCTCCCCTTCCGGAGCGCCAGGTTATCTTTGAAGAAAACGGCGTCACCGTTTCCGTTCTCCCCATCCCGGAAACCAGCGATCTGATGCCGGAGGACGGCCCTCTCCTCCTGGTGGAAAACCACCGGGACACCGCTGTCACCGTCTACGGCGTCCACGCCATGGTGGACGGAACGAGCGTGTCCCCCTCCTTCTACGTGGACGTTCTTCCCGGAAAGCAGGCGGCGGAACAGCTCTTTTTCTATGAATACCTGGAAAAGGAAAACCGCCTGGAAACCGCCTTTGACGTGTTCGACCGGGAAACGGGGGAGCGGGTGCTGGAGACAGACCTTCTGGAACTTTACGCCCCGCCGGAAAATGGACTGTCAGAAACATTTCTGCCGCCGGAAAACAGCCTGGCAGGCGCATAGAGGGGACACGCGGTTTCTCCCGCGTCTTAAAGTGCGCCCAGCAGCCCACATTGACGCCGGAAACTTTCACAGCATAAGGCACAGGGAACGCCGTTTCCCACAACATAAAAACCCCTGCCGGAACCAGGCATTTCCACCAGGTTCCGGCAGGGGTTCGTCTTATCTCTTTCTTCACATTTCCGCGCCGGAAACATACTCCCCTTCCCGCCGCCTCTTAATATCCAAATAGAAATAAATGTAGGCGCAGCTCATATAAGGCACCGTCCACAAAAAGCCCAGATAGCAGCTCAGAACAGAAAGGAGGATGCTCCCTAAAAAGGACAGCCCCAGCACAATCAACCGCAGCACGTTTCCCCGCATCAGCCTTGCGCTCTCTCCCATGGACACGAACACGCCCTTCTGCCGGTCCTCCACCAGAATCAGGCTGGCCAGGCCGAAAAACAGCTGAAACACAATGCCCAGCACCGTGCCCAGAATCATCAGCAGAAACTCCAGCACCTGCAGCCACTCCGCCCAGGGCTCCAGCTCCGCCGCCACCATCACCACCAGGTAGGGGATGTTCATCACCACGCCCACCAGGGAGACGATCAGATTCAGCCCTACAAAGCGGTACCATCTGTTTTTAAAGGCAAATAAAAGATCCCCGATCCCGTAGGGCTGGCCGGTGCAGACGTTGTAGAAAAACCGGACAGATCCTGCCGTAAACAGAGCGTAAACCATATTAAACACAAACGCCAGCAGCAGAATGACTCCGTAAGTTCCCAAAATCAGCGCAATCCCGTTGGACGAGTTTATGTCACTGGCCACCGCCATGCCGGCCATTACGAAAACGGGGGCAAAAATCAACACGCCGCCTCCCATGCACACCAGGGCCATCACCGTCAAAAGCCCTGCTGAAATGCCGTATTTTCCCACAAGGACGCGCCTTGCCATCCCTTTTAATTCTGATGTCTTCAATCCTCTCTCCATGTCTGTCACCTCCTAGTATGTACTGCCCGCCACAATCAGCAGGACCAGCACCACAATGGACAGCACCAGCCCCAGCGTTCCCGTCACGACCCCGGCCACCGCCTTCGTCTCAAGATGATCCCCGGTCTTCGACTGGAGCCCGCAGATCATCGCCAGGCTCCCTAAGATCATGCCTCCGATCCCCATACAGCAAATCCCCAAAAGGGAACAGATTCCTAGTACCAGGGAGGCCGTGGCCATGTTGTTCTTCGGCGGCATTTCCGGGCCGTCCGAAAACGGGCGGTTCTCCGCAAACGGCGCCGGTTCCTGGAAAAATTCTCTATTTTGATCCATGTTCCTCACTCCTTTTTAAAAATATAGGTCAGTGTATCACAGGATCCCGGCATTTTCAATAGGCGGTTGGCAGACCGGCGGATTCTGCGGATTCCCGGTCTGTATGTTTCATCCCTATTCTTCGTCCCTGCCGTACACCGTCAGTCCAAACTGGTACGCCGTCTCCAGATGGTCCGTCTCCTGGATTCTGGGACGTCCGTTGGTGTCGCCGCAGCCTCCGGCCAGTACCATCCCACGGTCCCGGAAACCGATGTAGCACACCAGGGCGAACCGGTAGTAGGACACGGCCTGTTCAAAGGTCCAGAAGAAATTGTCCGCCGCAGTCATAAGAAGGGCGCAGTCCTTCACCGGGTATTTCTCGTAGCGACCGAAGGGCGGGTTGGGATCTTCCTCGGCCATGCAGTAAAACCGCTCGATAAAAGCCTTCAGCCTGGCGGACACGGTCCAGAAATACAGGGGCGAGGCGAACACCACCAGATCCGCTCCCTGGATTTTCGGTATCAGGCTGTTGAAGGCGTCCTTCTGCACACAGGGCTTTCCGTACCGGCAGGCGTTGCAGCCGAGACAGCCCTTCACTTCCTCTTTCACAAGGGAAACCGTCTCCACCCGGTGTCCCGCCTCCTCCGCTCCCCTGCGGAAGGCCTCCGCCAGCTGAGCCGTATTCCCCCTCGCCCGGCCTCCGCCAAGCACAATCAGAATCTGTTTCATACTTCCTCCTCATAAAAAGTGTGCGCCAAGCGCACACTCGCGCCGGAGCGCGGCTGCGCCTGCAGCCATATTCCCTTGCGCGGAGTGCGCCGAGGCACGGCTACGCCTGCAGCCATCTTCCTCCGCGCGGCTACACCGGCGCACCCATGCAGAAAACGGCGCGGCCCCAGGCCGCACCGCTCTCCCTCTCTCTGTCTGTTTTGTCTAATTTGTCCGTCCTACGCGTACATTCCCGATTAGTCTAAGGGAACCACGGCGCCGCCGTAGGTGGTGTCGATAAACGTCTTGATCTCGTCGCTCTTTAACACCTCTACCAGGGCCTGGATGGCCGGATCGTTCTCGTGGCCCTCCTGAACGGCGATCACGTTGGCGTACTTCTCCGCTGCCTCAGAGTCGGAGGCCTCCACCGCCAGGGCGTCGCTTACGCTTAAGCCGGCGTCAATGGCGTAGTTTCCGTTGATAACGGCCACGTCCACGCTCTCCAAGGATCTGGGAATCTGAGCTGCCTCGATCTCCACGATCTCCAGGTTCTTCGTGTTCTCCTCAATGTCGTTCTTCGTCGCTGCCAGGCCCGCGCCCTCTTTCAGCTTGATTAAGCCCTGGGCCTCTAAGAGCAGAAGGGCTCTGGCCTCGTTGGTGGCGTCGTTGGGAACGGCTACCTGCGCTCCGTCCGCCAGCTCCTCCAGGGTGGCAGTCTTTCCGGCGTAGATGCCGAAGGGCTCGTAGTGAATGGCGCCGCCGTTTCCTAAATGAGTGCCTCTCTCCGCGTTAAAATCCTCCAGGTAGGTGATGTGCTGGAAGTAGTTGGCGTCTAAGTCGCCGCTCTCCAGGGCCAGGTTCGGCTGTACGTAGTCCACGTACTCCACAATGTCCAGCTCGTAGCCCTTGGCCTCCATGGCATCCTTGGCCGCCTCCAGGATCTCCGCGTGAGGTGCCGGGCTGGCGCCTACGGTCAGTTTCTCCAGCTCCGCGTCTGCCGCGGACTCCGTGGCCTCTCCGCTCTCCGCGGTGGTCTCCGCCCCGCTCTCTGCGGCCGTGGTCTCCGCAGCCGTAGTCTCCGTTTTCTGGCCTCCGCAGGCCGCCAGCGCTGCCGCGGCCAGTACCGCCGCCGCTACAAGTCCGATGTTCTTCTTCATAATTGTGTTCCTCCTGTTGATTTTATTTGCCGTTTCCCGGCATATATGTGTAACCGCCCAGGGCAGGATTACCGGATTCGTCTGTCCGTGGCTCTGGAAAGCCGCATCATCACTTCCTGAATGATCTGGACAATGATCACCAGGATGGCCGCCGTCACAAACATCAGCCCCGCCTCATAGCGGTAGTAGCCGTGGTTGATGGCGATGGCTCCCAGGCCGCCGCCGCCCACGAAACCGGCCATGGCGGAATAGCCTAAGATGGTGGTGATGGAAATGGCCGCTCCCACTAACAGGGAGGGCTTTGCCTCCGGAAGCAGGACCTTCCACACGATCTGAAAGGTGCTGGCCCCCATGGATTTGGCCGCCTCGATCACCCCGGCGTCCACCTCTTTAAAGGAGGATTCCACCATTCTGGCGATGTAAGGCGCCGCCGCGATCACCAGGGGCGGCACAATGGCCTTGGCCCCCACCAGGGTACCCACCAGGGCCTTGGTGATGGGGATCACCATGATCAGCAGAATGATAAAGGGCACGGCCCGCAGCAGGTTGATGGCCAGGCCCAGAAGGCCCTGGACAATGGGAAGGGGGCGGATCCCGTCCTTATCGGTGACCACCAGGATGATTCCCAGGGGAATGCCGATCAAGTAGGAAAGGGCGGAAGAAAGGAATACCATGTAAAGGGTCTCCCCAATTCCTTCTATGAGCATATGGATGGTGGCAGAATCAAAAATCATCTCTCGTTACCTCCTCGTAGGGAATTCCGGCCGTAGCCAGGTAGTTTAACACCCGTTTTTCCTCGCCCTCATCCTTGGGCAGCTGAATGATCATCTGTCCCAGGGCCGTACCGTTCACGTCCTTGGTGGCGGCGTACATGATGTTTACTGGCACCTTGCAGGCCAGGATCAGGTTGGACAGCACCGGCTCATTGGAGGCCCGGCCGTCGAAGATGATGCGCACCAGCTTGGAATCCCCGAAGTCGGTGTGCACCGTGTCTCCCATGATCAGCTGGCGTCCGATGGCGGATTTGGGATCGGAGAAAATCTCCGAAACGGCTCCCACCTCGGCGATGTGGCTCTTGTCAATGATGGCCACCCGGTCGCAGATGGCCTCGATCACGCCCATCTCGTGGGTGATGACGATGACCGTCACTCCCAGTTTCCGGTTGATCTCCTTTAAGAGCTGGAGAATGGCCTTGGTGGTGTTGGGATCCAGGGCGCTGGTGGCCTCGTCGCAGAGGAGCACCTTCGGGTTGGTGGCCAGGGCTCTGGCGATGGCCACCCGCTGTTTCTGCCCGCCGGAGAGCTGGGCCGGATAGGCGTTTTCCCGGTCGGAAAGGCCTACCATTTCCAAAAGCTCCCTGGCCCTCTTGACGGCCTCGTCCTTCGGTGTTTTCTGCAGCTCCATGGGGAAACACACATTCCGCAGCACGTTCCGCTGGGACAGCAGGTTAAACTGCTGGAAAATCATTCCCATGGACTTGCGGGCCTGATTGATGCCCGCCCGGCCCAGGCTCTTTAGGCTGGTGCCCTCAAACACCACGTCTCCTGAGGTCGGCGCCTCCAGGTAGTTGATACAGCGCACCAGGGTGCTCTTTCCCGCTCCGGAAAGGCCGATGATGCCGAAAATCTCTCCTGCATAAATATCCAGATTAATGTCCTCCAGGGCTTTCACGGTGCCGTTCGCCGTTTTAAATTCCTTGCCCAGATTGGTCAACCGTATGATCGGTTCTCTCTGCTCCATTTTTTGATTCTCCTTTTTTCAGACAGTGGAACGGGGTCGCGCTATGGGAACTGTGTCCCGGATCCCGGATTGCTCCGTGCTCCGCACTCCCGCAATCCTGCAAAACCATTCATAATCCGCTCGTTTTCTGCGAAAACGGCTCCTTATTCATGGTTTTGGCGGGGATAAAATTCAAAACTCCTCCTGCAAGCAAGCTTGCGTCGGGGTTTTGAACTTTTCCTTTGGGGGCGCAGATACCGGATTGCTCCGTGCTCCGCACTCCCGCAATCCTGCAAAACCATTCATAATCCG
>OLRK01002212.1_pt1 | contig 12896 bp, 10 predicted proteins | sample 1672911 | NCBI WGS metagenome assembly OLRK01 (sample SAMEA3136736, study PRJEB25190) | human gut metagenome | biome: human gut; feature: human-associated habitat; material: faeces | place: Austria | collected 2013 | reverse complement strand
CACTTGTTATCCCAAAGCTCTGTAAATACAAATTGTTGAAAAACAAATTCCAAACACCGCCGCTGCCGCTCTGGTGGAAACCCTGTTTTCTGCCGGAATGCTGGCCGGATCGGTGCTCCTGGGCCTGTGGGGAGGTACCCGGAACAAAATCATCACCATGACGGCGGCAGTGCTGGGACTGGGGCTCACCCTGGTGCTGGCCGGCTTGCTGCCCCCCTCCGGCTTCCGGGCGTTTGCTGGCCTGTCCCTGCTGATGGGCCTGTCCGCTCCCTTTTTCAACTCGGTGTTCATGGCCCTGATCCAAACCAAGGTGGAGCCGAAGTACCTGGGCCGTGTGCTGGGCCTCGCCGGGGCCATCATGACACTGGCCTCCCCCCTGGGGCTGGGACTCACCGCCCTGTTCGCCGATGCCACCGGCGTTCCCCTCTGGTTCCTGCTGGCCGGGAGTGAAAACCATTGCCTCAGATTTGGGACTGTCCTGCTCCACTGTCAAGCGGGCCCTGAAGGAGTTAGAACGTACCGGCTGGATACAAACACAGTCCAGATATCGGGAAAATGGCAGCAGTACGTCCAATTTGTATACCATCCTACGGTAGTAGCCATAGCTCATGGGACGGAAAAACAGAAATAGGCGCACACTCCCGCCAAGGGAAGTGTGCGCCTGTTTGCTGGATCGAGGGGCGGTTCATGATGGATGCCCCAGAAGAGATCACTCTATCGGAGTATTTAAAGCAGAGAGTATTTTTAATGAGAGGTCTACCAGGGAACGGTAATGGTGCTTGGCTCATGACTTTAACAAATATATTGTAGAGGGAAATCACTATCATGATAACACATAGAGATGATCCTTCTCTTGGGCAGTAACAGCGCAATAAATTTCTTTGATTTATTTTAAACTATACTGTGATTTCAGAAATATTACGGTATAATAAATAAAATAAACTCAGAGTGATACAACATGACAGTGAATCAAAAGTGATGAATTTTTCTTATGGACGGCGAAGTAATTCCAATTGGAGCAGATATGCAAAGTCATTAACTGAAAAGAAGTGAAAATAACCCAGGAAATAGTTCACATTTATAACAGCATGGAAGGGAGTAACACTTCAAAGAGTAGCTCGTAGGGGTGGTTATAGCCTTCCCAGAAGAAGAGGGCTGATGAAATGCGAGCCGTACAACATTGGCCGTCCCAATAGGCAGTGTACCGTGCAGAACTGGCTTTTGTTGGAGGACTGCTGAAATAAGCAACAATAACTAGGTTGTACGACGGGGGTGATGAGTAACAAGGTGCGTATAATCCCTTGTTTATATTGATTATCTGTGTAGAGGCAAAAGTGGGATATTCAACTGCAACGGGATTCTCAGTAAATCAGGTGATATCGACTGCTTTAATCTTCCCATTATAGTTTGATACAAATGTTTAGGGAGGTGCCAGTATGGCATTTTTAAATGAAAATGAGTGGATACTCCTCAATGAAATTGCGTATAATATTTCTTTTATCTATACAGTAGAGGAGATGCAGCAGGAAATGCTGAATCGATGGCTGCCCTTTCTTATTCCTTATGATGCAGCTATTTTTGCCCGGATCTCCACCACCGAAGACGGGGCCTATCAGTTTCAGACACCCGCAGCGTTTCAACTGTCTCAGCAGGCGGTGAATGCATGGGTACAGGAGAGTTTAAACTCAGATGCCTTTCGCTGGGTCCTGTATACCTGCAAAGGCGGGGCTTTTCGGGAATCCATGTCCGTTCGGGAGGAGCAGATAAAAAATCAAGGAATTTACCAGAACTTTTATTTGCCAAACCACCTGACCCACTCGGTGGGACTCTCGATCTGTTTCCGGGAGGAGCCGGTGGGCCTATTGCGGCTGTATCGTGAGGCAGACAAGCCTCCATTCAGTGAACGGGATATGTTTGTACTGGAGCAGCTGCACAAGCACTTTGCATACCGTCTGGTATATGAGGCTAAAAAGGGCGACACCCGTTATTTCTTTGCAAAAGGGTACCATGAGAAGCTGTGCCGTCAATACGGTTTGACCAGTCGGGAGGGAGAGATGTTGGATCTGGCGGTACATGGACTGTCCAATGAAGACATTGCCCAAAAAATGAATATCAGCATCCATACGGTAAAAAAACATTTCCACAGTATTTACACCAAGATGAACGTACGGAATCGGGTGCAAATGCTCCAAAGCCTCCCAATGTCCACAAACAAGATTGATTTTGATGCACTATAAATAAATAGAAGCAAAAAAGCTTGCTTGAAATTGTTTGAATTGCAGTATCCTTTAGTGGTATAAAAAGAAACATCGGTCCCATACAGAGAAACATAAGATCTCCTTGGATAATACATGGATTAAATAAGATGGAGCCGGCGCTGAATTTCAACGCCGGCTCCATTTTGCTATATTTAGGATACAAAAGTTAGGGGATGTATATGAAACGAAGGGATATCTATTGGGTGGCTGCCTATGGACTGCTGGCCGCGGCCACCGTGCTCCTTTGTGTTACAGGGGGCTTTGCTTGGTTTAATGCAATGTATCCTTATCTGGCCGGATTTATTCAATTTTCCGTCTATGCTACGGCGGGAGAGCTGCTCTCGGGGCGGATGCTGGAGGGACACTGGCAGATCAACCGGGCCACATGGTTCAAAAGTGTAAGCTGGGGAGTAGGAGGCCTTTTTGTTACCCTGGCCTTCAGCGTGTTCAGCCAGGGTACGCAGCAAGCCATGGCAGCTGGGCTGCTTCCCGGATATGGAAATGCTTTGGCGCTAGCCTTTTTTACCAGCTGTACCAACAATCTGTTTTTTGCCCCCATCCACTCCGCCCTGATGCGGGTGTGTGGAAATTATGGCGAGATCCGCTTTCTGGAGGGACGCCATATTACGCCGCGCCAGGCAGTGGACTCGGTGGACTGGGGCGAGCTGGTGGATTTTACCCTGTTTAAAACCATTCCACTGTTTTGGATTCCCATCAATACCGTTGGTTTTCTTCTTCCCCAAGAGTATCGCATTGTATTTGCCGCAGTCCTTTCCCTGGTGTTTGGTATATTGATGACCATTCTAAAACTCAGGGAACGGAAAAATCAGAGCAGAAAGGAGTCACTTGTATGATTCAGATTTCAGACAACACCCAGCAGATCCAGCCCTCCAAGATCCGGAAAATGTTTAATAAGGCGCTGGAATATGACCGTGTGCTCAGCTTCACGCTGGGAGAACCGGATTTTACCGCCTCGGCAAATGTGGTGGAGGCCGGGTGCCGGGCCATCCGAGAAGGCAAGACCAAATATTCCGAAAATGCGGGCCTGCTGGCTCTGCGCCAGGCTATCGCCCGTTATCTTGCGCGTACAGAAGGGCTGTCCTACAATCCGGCGAGCCAGATCGTAGTAACGCCCGGAGCTATGGGAGCATTGTTTTTAGCCCTGAAGGTGCTGCTGAACCCAGGAGATGAGGTCATCGTCAATGAGCCCTGCTGGACCAATTACATTCAGCAGATCCGGATGTGCGGCGGCGTGCCGGTATCCGTGAAAACTGATGCACAGCGGGGGTTTGATTTGGATGTATCCGCTGTTGCCGAGGCCATCACCAGCAAGACAAAGGCGATCATTTTAAACAGCCCCTGCAATCCCACGGGAGCCGTAGCCAGTGCTGAGACACTGTCCCAGCTGGCAAAACTGGCTCAGGAGCGGGACCTGGTGGTGCTAGCAGACGAGGTATATAAGCATATCCTCTTTGACGGGAGGACATACACTGGATTTGCCACCCTGCCCGGAATGAAGGAGCGCACGTTGGTCATTGACAGCCTTTCCAAAACGTATGCTATGACCGGCTGGCGTATTGGCTACGCCGCTGGACCGGAGGAACTGATCCGAAATATGATCAAGCTGCAGGAAAATGTCAGTGCCTGTGCGGCTACTCCATGCCAGGTTGCTGCCATTGAAGCGTTGGAGGGATCTCAAGATCACCTGAAGTATATGGTGGAGCAGTACCGTCTGCGCAGGGACTATGTGATGCAGCGGATCGCTGAAATTTCAGGCCTGTCCTGTCATACTCCTGCCGGAACCTTCTATGCGTTTATCAACATCAGCCGCCTGGGCATGCCCTGCGAGGAATTTGCTATGAAGCTGCTGGAAGAAAAGCAGGTGGTTGTGGTACCGGGCACCGCGTTTGGAGACTTTGGCGAAGGGTACATCCGCCTGTCCTATGCCACATCGATGGAATGCCTGGAGCAGGGTTTGGATGCTTTAGAGGCGTTTATCCGCTCCCACATGGCCGGGGAGGATCCGGCATGAACGATATCAATGGTTCCCGTCTTTCCCGCCGCCTGACCCAGTTGGGGCAGATCGGCTTTATGCCGGGGGAAGGGACCACCCGGCTGCCTTATACTCCAGCCTATGACGAAGGACGGACCTATGTGCAGCGGTGTATGGAGCAGGCGGGACTCCAGACGTCGATTGATCCCGTAGGCAATCTGGTCGGCGAGCTGCCGGGCAAAGGGAAAACAATCTGCATTGGCTCCCACATCGACACCGTACCTGGCGGCGGCATCTATGACGGAACCTACGGCGTATTGGCGGGGATCGAATGTGTGCAGCGCCTTCGGGAAATGGGCTATCAAAATCGACATCCCATTCAGGTGGTCGCCTTCACCGAGGAGGAGGGCAATGTCATTGGCGGTACCTTTGGCAGTAAAGCCTTCACCGGCGGAGAAATCGACGGGGCCATGCGGCCCAATCTGGTCCTTCACGGTCTTACCATGGAAGAGGTCAACGCCTGCCGCCGGGATCTGACCCAATATCAGTGCTATTTGGAGCTGCACATTGAGCAAGGGGGACTTCTGGAGGCGGAGGGGGCGCAAATCGGCCTGGCAGGCGGCATTGTAGGTATCGTGCGCTACCGCATGACGGTTTCCGGCTGTGCCAACCATGCAGGCAGTACACCCATGCATCTGCGGGATGATGCCCTGGTAAGCGCCTGCCGGATTATTACCACGCTCATGGATCGGGCCAGAGCCGCTTCGCCGGATATGGTCTGTACCGTGGGTACGCTCCAGGTGTTTCCGGGAGCGGTCAATGTGATTCCTGGCAAGGTGGAGTTTATTGTGGAGCTGCGCAACCCGACCATGGAGCCCATGGATCAGGTGATCGCTTCCGTGCTGGAAGAGCATGCGGATCTGACAGGGGAAGCGTATATCCGTCAGGAGCCTACCCAGTGCAGTCCGAAGCTGATGGAACTGGGTGAGAGGCTTTGCCGTGGGCGCGGCATCCGCTTTCGAAGCATGTTCAGCGGCGCTGGTCATGATCTGATGAATTGGGGACAAACCGTGCCCTCTATGCTCCTGTTCATTCCCAGCAAAGATGGAATCAGCCACTCTATTCGTGAGTACAGTGCGCCTGAGGACCTGTACCGGGGTGCCCAGCTGCTGATGGAAATGGTTCAAGCATTGGATCAAGAGGAGGGAGATCTGTGAAAATCAAGATTATTAACCCCAATACGACACAATCCATGACCGACAGTGTAGAGAATCTGGCCCGCCGGGTAGCCCGCAGCGATACCCAGGTTTGGGCCGTCAGCCCGGCGTCCGGACCGGACAGTATTGAGTGCTATGTGGATGAGCATTTGGCTGTTCCCGGGGTTCTGAAAGAGGTGATCCGGGGAGACCGGGAGGAAGGAGCTGACGCTTTTATCATTGCCTGCTTCGGGGACCCCGGGCTCCAGGCTGCACGGGAGGTCACCTCTAAGCCGGTGCTGGGGATCTGCGAGTCGGCCATCACAGCGGCAAAATTCATTGCCCCCTATTTCTCTATCGTATCGGTGCTGGACCGCTCCCGCAAGGTGACGGAGGATGTGGTGGCCAACTACGGAGCGGAAAAATTCTGCCGTTCTATCCGCTCCACCGGTCTGAGCGTGCTGGAATTTGGCCGGAATCCCCAGAAGGGGCTGGAGGCTCTGGCACACCAGGGGGGGCTGGCCGTACAGCAGGACGGAGCAGAATGCATCCTGCTGGGATGCGCCGGTTTTGTGGACTTTGTCCAGGACTTGTCTGCTCAGTTGGGCGTTCCTGTACTGGACGGAGTTATGCCCGCGGTCAAATTTGCGGAAGCTATGGTGGATATGAGACTGCATACCAGCAAGGTATCCACCTGGGGATTCCCGGAGCCGAAGAAAATCGTGGGCTTTCCCATGTTTACCCAACAAGATTTGATGTTTTAGGAGATGACTGTATGCGCACCTTGATCAAAGGAGGCACCATTGTAACCGCGGAACAGGAGTTTGTGGGGGATATCCTGGTGGAGGATGAGGTAATCCGCGCCATGGGGACCCACTTAGACGAAGCGGCGGATCTTGTGATCGACGCCCAGAGGAAATATGTGTTTCCGGGCGGCGTAGACCAGCACACCCACTTTTCCGCCCTATGCAACGTGGGCGATCGGGACACCGCAGGGTATGAGACCACTGACTCTGCCATTGTAGGCGGAACTACCACCATTGTGGATTTTGCGCCTCAAGATCCGGACCGGGGACTGCTGGATTCCATTGATTACCGAATTAATGTGCGGGCAAAGGACAAAGCCTGTGTAGACTTTGCCCTTCATGCCATGGTAACGTATATTATGGACAGCATCTTTGACGAAATCGAGGACTTTCCCAGGTGGGGAATCTCTAGCATCAAGATCTTTATGGCTTACAATGGTTCACCCCTCCACGTGGATGACGGAACTTTCTTCCGCATTCTGGAGAAAAGCCGCCAGGTGGGCGCCACCGTCTTTGTTCACGCAGAAAATGGTGAGATCCTGAATTTCCTGCGCAGCGAGTGCGTAAAGAAGGGACAGCTGACCCCCCATTACCACTACGTCTCCCGCCCGCCCTTTACCGAGGCGGAGGCAGTGCGTCGGGCGATCTACCTGGCTGGCCAGACCGATACACCTCTATACATTGCCCATATGACCTGCAGGGAGGCCATTGCCGAACTGCAAAAGGCGAAGGGAACTGGCCAGCGAGTTTCTGGTGAGACCTGTACTCATTATCTAACCACCACCAAGGAGGTCCTGGATAACCCCGACTTCAACGAAGCGGCCAAGTTTGTCTGCTCCCCTGCCTTGCGGGATCAGGAGGACTGTGAGGCCCTGTGGCAGGCCCTGGCCGGCGGACTGCTGACGGCGGTCTCCTCTGACCACTGCGGCATCGACGTAGCAGAGCTCAAGCAGGCGGGGCGGGACGATTTCACGCAGATCCCCAACGGCTCCCCCGGCGCCGGTGATCGCCTGCACGTGGTATGGACCGAAGGCGTATGTACCGGCAAGCTGAGCCGTCAGAAATTTGTAGACGTCATCGCTACTCAGCCAGCCAAGATCAACGGCATTTACCCCCGAAAGGGTACGTTGGCGGTAGGTTCCGACGCAGACATTGTGATCTTTGATCCCAGCTATGAGGGCGTGATCCGCCTGGCGGACAACCCCAACGGCGTGGACTACAACCTTTATGAGGGTCGCCGCCAGTCCGGCCGGGTGGAGACCGTTCTGCTGCGGGGACAGGTGGTAGTGGAAAACGCCAAGTTTGTGGGCCGCTACGGCCAGGGACAGTTTATTCCCGCCAGCATGTATGCCTCCGGTTACGAAAACCGGAACTGATCCAGTGTACCTGCAGCAGGCTGCCCCGCCCAAGCAGCGTACATTGGAGAGAGGTGAAAAGAGTCAAAAAAGAAGTGAGGAGGTATGGGTCCTGGGCTTTGGCGGGCCTGTATCTGCAAAAGCAGTGATTCCATGAAAGAAAAACCAAGAGTATTATATGACAGGAGGCTTCTTGTATGGATACCACATATGGTGTGTTGTGTCTTATCCCCCCCATCGTAGCCATCGGATTGGCCCTGTGGACCAAGCAGACGATTTTCTCTTTGTTTATCGCAGTTTGGCTAGGCTCCACCATGATGAACGGATTTAATCCTCTGGTTGGCTTTGTTAAAATTATCTCGGACTATGTGATCCCTTCTCTCAGCGGAAACGCGTCTTTGATCGTTCTGGTCACCCTCTCCGGCGGCATGATCGCCATGCTGCGCACCACTGGCGCCGCGGAGGCATTTGCCACCAAGGTGACAAAAGTTATCAATACCGCCAAAAAGGGCCAGGTAGTCACCTGCCTGAGCGCCTTCATTTTCAGCTACACGGAGCCCTGCCTTATGCTGGGTACCATTATGCGGCCCGTGACCGATATGGTGCGTATTTCCCGGGCAAAGCTGGCCTATATCCTGGACTCTATGGGTTGTAACCTGGCTGCCCTGTCTCCCATCAGCAGCTACGGCCCCTTCATCACCGGCCTGATTGCCGCAGAACTGCTGGCTGCCGGCATTGAGGGCAGCGAGTGGGGCATCTGGCTGAATATGCTCCCCTTTAACCTGTACGGCGTATTTGCCATGATCACCGTTTTGATCGTCTCCGCCTTCGGTTTGAACTTCGGGCCGATGTACAAGGAAGAAAAGCGGGCTCGGGAGACCGGCAAGCTGCTGGGCGACGGGATCCAGCCCCTGGTACCTGAGGTGAAAAATGAGCTGCCCCAGGGCTATAAGCTCACCATGTGGAACTTTATCATCCCCATCCTCTTCCTGTTTGGTTCCCTCTTTGCCACCATTTTCTGGTCCGGCGATCTAGTCAACAATGGGCTGGTGGAATGCTTCCGCAACGCGAACATTACTCTGGCCATCTGCATCGCCTTTATGGGCGGCGCGGTGGGCGCCGGTATTATGGGTGTGAGCACCAAGCTGTTCAGTGTGACCAAGGCCTTTGACACCTTTGTCAACGGCATGGCCGAGCTCATTTCCGTCCCCTTCATCCTGGTGTGTGCCTGGTCTCTGGGTTCCATCGTCAAAGGCATGGGCACCAGCGAGTTCCTGATCCACATTGTAGAGAACTACCTGACTCCCGGCCTGGTTCCTGCCCTTGTGTTCCTGTTTGGCGCGCTCATTTCCTTTTCAACCGGCTCCTCCTGGGGTGTGTGGTCCATTATGATGCCCATCGCCTTCCCCATGGCCGTTGCCTTTGATATTTCCATTCCGTTTGTGGTTGGCGCGGTCATCGGCGGCGGTCTGTTCGGCGACCAGTGCTCCCCCATCTCCGATACCACCGTCCTCTCCTCCACCGGCGCCTCCTGCAACCATGTGGTCCACGTCATGACCCAGCTGCCCTACGGAATCACAGTTGGTATTTCGGCGTTCCTGGGATTCCTTTTCGGCGGCCTGACGGGACAATATATCTTGAGCATTGTGGTTACCGCTGTTATTCTGGTAGTGGTTCTGTTTGCGCTGACCCAGCTTACCAAGCTGCGTTACCCGGAGAAAGTGCACTAACTGCTTCACCATTGGAACAGGAGGCTTTTTATGAAAAAGATTGATACCATTGTGGTGGCGCCCCATTTCTATACCATGGAAGGGGCTGGCGTGGGTTATCACGGTGACGCCGCCATGGCTGTGGATGGAGGTAAGATTCTGGAGGTGGGCGACCGGTCCAGAATTTTAGTGGAATATACCGCTGAGGAAACCATCACCCTGGATCATCACATGGTGCTGCCCGGCTTTATTGACGGCCACATGCACACGGCATGCAACATCATGCGGGGCCTGGCCCAGGACACCAATAGTTGGATGATGTTCGGTCTTCAGCCTTTTGATAACGTGGTCAACGATGAGGAGCGAGATGCGGGCAGCCGGGTGGCCATTCTGGAGGCCATCCGGGCGGGCACCACTACGCTGGGCGACTATGAATTTAAGATGGAAAACGTGTGTGCGTTCATCGACAAGGTGGGGGCACGAGGCAACATTGCCCAGACCATCCGGGCGGCCAAACGGCGGGTCTATCAACCCGGCGAGCTCTATGAGTTTGATGACACCATGGGCGAAGAGAGCCTGAATCGAAACATTGCCCTGTATGACCAGTGGAACAACAAGGCGGGCGGTCGGATCAAGATCCTGTTTGGGCCCCAAGGCGCTGACTTTGTCAGCCCAGAGATGCTGCTGCGCATCCAAAAGGCGGTCAAAGACAGGGGAACCAAAATCCACATGCATGTGCAGCAGGGGGACCGAGAGACCTATCAGATCGTTCAGCGTTATGGCAAGCGGCCCACCGCCTTCTTGGATGAACTGGGCTATTTGGATGAATCCCTCATTGCCGTTCATCTTACTGACTGCACAGATGAGGAGGCTGCCCTTATTGCCAAACGCGGGGCCTCCATGATCGTCAATCCCGGCTCTATTGGAATCATTGATGGAATTGTCTGCCCCAGCGTGGCCTTCCAGGAGGCGGGTGGTATGGTGGCTTTGGGTTCTGATCAGGCTCCCGGCAACAACTGCCATAATATCATCAATGAGATGAAAAACGTGTGCCTCTTCAACAAGATCAAGTATCAGAATCCTGAGGTCATGCCTGCTTGGAAGGCTCTGCGTATGGCCACCATTGAGGGGGCTAAGGCTGTTGGCTTGGGCGATACCGTGGGTTCTTTAGAGTCGGGGAAGCGGGCTGATTTCATTGCCATTGATCTCAACTGTCCTTCCATGCTGCCGGTATATACCTATCCTATGCGCAATATGGTACCAAACCTGGTTTACAGTGCCCGGGGTCCTGAGGTTTCTCTGGTTGCGGTGGACGGCAAGGTCATTATGCGGGACGGTACATTTACCTATGTAGATGAAAAAGAGTATCTGGCCGCCATCCCCCAGTGCCCAGACGCCATCGGCAAGCGGGCCGCAGAAGAGTTCTTTGCCATCAATGGTACCAACGCCCACTTTATGCGGGAAGATAAACTGTAAGCATTTTTATGAGATCATTCCTTTCTTTCTCTCCTGTCGGGGGCCCGGGGCAGATGTCCCCGGGCCCCTTGACACAGCAGGTTATTATTCCGCACAGTACAGTTCCCACTTTCCCGGCTTTCCTTTGCGGAGCACGGGTCCCAGAGGTGACAACACCATGTGTGAACCTTCTACGCAGCTCAACCAAAGCGCCGTTCCCATTGTTACATTGCTTCATCTGTCCTGGCCAGCGATTTTGGAGCAGCTTCTGCTTACTGCCGCCAATTATGTGGATACTGCCATGGTGGGCTCTTTGGGAGCTGGTGCCACCGCATCGGTAGCCATCAACTCCTCGGTGTGCTTTCTTTTAATGGGACTGTTTGCTGCTGCAGGAGTTGGTTACTCCGTGCAGGTCGCCCACGCGCTGGGGGGGCAGGATTTGTTCCGTGCCAGAACTGCGGTGCATCAAGCAGCCAGCGGGGCTCTGCTGATGGGGACGGGGGCAGCTGTTTGCATGCTCCCTTTGTCTTGGTTTATTCCTCTGTGGCTGGGAGGTGAACCAACGATTTTGTCGAATGCCAGAGCCTACCTTTGGTTTTATGCCATGGGCCTGCCGCTGCAAGCTCTGCTGGCTGTGCTGTCTGCCGTGCTCCGATGTTCGGGGGATACCAGAACGCCTCTGCTGTTTAATGCTGGGACCAACCTTCTTAATATCTGCTTGAATTATTTGCTAATATTTCCATCAAGGCAGGTCGTCATTCTGGGTTGCTCCTTGTCCATCTGGGGAGCTGGGCTTGGCGTGACCGGGGCAGCCGTAGGGACTGCCTTGTCGGGAGGGCTCATGGGAATTTCTATGGCGCTGTTTATGGCGCTGCGGAAAGGACCGTTGCAGATGACAGCGGTTGTGTTGTTTCGTCCCCAAAAGTCTGTGGTACGGCGGGCACTGGCACTGGGGATTCCTGTGTTTTTGGAGCGGGCCTGCTTCAGCTGCGGACAGCTGATTGTAACCCACATGGTTGCCGGTTTGGGGAATATTGCTCTGGCAGCCAACCACGTTGCGGTAACGGCAGAGGCGATCAGCTACTTGCCAGCGCAGGGGGTCTCCTTTGCGGCCACCGCGGCAGTGGGGCAGGCGATTGGCGGCAATCAACCGGTGTTGGCCCGAAGATATGGAGTGCTCTCCGGACGAATTGGGCTGTGCTCCGGACTCCTGGCCGGGATATTCCTGTTTTTCTGCGCAGAGCCTTTGGCCGGACTCTTCTCCTCTGATCCAGAGGTGATTGCTCTGGCTGCCGATATGCTGCGCATTGTTGCCGTTTCGGAACCCCTGTACGGCCTTTCTATTGTTCTGGGCGGTGTGCTTCGAGGGGCTGGGGACAGCCGCACGCCATTTCTGATCGTGCTGGTGGGGGTGTGGGCAGTACGGCTGCCGCTTGGTCCCATACTCCTTGTTCGGTGCGGTTTGGGCCTTGCCGCCATCTGGATTGCCATGGTTGCGGATCTTATGCTGCGAGGTGTCCTGTGCCAGTTTTTTGTCTGCAAAATCAACTGGCCTCGACGTGCGGCCCTGGTATCAGGAAAACCGACCACCAAAAGTTGATCGCTTTACCTGTATATTGTAATTTGTGATAGATTTCATGTTTAGAAACATCAAAAAGGAGACGTTAAATATGATGCAGATCTCAGAACAAATATTTAAAATTGGCATCATCCCCGTCATCGCCATTGACGACGCGGACAAAGCCGTGCCCCTGGCCAAGGCTCTGGTAAAGGGCGGCCTGCCTGCCGCCGAGGTCACCTTCCGCACCGCCGCCGCTGAGGAGGCCATCCGCCGCATTGTGGCCGAAGTGCCCGACATGCTGGTGGGCGCTGGTACCGTGCTCACCAAGGAGCAGGCCGACCGGGCCATTGCCGCCGGTTCCCAGTTTATCGTCAGCCCCGGCTTCAACCCCGAGATCACCCGCTATGTCCTGGACAAGGGCGTGGTCATGATGCCCGGCACCGCCACCCCCGGCGAGATGGAGCAGGCCATGAGCATGGGTCTGGACGTGGTGAAGTTCTTCCCCGCCGAGCAGAACGGCGGCGTGGCCAAGCTGAAGGCTCTGGCCGGCCCCTACACCAACC
>OLRK01002206.1_pt1 | contig 12923 bp, 11 predicted proteins | sample 1672911 | NCBI WGS metagenome assembly OLRK01 (sample SAMEA3136736, study PRJEB25190) | human gut metagenome | biome: human gut; feature: human-associated habitat; material: faeces | place: Austria | collected 2013 | reverse complement strand
TTAATTTGTACTTGACAAGAGGTCATTACATATCAGTTTACCATAATCTCATTAAAGCGCTCGATAATGGCTTCCTTCTCGTTTGCAGCCCAGTCGAAATCGTAATCAACCAGCGGGATATCCTCCAGCTTTGCCATTCCCTCGCCAACCTCAAGATCGTTCCTTACAGGACGGCGTCCCCAGGTCTGGCTCTGCTCTGTCTGGCATTCTTTGGAAGTTACAAAGTCAATAAACAGCTTCGCATTTTCTTCGTTTGGGCATCCCTTTACAAGGGCAACGCCATCCGGTACAGCACTTGTTCCATCCTTTGGATATACAAAGCCCACTGTATCATCCTCAGCGTACTGTACAGCTGCCTTTTCCAGGGTAAGTCCTACATAGAATTCTCCATCTGCTACCATCTTGTGGCATTTTCCGGAAGAATCCACCATTTTTCCATCCAGATTTTCATAAAGCTTTTCAATAAATGCCCATCCATCTTCCTTGCCCCCATGTCCGAGAACCATGGTGCAGAGCTGTGTATAAGCAGAACCGGATTTTGATGGCAGACAATAAGCAATTTTTCCTTTCCACTCCGGATTTGTTAAATCCTCCCAGGATTCAGGAATTGTCAGGCCGTCCTTCTCAATGAGCTCTTTATTATAGAAGATCACCATTGGAAGCGGGCTCTCGCCGATCCATAAGTCATCGGGATCCTTATATGCCTCGCCGATAAACTCATCATTGGCGCATACATAGGGCTGGAAATATTCCTTGAAGGCTGCCAGCGAGTCAGCGCCGCCGCCCCAGAGTACATCTGCAATGGGGTTGGCTGATTCTGCTGCAATACGGTTGCACAGTTCTCCGGTACCTGCCGCAACTACCTCAACCTTTACATTCGGGTATTTTTCCATAAACTGATTTACTCCTGCATTCAGCGGATCTGCATCATGAGGGGAATAAACTACAACCGTTCCTGAATAATCCTCCGGCTTCTTTTCACCCTGGGCATCAGCTGCCTTGGTTTCTTCGGCCTTGGTTTCTTCAGCCTTCGTCTCCTCTGCCTTTGTTTCCTCCGCCTTCGCTGTAGTTGCTGCAGGCGCTGCGGTTGTTTCCTCTGTTTTACCGCCGCCGCAGGCTGCCAGGCTGAGAGCCATCAGTGCTGCCATTGTTGCTGCTGCTAATCTTTTTTTCATGCTACACCTCTCCTTTTCCTACTTGCTTTTGTTTCACGTACATTAAGGAGTTTTGCTCCTGATATTGCTATTATAGAAGAGTTTAGCATATTTTACCATTTATAATTCTGACTTTTCTTTTGTTATTCTGCACTTTTCATAAATATATTCGATTTATATATTATTTTTTATATCATTTGTCCTTATGATGATGGTCTGCACTTCATTTTTTACACTTATTTTTGTAACAGTTCAACCATGCGAAGATTTAGGCAGTAAAAAAACGTTGAAAGCTTGCTTTCATAAGCGTTTTACTGCCTGAATCTTCATAGGGCAGACGCCCGATGCTTCTTGTCCGCTGTAAGCGGGCAAGAAGATGCAAGGCTGAACTGTTACTTATTTTTAATGACCTGGCAAATTTTTTCCAAACATTTCTCCAAATCCTGGTTTTCGTACCTCTGTCCAATGCCGCAGCGCCTTAAATTTTCCTCAGAAAAATCCCTGGCATCTGCAAGGAAACGACGGCACAGCTCCTCATAATTTGGCTTCTGCTGGGATCTCTCCCTCTCTAAAGCGCGCAAAAGCCGCAGGCCATCCTCCACCCATATATAAAGCGGCTCAACATTTTCTTTTCCATAATATTCCCTTGTTTTTTCATAGGACTCCAGCGTACCGATCATCAGGTAATCCCCCTCTGAAAGGTCAATCTGTCCGTCATCCACTGTAAAATAGCTCCATGGGCCGCATACTGTCTGGTAAGTACGGCATTCAACCAGCTTTCCTTCCTTCTGACAGCGCGAAAGAAAAGCCTCATCTGCAAAATAATATTCTACTCCATCCTGCTCCCCACTCCGTATCGGGCGGGTGGTATACATCCTGACGGTTTTCAGCTGTTCCAGCCTCTGTACCAGCTCCTTAAAAATCGTATCCTTCCCGGATGCACTCTTTCCCATTACATAAAAAATCGTTCCAGCCATCTCTATCCCTCGATCACCCTAAGCGTTTTTAATGTTTCATCCTCAGGCCCCTGAACCGGAAGCCCCTTTTCTATATAAGCCTCAATCACCTCCAGCACCCGTCCGCTGATCCATTCCCCAGGCGCCAGGATCGGAATCCCCGGCGGATAAATATACACAAATTCCCCGCATATACACCCTCTGCTCTCCGCTCTGGGAACAATCCGCCTGGGACTCTCCAATGCCTGCGAGATTGTCATTGCTGTCTCATTGGCCTGGCTGTAAACACAGCCGGATTCTGTACCATCCTGGCCTTCATTTAGCAGCTCTCCTGCATCCTGAAGCCAACGGTCAAGTTCAAGCAGTGCCTCTCCCAGGCGCCAGAGGCCCTGAGGCTCATCCATAAGGCTTGTGATGGCTGTCACATAATCTGCGCCGCACATTTCCATTTCCAGATGGAATTCCTCTCTTAAGACCTCCGACAGCCAGGCCCCGCTTTTTCCCGTTCCCCGGCATGACACTACAATTTTTGATATATCAAAATCATAAACACCGCCTGTTCCTATCAGGGCCCTGCCAGCCAGCTTCAGCCGCTTCATCCCTGCCAGACGGCTGTAAAGCTCCTTCAGGGCTTTCTCATAAGCTTCTGCCTGCTCCTTTAAAGGCCCGGGCTGTCCCGTCTTTTCCATCTGGAAAATAGAATTTTCAATGCTGGACATAAGTATATAGGAAGGGCTGCTGCTCTGATAAATGGACAAATAGCGCTTAATGGCCTCCTCATCCCCGTAAAAGCTGCCTCCAGGCCCGTTGTATTTTATATGAAGCAGTGCAGTCTGGGTCAGGGCCGGAAGTGTTTTGTGGGTACTCTGGATCACCACATCTGCCCCCAGTTCCAGGGCAGATTTTGGGAATATCTGGCTGTATCGAAAATGAGCCCCATGTGCCTCGTCCACGATCAGAGGCAGTCCCGCCCTGTGAACAGCATCGGCAATCGACGCAATATCGGATACCACACCGTCATAGGTCGGAGAAACAATCAGCACTGCTTTTATGTCCCGATACCTCTCCAGCAGCTTTTCTACATCCTCTACCAAAATCCCTCCCTGGATTCCCAGCCCGGGAAGCTGCTGAGGATATACATAGGACGCCTTTAGCTGGTTTAAGCAAATGGCATGGTACACTGATTTATGGCAGTTGCGGCTGATCAAAATACGCCCGCCTCCCGGAACACAGCCTGACACTGCCGCCAGAATCCCGCAGCTGCTTCCATTGACCAGATAAAAGGTTTTATCTGCTCCATAAACACCGGCCGCCCATTCCATGGACTCCTTTAATATTCCCTCTGCATGGTGAAGATTATCAAAGCCGTCAATTTCCGTTATATCCACCAGAAAAGGATTGGGGAACCCGAAGCCTTCCGCTGTCCCCTTCAGACGTTTATGTCCCGGCATATGAAAGGGGTACATTTCTGTTTCCGAATAACCCTTCAGCCGGTTAATTAAAAGCTCCTGTTCTGTCATAAGAATCTCCATTCCGCCGCCTTTCAGTTGGCGGCACTACCGTCTCCTCGATTTCATTCGTGTGCTTCTGGTGTCATTATATCATAAAGCAGCGGGCCAGGGGAACATTTGTGTTGATCTGGCAGCTGCCAGACACACGTAAAAATCCCCCGGCCTTGGTATAATGCCAAAACCAGGGGATTTCTGTATTATTTTTCTTTTGTTTCAATCATTTTCTTTACGTCTGCAATAAATTCATCCAGCTGTGCAGCACCCAGATCGCCCTTATCGCGGCTTCTTACAGTGATCGTGCCTTCTGCAGCTTCCTTCTCACCCAGAACCAGCATATAAGGAACCTTTTCCAGCTGGGCCTGACGGATCTTATAGCCTACCTTCTCGTCCTTATGGTCAAGCTCTGTACGGATTCCGGCAGCTCTCAGCTTCTCATAAACTCCATTTGCATAGTCCATGGATTTCTCAGAAACAGGGATTACCTTCACCTGAACCGGAGACAGCCATACAGGGAACTTTCCTGCAAAGTGCTCGATCAGGATACCGATAAAGCGCTCAATGGAGCCGAAGCATACGCGGTGGATCATGATCGGGCGCTTCTTGCTGCCATCCTCTGCTGTATATTCCAGGTTAAATCTCTGAGGCATCTGGAAATCCAGCTGAATGGTTCCGCACTGCCATGTTCTTCCGATGGAATCACGCAGATGGAAGTCAATCTTCGGGCCATAGAATGCACCGTCTCCTTCATTGATGATGTAATCCATTCCCATATCTTCCAGCGCCTTCTTAAGACCGTTTGTAGCCATCTCCCAGTCCTCATCAGACCCCATGGAATCCTCCGGCCTTGTAGAAAGCTCTACAAAGTATTCAAAGCCAAACTGGCTGTAAACCTCATCAATGAGTTTTGTTACGCCCTTAATCTCGTTTTCAATCTGGTCATCTCTCATAAAGATATGAGCATCATCCTGAGTAAAGCAGCGTACACGCATCAGACCATGAAGCTGTCCGCTCTTCTCATGACGGTGAACCAGTCCCAACTCGCCTACACGCAGCGGCAGATCGCGGTAGGAGTGAGGTGAGTTCTTGTAAACCAGCATACCGCCCGGGCAGTTCATTGGCTTAACAGCAAAATCTTCCTCGTCAATGACTGTGGTGTACATGTTGTCTTTATAATGATCCCAATGTCCTGAATTTTCCCAAAGCTTACGGCTTAAAATAACCGGAGTTGAAACCTCCTGATAATTTTCACGCTGGTGAATCTCTCTCCAGTAATCAATCAGGGTGTTTTTAAGAATCATGCCCTTTGGAAGGAAGAACGGAAAACCAGGGCCTTCCTCCGTAAACATAAACAGCCCTAATTCCTTGCCCAGCTTTCTGTGGTCACGCTTCTTTGCCTCTTCCATCATGGTAATGTAATGCTCAAGATCCTCCTTGTTTGCAAATGCAGTACCATAAATTCGGGTGAGCATCTTGTTTTTCTCACTGCCTCTCCAGTAAGCTCCTGCAATGCTGGTAAGCTTAAATGCCTTTACACCCTTTGTATACATAATATGAGGGCCTGCACAAAGGTCTGTAAAATCACCCTGCTGATAGAAGCTGATGCTCTCGCCTTCCGGAAGATCCTCGATCAGCTCTACCTTATAAGGCTCGCCCTTCTCCTCCATGAATTTGATCGCTTCATCTCTTGGAAGGGTAAATGGCTTTAAGGCAATATTTTCCTTCACGATCTTCTTCATCTCGGCCTCTAACTTCTCCAGATCCTCCGGAGTAAATCCGCCCTCTCTGTCAAAATCATAATAAAAGCCGTCATCAATAGCCGGGCCGATCGCCAGCTTTGTTTCTGGATACAGACGCTTTACAGCCTGTGCCAGTACGTGGGAAGCTGTATGGCGGATGGCTCTTAATTCATCCTCTGCCTCCTGTACACTTCCATCTGGTAAAATAATCTTCATGGTAAACTCCTTTCTTAGAAACAAAAAACCCTCAGACATAATTCTATGTCCAAGGGTGTATAAACACGGTTCCACCTTGCGTTTCACTCATTCTCCCTTAACGCGGGCATACGGCAGCATTTCCTCCAAATAAACGGCCTCCCTGCTGCAGCTTCGGACTGGTCTTCATCTATCTTCCGCATACAGCTTTCCACCTGACTGCTGCTCTCTGGCTGCGTTCCCGACAGACTACTGGTTCCTTCAACGCTCATTGCCATTATAACATCTGGCCTTTATTTGTCAAGAGGGGGATTCCTGAATTGCACCAAGCTCCAAGCACAAGAATGTGTTTCAATATTTATTCGTGCCCTGATCGTGTAAGAAGAAAAAAGAGGAAAACCACCCGAATTAAATCCCTACAGTCCCAAATATTGTCTTCTGGTTTCCGGCGACAGTTCATTCGTCGCTTGATGATGTACAATTACCCCTCGTTCCAGGATATAACAATCACTGCTGACCTTCATAGCAAATTTTACATTCTGCTCTGCGATCAGAATTGTCACACCTTCATTAATCAAGTTTTGTACCATAACTGCCAGCTGATCCACAATAATTGGCGCAAGCCCTTCCGTAATCTCATCCAAAAGCATCATTCTTGGATTTTGCATTAAGCCTCTGGCTACCGCCAGCATCTGTTTTTCTCCTCCTGACAGCTTATCTCCTTTTGAATCCTTTCTCTCCTGAAGACGCGGAAAAAATTCATAAACAGATTCTAAGTTCCATTTATTGCTGCCATCTACACCCACACGGGCTGCTACCTTTAAATTTTCTTCCGTTGTAAGAGTTGGAAAAATATGACGTCCCTGCGGTACATATGCAATCCCCATTCTGGCAATAGAATGGCTCTTCATGCCTACCATTTCCTTACCATCAAACATAATACTTCCCTCTGTACGACAGTGTTCTTTTGGATTTAGCATACCCATAATTGTCTTCATAGTAGTAGACTTTCCTACTCCGTTACGGCCGAGAAGGCAAACTGAAGTTCCTTCAGCCACTGACAGACTGACTCCATTCAATATATGGCTCTTATCATAATAACTGTGGACATCCTTCAATTCCAAAATCATGCTTCCCCACCTCCCAGATACGCTTCCTGTACATACTGATTATTTTTAATTTCATCCGGAGTTCCGCTGGCAATCAATTCACCATCTCGAAGCACCGAAATCACATCTGCATAGTTAAATACAATATCCATATCATGTTCAATAAAAATAATCGTCATATTTCGTTTTGCCGCAAGATCTCTGATGAGCTGCATCAAAGTATACGCTTCTTCACGGGCCACACCAGCCGCAGGTTCATCTAAAATCAGGAGTTTAGGATCCATTGCCAATGCAATTGCTATATCAAGACGTCTCTGATCACCATAAGACAAATAAGCTGCAACCTCATTCATCTTATTTTCCAATCCCACCATGGACAGGTATGCTTTTACCTCTTCCTTCAAATACCGATCCGGAACCGGAAACAGACTAAACGTCTTTTTATTCATTTCAATACGGGCAATTTGAACATTTTCATAAACTGTAAGATTATTAAACAACTTAGATATTTGAAAGCACTTCGTCATTCCCTTATGAACAATCTTATTAGGCGCCATCCCCGTAATATCTTCACCGCGAAAATATACTTTTCCGCTGCTTGGCACCGTTCGATTGGTAATTAAATCCATTAATGTACTTTTTCCAGCACCATTTGGCCCAATAATCGCGCGAACCTCCCCTTCTTCTATTTCAAATGAAACATTTTTTGTTGCATGAAGGGCTCCAAAATAACGATTTAAGTTTTCTACTTTTAAAATCGGCTCACTCATTTCGTTTTTGCCTCCTTTGCTGTAGGTTCATCCAGATTCTTCTCCACCTTATCCCTAAGCAGACCACCCTGCAAAAACAGTACACATAACACAATAATTGCTCCCAGAACAAACTGATAATAATTTGTCAAAATGGAAAGCTGTGTAGAAATAAAGGTAACGATTACTGCACCTAAAATTGGCCCAAAGAAACTATACATTCCACCGATCAGACACATAACCAATCCTTCTGTAGAAGTATTCGTTGAAAACATAACCGGAAATGCTCCCATATTTCGCATTGCATACAAAATTCCAGCAATAGTAACAAAAAAACTGGATACCATACAAGCACAAAGCCTCACATGCATCGTATTCATACCCACAAAGGTTAATCTCTCTATGTTATCACGACTGCCCTTTAATACAGTCGCAAAGGGACTATGAAAAAATAGATAGATTAATATAATGCAGACAACACAAACCCCAAAGCTCAAATAAAAATTCCCACTGGCACTGCCCGCAAAAGGAAGACGTACATTTCCTGTAAGCCCCGTGTCTGAACCTACATAAGGAATTTTATAAACCATGGTAAAAAGTAATGTATTAATTCCCATACTAACAAACGCAAATGTTAAATCATCATTTGCTCTGAGGCACAACACATTTATAAACAAAGAAATTGCCATAGAAATCACAATTGCCCCTAAAATAGCCAGTGTCCGATCCAAACCACCTCTGACACAGAGGATTACATACACATACGAACCCATTCCAAAATATGTAGCCATTCCCAAAGGACGCAAACCACCAAATCCTAAAATAATATTAAGTGCAGACGCAAATAACATCATAATTACCGTCCGACTCATAAAATCCAGAATCGAATCAGTTGCAAAGAAAGAATATATTAACATGCCAATTACAATTACCCCACCCGTAATAGCATCTTTTTTCACTTTTGAAAGAGAGCTCCACATCTTCATTTAACGTCCCTCCCTTTTAGTAAATATTCCCTGCGGGTTAATGAACATACAAATAACCATTAAAGCCGCTGGAAGCACATTATAATACTGAGGAAGATACACTGCGCCAAATGCATTTACCAATCCTACCAGCAATGCTGCCGGAAGACATCCGTCCATATTACGCAAACCACCAATACAAAGAATCGGCATAACATTTCCAAACACGGACAAACCTTCCTTAGGACTCATACCTGTAATTGGTGCATTGAGAACACCACCCAACCCAGCAATACCAATACCTATCATAAACAGCACACTGAACATTCTGTTTACATTTACACCCAGGTTTGCCACCATGGGACGATCACTAATAATCGCGCGAGTCAGCATTCCCAATTTCGTTTTATTAATCATTAACCAGAAAGCAAATGCCGTAATACCAGAAATTACGATTTCAAAAATATAATATACAGGAAATGTAATTCCAAAAATCTTAATACCGCCGCTTAAGAAAGGCGGAAGAGACAACAAGCGAATACTGTAACCCCAAATCATTACAATCATATCACACAACATATAAGCAACACCATAAGTCAAAAGCATAATATAAAGCATGTCTTTGCCAAACAGCGGCCTAGTTGCCTTTTCCACAAAATACCCCAACGCTGCAACAATCAGCGGAACAAGTATAAGCGAAGGTACAAAACCAATTTTTGCCGCAATCGTATAGGTTAAATATGTACCCAAAACATAAAACGCACCCTGACCAAAGTTCACCATGCTCATACCACTGATAATCAGAGATACACCAGCAATCATCAGGTAAGAAACCATTCCATTGCTTATACCCGAAATCAGGGTCTGAAAGAAAAATGATATTGTCATAAAAACCTCCTCCTATATAGGAAAAGCGGCAGGCACCACTTCGGCCTGCCGCCACTGGCAGTCATTTACTGAGCGCTCAGATCCTTGAATGTATAACCATTCTCTTCTGCATATTTTTGAACCTCTTCCTTGGTCGGAAGCATTTCATTTCCTTCATATACCGCATAAACATCGCCTACAGGAATAGACCATTTTCCAGTAGTATCCTCTACTGCAGTTACATAATAGTATGCATGAGCCATTACATGATCAAAATCACGGAAATATAAATCTTCGCCATATAAAGTGCTGAAATGTACATTAGTAAGTGCTGTTGTCATAGCTTCCGGGCTTAAATCATCTGCGGTTGTCTTTGCTGCCTCAATAATCGCTTTAATACCAACATACCAGGTATAGCCCATATCGGACGGTCCGATTTCTTTATTAAAATACTCTTTTCCAATATCGGAATATGCCTGAACAAATTCTGCATTCCCCTCAATATCATCCATCCAGAATGGCCACAGCTGCACGCCATGCACCTTACCATAAGGATAATTCCCTGCCTCAGCAAGTGCTGTTGTATTTGTAGAATCACAGGTATACCATCCAAGATAATCGCAATTATCCCACAAGCCAAACTGTGAACCCTGATTTACTAAAGACACAAAGTTCGGGCCTGCAACTGCACCTATAATTACATCTGGATCTTTACCTACTACAGAAGAAATAATAGTTGAGAACTCAGTTGAATTGCTGGATACCTGATTAGAACCCATATTGGTGAATCCATCTCCCAATTCTCTATAGAAGAAATCGCGGCTATCTCCAGAAGCTCCTCCATCATTTCCAATAAAGAATGCACTTGTATAACCCTGATCTGCTGCATATTTGGCATTCATCTTTGCAATCGGCCATGCAACAAATCCACAGGAAAACATATATCTGGAAGCATTTTCTACGGTAACACGTGTATTCATTGTACATGGTGTTACCATCGGAAATTTATTTTCTTCTGCCCATGTAGCTCCTGTAGGCGCTTCGCCATCCGATTTCGGACCCAAAATAGCAATACATCCCTCGTTTACAAGCTCCGTTGCTTTCTGGGCTACGTTAGCGGAATCACTTGCAGTATCTCTATAAACCAGCTCAAATTGCTTTCCATTCAGACCTCCTGCCTCATTAGCCTCATTAACCGCCAAAATCGCTCCTGCCTCTGCCCATGTAACAGTTGCCGCTGCCGCAGAAGAACGGTCCGTTAAAACTCCAATTTTAATGGTATCGCCAGATGCTTCGCTGCCTCCTTCAGATGCTTTTGTTGTTTCTTTTTCAGATGTTCCTGCTGTTTCTGAAGCCTGTGAAGCCGTTCCTGTTGAATCTGAATCCACTGTTCCTGTACAAGCTGTTAACGATGCCGCCATAGTTGCTGCCAATACGATACTAACTAATTTTTTCATTAAAAAGTCCCTCCCTTTCATTACATTTCATCAACCTGTCATTTATCCTTCTGATTTTTACGTACAATCTGGGTCATGCACATCATCCTTCCGAACAAAATAGTCTGCATTTCTCTGCGCCACAGAATCCTGAGGTTCACGAACAAACGCATTTTCCGCTTCCACCCAGCTCCCATCAGTCAAGCCAAACATACTCATAGTTGTGAATGTTTTATACCCCGTATCATCAAAATGGTAATCCACATAATCGTTGGTCTGCTCCATCATAACATGACGTCCCACATCCAGCATCGCCAGCATCGCTGCATGAGCACTAAAATGAATTCCTACCAATTTATAAACCCCAAGTTCTCTTAAATCCTCCATAGAAACTTCCTCAGGATCATGGGCCTTACCACACAAGTCCGGATACCACATAGGGAAGTTTTCATATTTTCCACCCTTTGCATTTAAAGCATCCCGTAATTTTTGACACATTTCAATTTTCAATTTACGGTTTGAAATTTTATGCATCCACAAAATGCAAAGCATGTCAGCACCTGAATCAATATAGGCTGCACAGCGTTCTACCGTTTCGTCAAATTCTCCCACCAAATCACTATCACAACGAGCAATCAAAAATCCATGACGCCCATTAGCATCAAGTCCTGATCTTGCAGCTTTAAACCTCAAGCAAGCATCTTCAATCGATAGTTGCCCTTTTCTCGCCAACTCCGAGGTGTCTGTCACCAACACGCCTGCTGCTCCTGCCTGCATAATTCTCATGCATCCGTACTGAGCATTTAAAGCTCTGCCAAGGCCAAATCCATCATCAGCGTCAATAATCAATGGCATTGGCGTCATCCTTGTAATCTGCTCTGTCACTCGAACAAAGTCATCAATGGATAACAATTGCAAATCCGGAATTCCTGTTAAAGCACATGCAAGATCGCCGCTTGAAACCATGATTACCTCAAATCCATTCATCTCTGCCGCCTTCGCCGACATACAATCATGAAGTTCTGGAACAATCAAGGTTTTTTCTTTTGATACAAGTTCTCTAAGCCGCTCTTCTGCCGGCTTTTTGGCCTCTTTAGTAAGAATATAAGGTAAACTCATTTAAATCACCTCCTCCTTACAAGCGTTCTTTAATATCAGGACGTACAAATCCTTCTGGATAATCCTCAACCTGATGCCCTACAATCGTATATTCTTTATTTCCGTTCGTAAAGTGATTTTCCAATGCCAGATATGCCTGAGGATCAAACATCGCTGAGCACGAAAAGCTCTCAATACCAGATGCAGGAGCTGTTTCAAACGAATATGCCACACTCTGATTTTTAAAATTCACCAAACCATGCTCCAGCATTCCCTCCATCGCTGCCTTCATTGTATAATGGCTGCTGCACATCTTAAAGCCCAAAGGTGTCAGCTCCTCCATTTTTACTGCCGGATGGTAATGACCATCTTCTCCCTTATACGCACGAACATCTGCAAAAATTTTAGGACCAGTTACAATTTTAGACATTTCAGTTGCTTGCTCTATATTTCCTACCAGAACCATCATAGCAATTACATACTGGCCTTTTTCCTTTCCAATATCAATTGCTTCCTGCAGCCGCTCACAGCCCTCTTTCATCTGCTCTGGATCTGTAGGATCTGCATTGCTGCGCGCAATTAATAAGCAATCTGTTCCCTCAAGTCCTTCTAATGCCGCTTTCACTTTGGCAATATACTTATCACGAGGGAGGATGGTTGTTGTTTCCTCCATGTCCGCAGAATCCTCCAACTGAATTGCTGCCGCACCTGCTGCAGAAAGAATTTTAGCTGCACGATACACTGCCAGAGGTCCACCAAATCCATCTTCAATATCCGCAATCAACGGTATAGATGATGTCTGCGCAACACGGCTTACAACTCTTTCTAAATCAGACAAATTCGTAAAACCGTAATCAATAACGCCGTTTAACGAAATAGACACCTCTCCTCCAGAAAGAAGACTTACTGGAAAACCACACATTTCTACTGCATGATTGGATGCACAATCATATACGCAAGGAACAAGAAAACATTCCTTGCTCTCATCTAAAATCTGACGTAATGTTTTTTTACTAGCCATGATGTCAATTCCTCCCTATCCCGCTTTATGAAATTATTGTTGCATTTTATTTCAATCATGTTGCAATTAAAGAATAGCACTTTTTACTATATATTGCAATATTTTGATAAGATAAATATCTTTTTT